>Ga0233425_10002851_pt1 | contig 32820 bp, 30 predicted proteins | sample Watercolumn_Towu_2_FD_181712 | JGI IMG/M metagenome (GOLD analysis project Ga0233425, IMG submission 181712) | Freshwater microbial communities from Lake Towuti, South Sulawesi, Indonesia - Watercolumn_Towuti2014_140_MG | ecosystem: Environmental > Aquatic > Freshwater > Lake | place... | reverse complement strand
CGGATATGTGCGACAACATATATTTATCACAAAAATGTATTTAACTCAATATCAAAACAATAACAAACACACAAACTGACATAAATGTGAAATAAGTGCGACAGTGTCGCACTTACACAGATGTTAGGTGCCATTATTAATTAAACTATCGCGAACAATGAAATTTAAAACTACAATTAAGCTGATAATCGCTACACTATTTTCAGCAACCACTACATTAGTTGAAAGCCAATCCATAACCGTTACAAATAATGGAATGACACTCAATCCAAGTTATCAAAATAATGGAGTAATTAAATTAGGCAGAGATAGAACCGTAGGGGGCTCCATTGTCTGGCTAAGCGACGCAAGCAATTCCAACATGGTTAATAATTGGGATTTAGGACGACAGATCCAAATGAATACGAGAGACTTAAATGGCGATTACAATCCAACACAAGCAGGTGACGGTCCTAATGCAAGTGGCTCAATTATTTTTTTTCCTGATACTCATGTTACATTTAGTAAATGTAAACCCCTGCTATTCTACAACGAACCTCCCTATTCTGGACCTCCACGAACTGCCACGGGCGAACTATTTTACATGTGGACTGAGTTTTTACCAAACTCTAATGGAAGGGCATTTTTAGTAAAAACATTTTTTCATAGTACCGATCCCCGTCTGGGTGAATGCTTTTCGAATGTTGTTTCACCGGGTGACTTTTTAAATTCTACACCGTTCACTGGTTTAAAAGTTTACGATGGGAAATTTCCGTGGACAGGTGGCGCAATTACAACTATTACAGATCCATGGGACGGTATGATCGCTACAAGATTCAGCACCACTGAACGGTGGTTTTCGTTCACCGATAACCTTGGATATGGTCTTAACCATCTTGGCGACTATTCTTATGGGGATTTATTGTTTTTTGATACACCCGGCATGGAATGCAAATCAGCAAATACATACGAAAGATTTGCCCTTCGCATCGAACCAAATGATACAATGCAACAAAGAGAAGGCTGGGGCATCTATTATGTTGGTGATGTAAATAATGCGCGAAACTTTTTTGCACAATACAAACCTCAAAATAGCGGAAGCTATTACGACAACTTCAACGACCCAAGGTTGCTAGACTGGGATAGAAACAATAATCCAATCAGCGTTCAAAATAGTGAACTTAAAATAGGTTTTGACAATTCCTGGGTAAATGACATATCCCTTGTAAATAAATTTTATGGTGACGCTACATATTCCGTAGATATCAAACATCAAAGCGGTACTTCATGGTATGGCATGGCCATCAGAAAAACAGGTATGGGACATTTTTGGGAAGTTGGTTCAGGCTATTATCTTATTTATCTCACATCAACAGGCAACCTGGTTCTGTACTCGCCTGCAGATGGCACATTAGCAAGCAGCACCATCCCTGGATACGTTGCCGGTAATTGGAATAATCTGAGTGTGTCAGTAAGTGGTTACTCATTTGTCATCAAAGTCAACAATATTACATATATCACGCATACAGACAGCAACCAACGGTTTCAGGCAGGGTATGTTTCATTGGTAAGTGATAAAACCAATGTATTATTTGACAACTTCTCTGTAATTGCAGTGGGTGACAGTGTAGCACCTGCTGAGGTTACAGCAGCGTCAATAACAAATCTTGTTGATACTGTTCAGCTATCATGGTCAAATCCGACCGACTCAGATTGGCGCTGGGTAAGGGTAGTGCGCAAGGAAGGGCTACATTCAAATCATTGGCGTGACGGCATTCTTGCCTATGAAGGGAAATTAAGCAGTTATAAAGATGTAGATATTGAAACAGGCAAGACTTATTGTTATACAATTTACACCTGTGATCATGCCGGCAATTATTCATCAGGTATAGCCCTGCCATGCAATACTACGGGCATTGACAATCCTACCTATGATAATGATAATGCTAATACAATTTTTTTCAACAATTATCCAAATCCTTTCAATTCTTCAACAACAATTAGCTGGCAATCAGGAATCAGCGGCCATACTACACTTGCAATTTACGACATAACGGGAAGAAAATTAAAAAACTTGGTTGATGAGTTTAAACTTAAAGGCTCTTACAATATGGTTTTAGATGGAATGGATTTGCCTTCGGGTATTTATTACTGCAAATTGCAGATAGGAGACAATGTATCAACTGTTAAAATTATAAAAATGAAATAACGAGCACCTAACATCGTATTGGCAATAGTGGGGCTGACAGTTGTAAACTCAACATTTGTACTTCTTTTAGACATTTGTGCAAATGTTGAGCTGACGTTTTTCAAATGCCCCACCATCGCCAATACGTAGCCGTTATGGGGCATTTAAAAAAAACTTCGAGCATAATGATTATGGAATTTTAAATGATTCTGCATCTAAATTAGAAATGACTTGTATGAAAAAATTATTGATTTTATTGATTTTATTTTTATCAACAATTGATTTTGTCTATTCAACTGAACAAAGGGCAGATTACTTGATAATTGGGAGTGACACTATATGTTTGAAATCCTTTCCTCTCGAAGAACTTAAATTTCAAATCAGACCTTTTAAATACGGAGAATATGATATCCCAAGCACAGCTTGTTGGCGTGGATATCAGGCAACGTGGAAAGTTATTGACAACAAATTATTCTTGACTGAAATAGTTAAAGCTGACTCAACTCGAGAAAAGCTTGACATTGAAAATTATTTTAAACTAAACAGATATTCTCCTCAGATTATAAATGGATTAATATATGCTGATTGGTTCTCAGCTGATTTAGAGCCATATATTCGAAATTATGGTAATAAATCTTGTTTATTTAAGTCTTATAAACCGAATAAATCTAAAGCATTGATTAAATTTGAAAAGGGTATATTGATTGAAAATAAATATAAGGAAAAATAAACGCCCCATAACACAGTATATACATCATGCGGGTTATAGAGCAATTTACAAGTTCATCGCTCGCTGGCAAGGGCTGTAACGGTGGATAGCGAATCGACCACGAACTCCCGCACGCTGCATATACTCACCGTTATGGGGCATAATAAAACACAGACATAATAAATGAAAAGAATGGTAGGAATAATAGTTATGACAATTGGAGTTCTAATCTTTACAGTTGGATTAGTTATTTATGCAAAATCACCTAAATCTGCCGAACTAGCTAAAAACAATAAAGATTTAGATGAGATTGTTGAAATGGCAATTGCTGATGGTGTTTTGACTAATAACGAAAGAAATATAATTAAACGTTTGACAAAAGAGAAAGGACTGGATTACGATAGTATTATTAAACACGCAGAAAATCAAATATCTAATTTTAAGGCTGACACAGCAGAAACGAAAATAATTGATTTAAACAAAAAAAATGGAGATGATTTTGAAAAGTACATAGTAAAGAAATTTGACAAGAAATATTTTAATATAAAAGAATGGGCAGGTGACAAATATGTTAACGGGGTTTATGCTAAAACGACACTCCAACCAGATATTCTATTTGAATTTAGCTTGAAAAATCAAACTGTGGAATTTAGTGTCGAATGTAAATGGAGAAGTAAGTATTACAAGAAAGGAATTGAATTCGCAAGTTCAGAGCAATTTAAACTATATCAAGATTTTGAAAAGAATAGAAATATTCCTGTATTTATTGCCATTGGTATTGGTGGTAAAGGCGAAAATCCTGAGCACCTTTACATTGTGCCTTTAAAAAGCATTGAATCAAACTTTATTACAACCGATAAATTAAAAGACTTTGAGAAAAAAGGTAATGGAAACTTTTTCTTTGACATTAAAACAAAAGAATTAAAATGAAAAGAATTACGCCCCATAACACGGGTTTTGCGTCAGGCGGGCTGACGTGCAAACTTGAAGCTTTGTGCTTCTATTGAACTTTAGTATTAAATTGAAGCTTTGTGCTCCGAACCCCACCCGAACGCAAAGCCCGAAACCGTTGGCAGCAAGCGTGGGACGTTACGTTGACAGAGTTGCCAATTTATGTTATAATGATTTCTAAAAATGATTTAAAGCTGAATAATGTTCTGATTCAGTTGATATTTGTAGTTATGTAAAAAAACAATTGATAATTAAGTATGGGACAAATTAAGATTTTCGGATTAGCACAAGAGTTAAATAAACATAAGGATAAAATGTCCGAAGTGATTCATTCGTGTATCGTTGATGGATTAAAATTTCCAACAGACAAGAAATTTCAGCGATTTTTTCCAATGGATTCTGATAATTTTTATTTCCCGACTGGAAGGACTGAAAAATATACGATAATTGAGGTGAGTATCTTTGAGGGTCGGAGCGTTGAAGCTAAAAAGGAATTTATTGGATTGATATATAAAAGATTTCGTGAACAATTGAACATATTGGAGAATGATATTGAGATTACAATATTTGAGACACCTAAATTCAATTGGGGTATTAGAGGTTTGCCTGGAGACGAATTGACTTTGAATTATAAAGTGAATGTTTAAAAATCAAAAAAAAACGCCAGCTGCCAACACGCGGTCATAAAACATGCCGGTTTTAGTGGGTATTCGAGCGTTTCGCCCCGCATTGTGGTTTGTCACGTGGGATACGGACGCAGCTCCGAAGTCCGCCACTGCTCATAGCCGAAACCGTTATAGGGCATTTTAAGACCGACATGACGAATACAATGACTAACAAATAAACACCTTAAAAAAATTGTAGTAACAAAAAACAAAATTCAACAGGTAAGCACTGGTCAGGAAACAATTGCAATTGATACAGCCATGTTACAAAGTTATCATGATGCAAGTGTGTTTGAATTGACAAATTCGATAAAACCTAGAAAGAATGAACAGGGTGAATTGGACGTTTTCATTTTAGACTATAACAATAATGTGGCCTTAATAAGTCCCAATAAACTTATTGATTGTGGAAGGGAATTGATTACGTCACATATTAACGCTCAATCAATTTGTTTATCACCTATTTCCAAAGGTAAAGCGCAGAGAATGTTTACGGCAAAAGCGTCAGGAGGAAATACAGAAATATTGGAGATTGGTTACTATAACAATGAAATATTCTATCGTTCTCTTTGCACAGTTAATCGTGAAGGAGGAAATAGAACACTCCTTAAATCAGGGTTAGCTGAAGTTAACGGAAAAGAAGAAATAATACTCGTATTATCCGGAGGGTTGGGAAGTGGTCTGCAATAATAAATGTAGGGGATGGAAGTTGGTACTATACATATCCTGTAGGAGAAATAGAAAGAGTAAGCCAAATGGAAGGTTTTTTATCACCATTGTACCCTGATAAATCTTCAGGAGTTTGGTCCAATATCAATTAATCGCTGGCATTGATAGTAAAGCGGCATTCCCGTTGTTTATTAATTGCTATATGACACCAAACGGTGATAGAGATATAATTGAAAATCATCAGGCCATTGGTTATACTTGGGTATATACTACTGATTATGTTTACAATAATTATCCGAAGGAATATAGTTTAGTAACGGATAAAAATGGAGTGCTTAATTTATTTGTCCTATCTCAAAAAATGGATAACAATAATATAGTTATGTTGCAAAGTCAGTTTGATGGTTCAAACTGGCTTTCAACAAGAGAAATAAGTACTGATTTGGGGAGCGAAGGTTCAGGAATTGAAAATGTGATGTTAAATAAAAATACTCCCTGCAACAGGTGAGTTGTAGGGAGTATTTTAGTGTAGAGATTATTTATTATTAATTGCTTCAACGATTTTGGCTTCTAATTCCGTAGCTAATTCAGGGTTGTCTTTTATGATGGTTTTGGATGCATCACGCCCTTGAGCTAGCTTGGTGTCGCCGTAGCTAAACCACGATCCACTTTTTTTGATGATGCCATATTCTACACCTAGATCTAGAATTTCGCCGGTTTTTGATATCCCTTCACCAAACATGATGTCAAACTCAGCTTTACGAAATGGAGGAGCTACTTTGTTTTTGATGATTTTCACACGTGTTTGATTGCCAATTACATCTTCACCTTCTTTTAACTGACCAATTTTACGAATGTCTAAGCGTATTGAAGCATAAAATTTCAATGCATTTCCTCCAGTAGTTGTTTCGGGGTTTCCAAACATAACACCAATTTTTTCGCGCAATTGATTGATGAAAATACAAGTAGTATTCGTTTTGTTAATATTTGCAGTTAGTTTACGTAGTGCTTGTGACATTAAACGAGCTTGAAGTCCCATTTTACTATCACCCATATCACCTTCAAGTTCGGCTTTTGGCGTCAAAGCAGCAACTGAATCAATGACTACTATGTCCACCGCTGATGATCGTATTAGTTGGTCAGCAATTTCTAATGCTTGTTCGCCATTGTCGGGCTGCGAGATAAGTAATTCATCAATATTTACTCCCAGTTTTTCGGCATAAAAGCGGTCAAAGGCATGTTCGGCATCGATTATAGCAGCTATTCCACCTGCTTTTTGTGCTTCAGCAATAGCATGTATGGCTAAGGTAGTTTTACCCGATGACTCAGGTCCGTAGATTTCGATAACTCGTCCTCTTGGATATCCTCCTACACCAAGAGCAATATCCAGTCCGACTGATCCAGTGGATATCACTGGAATATCCTCTACCTTACTATCACCCATTTTCATTATTGTGCCTTTGCCGTGGTCTTTTTCTATTTTGTCCATTGCAAGTTGCAATGCTTTTAGCTTTTCTAACGATGGTTTTTTTGCATCGTCAATGTTTTTTTCTGCCATGTTTTTGGTTATTGAGTTTATTGGTTTATTAGTTTTAAAATGTTCAATGGTTTATCGGATCATTGGTTCATGATGTTCATTGGTTTATAAAGTTTAATGGATAATCAGTTGATAGAGTTCATTTGTTTTACTGGTTTACATATCTACTTATCAAATCGTTTCACCATTTCACTTTTCCTCCCACACTTTAAAAATGTTACCCTCAGGTGCTAGGAGTCTTCTTTCTCTACAAAGATAAATAATTTTAGTGAAGCACTTCAAGTTTTGCAAATTTAAGAAGTAGTGATTTAATACCTTTTTCACCAAAATCAATTTCTACTTTTTCATTACCATTGCTAATATTGGTTCCCAAAACTATGCCTCTTCCAAATATATTATGTTTCACAATTGTTCCTTCTATAAGTGATTCATTGATTGATGATGAACTAATTGAATCGTTTTGTTCAATTTTTCGATAATGTTTAGGTACTTGAATTTCAGATGGTTTTGATACTATGTCAGTAGGTTTCGTAAATTTACTGAATCGATTACGTTCTATTTCAATATCATCATCCCAAGAACTAGGAAAACGGGTTTTATTTGTAAGATTACTATCTTTGGGATAGTCCAAGTACTGACTGTCGATATCTTGAATAAAACGACTAGGATTAGAGAAGTTCGTTTTGCCGTTTCGAAAACGAGATTTGGCATAACTAATATAACATAATTCTTCAGCTCTAGTAATTGCAACATAAAAAAGTCTTCTTTCTTCTTCCAAATCGTGTTCTGATTCTGAGAAGGGCGAAGGAAAAAGTTCTTCTTCCATACCAACAATAAATACAGCCTTGAATTCCAATCCTTTAGCAGTATGTACCGTCATAAGAGTCACTTTGTTTTGATCGGACATATTATTTTCAGTATCTTGGTCGGTCAATAATGCTATTTCGGCTAGGTAATCGCTCAACGATGGTGTTTGAATGCCTTCTGCTTGCTTCGACTCGCAGAACTCATGAATGGCTTTTAGAAGTTCTTGAACATTCTCTTGACGACTGATATTTTCTTGACTTCTATCAGTAAATGTGTCACTTATCACACCAGTAGTTTTAATTATCGAGTTTACCAGATCATAGGCATTTAATATGTTGATTTGCTCACCAAAGATATTTATCATATCTCTGAATTGTGCTAATTTTTTTGCAGTACCTGCATTAATATCCAAATTGTATTTTAGTGAATCACTTAATACGTCCCATGCTGATACCTGATGAAGTTGAGCACAGTGTAGCAGCTTGTTGATAGTGGTTTCACCTATGCCACGTACTGGGTAATTTATAATACGTTTGAGTGCTTCTTCATCGTTTTTGTTGGATATTAATCTACAATAGGCAATTACATCTTTAATTTCTTTACGTTGGTAAAAAGATAAACCTCCATAAATTCGGTAGGGAATGTTCTGTTTACGCAGTGCTTCTTCCATCACACGGCTTTGTGAGTTGGTGCGATATAGGATGGCTATTTCTTGGTATTGGAACTTAGTGCTGTATCTTAGATCGGAAATGGAATTAGCGACTACAAATCCTTCTTCAAAATCGGTATAGGAACATAGCAGTTTAATGGGTTTTCCACTTTCGTTTTCTGAGAATGTGTTTTTAGGTATTTGTTTTGAGTTCTTTTTTATCAAACTATTCGCAGCCTTTACAATGGTCTGTGTGGAACGATAATTTTGTTCGAGTTTAAAAATTTGAGCATTGTTGTAAGTGTTTTTGAATTTCAAAATATTATCGATATTGGCACCTCGAAACGAATATATGCTTTGAGCATCATCACCAACTACACAAATTTTCTCATGTTTTTCAGCTAGTTTTTTGATAATAAGGTATTGAGCAAAATTGGTGTCTTGGTATTCATCAACCAGTATATATCCGAATAGATTTTGGTATTTATCAAGAATTTGTGGATTGTTTCTAAATAGAATGTTGGTTTGAAGTAACAAATCGTCAAAATCCATAGCGTCTGCTTGTTTGCAACGGTTGCAATAGATTTTGTAAATATCTTTTAATAATGGTATACGGTTGTAGGAATCGGATTTTAGTAAATCGGCATTACCACTATATGAATCGGGTGTAATTAAATTATTTTTAGCATTCGAAATACGTGATTGTATGTTGCCGTGCTTATACACTTTGTCATCAAGTTGGAGTTCTTTAATAATACTTTTTATTAAACTTTTAGAATCGGATGAGTCGTATACCGTAAAATTTTTGGAAAAACCTATGAGTTCGGCTTCCGAGCGAAGAATACGTGAGAATATAGCATGAAATGTTCCCATCCAAAGGTATCGTGCAGTTTGTTCACCAACGATATGAGCTATACGCTCTTTCATTTCTCGAGCAGCTTTGTTGGTAAAGGTAAGAGCTAGAATGGATGCAGGATGCATTCCTTTTTGTAATAAATATGCAATCTTATATGTTAAAACACGAGTCTTCCCTGAACCAGCTCCAGCTATTACTAACGAAGCACTATCAGTGTAGGTTACAGCATCTCTTTGTCTGTCGTTGAGTTCATTTAAAAAATTAAAATCCATAATCCAATGTGGTCTGTTATAAAATTAACTCATTAAGTAATTACAAAAATACTATTTTGCATAATACATTCAGAAATTAGTTTTCAACAACATTATTTATGAGTTTAATTAAGTAGATTTGCACTTTCTTTTATTATCAAATTTGGTTAAAAAATGCGAGTGCTAAGTAGTATTGTTCTTCAACTTATGGGTTGGAAAAGTGTCATCACTATTGATGAACCTCCAAAAAGTGTTGTTTGTTTGGCACCTCATACAACCAATATTGACTTTTTTATAGGTCAATTATTTCGCTTGTCATTGAGGAAGAAATATTATTTTTTAATGAAAAAGGAATGGTTCTTTTTCCCACTAAATATTTTATTTAAAGGATTAGGTGGTATACCGGTGGATAGATCACGTAGCAATTCTTTAACCGATTTGTTGGCAAATAAGTTTGAAATTCGTCCAAATTTTCATCTTGCAATAACTCCTGAAGGAACAAGAGGTCTCGTACATGAATGGAAAATGGGTTTTTATTACATTGCATTAAAGGCAGAGGTGCCTATCCAATTAGCATATATCGATTACTCTAAAAAGGAAGTAGGGATTACAAAATTATTTTATCCTTCTGGAAATGAAAAAAATGATATGCTGGAAATACAAGACTTTTATAGAGGAAGAGTAGCATTATTTCCAGAAAAATTTAATTTGTCATATTGATCTCGATGAGAATTACTTTAATTCAAGATAATATTGTATGGGCTGATAAAATGGCTAATCTTAAGCAATTAGCCAATCATCTTGTCACATTGTCTGGCAAAACTGATCTTGTAGTTTTGCCAGAAATGTTTACTACAGGGTTTTGTGTAGATAATCTTGAACTAGCCGAACCCATGGATGGTAATACAATGACCACTCTAAAAGCTTTGGCCTTAGAACATCAATTGGCCATTACAGGAAGTTTTGTTGCAATCGAAAATGATAAATATTTCAATAGAGCTTTTTTTATTTATCCAGATAGAAGAGTGGAGTATGCAGATAAACGTCATCTTTTTACACACGGCAATGAGGACCATTTTTTTACGGCTGGTAGCAGAAAATTGTTAGTTAACTATTGTGGTTTCAATATATGTGTGTTAGTCTGTTATGATCTTCGATTTCCAGTTTGGTCTAGGAATATTGATAATGAGTATGATTTGCTAATATACGTTGCCAATTTTCCAGAAAAGCGAATTAGAGATTGGGATATTATGCTCAAATCGAGAGCTATAGAAAATACTGCGTATGTCTGTGCTGTGAATAGAGTAGGGGTTGATGATTTAGGAATTGCTTACAATGGACACAGCATGTTATTAGATGCAAAGGCAAATGAAATGTTAGCATTTCTAGATAATGAAAGTAGTATTCAAACCAAAGAAATTCATGTTGATAATCTACATAATTTTAGGGCTCGTTTTGCTGTGTGGAAAGATGCTGATCGATTTCAAATACTATAAACTAAAATATAAACGCTTTGTCCAAATATTTTGAATTTAACTCCTATTCTTTTTGAGTTTAGTTATATTACTGTCATTCTTATATCCAATTATTGAGTTAGTAAATATATTACTCAATATCACTTGATATCATTTGTATAAAATACAATAAAAATTATCTTAAACACTCCAAAGTGTGAATAATAAATTAAAAAAATAATTACTTTTGTCTTTAAGATTAAGTTTTATCCAGTTCAAATTCAGAACACTTCACTTGATATATAATGGTGGGTGTTATTAGAAAAGTATTTTTTAGCATTATGGAAATGAAATTTTTATATAAATTAAATACTCTAATTTTTGTTTCAATACTAATAGGCAGTTTGTTGATATCTGGTTGTGATAATGATGGTGATCCAAGAGTAGTACCATTAGTAACAACAGAAAACAAACTTGAGAATCAGTTACCATATTCTGTTACATGTTTTGGAAAATTAACTAACAAAAAAGGAGGCGAAGTAACATCATGTGGATTTTGTTGGTCAACTCAAGGCACTCCTTCGATAAAGAATGATAAGGTGGAATCGGTTATGGATTCATCAGGAAATTTTACAGCTACAATCGAAGGATTAACTTCAAAAGTTGCATACATTATCAAAGCTTATGTAATTACGAATAAGGGAGTAGGGTATGGAAAACCATTAGCTTATAAAGCGCCTCCATTAGCTACAATATTTACCAAAGCTGTTACTGATATCACTCCCACTACGGCTATGTGCGGTGGTATTATAGTTTACGATTATGGTCTTTTTATATTTGAAAACGGATTGTGTTGGAGGAAGAATAGTGTGCCAACGGTAGATGATTATCACCAAGCATATGGTTCGGCTACTGGTGATTATACTGTACAGATGACAAATTTAGAGCCAAGTACTACGTATTTGGTACGAGCATATTCAAAGTGTAAATTGGGTGTTGAGTATGGTGATTTAGTTTCATTTACCACACCTAATCGATAAAATATACATTAACTATTTTAATAAAAACCGTTTCAAATTCATTTGAAACGGTTTTTATTATTGATATTATGTTTATAATATCGATATAATGATTCCATTAGGGTAAACCCCGCTCAAATACCGTCGACACAAATTAAATAGTAAAATATCGACGATGTCTCATTTACAATATAATTTGAATTGCCACGGCATTACACTATTGAAAGTTTTATTTGTCCAAGGGTTGTGAAAAATGCCTTGGAATTTAAGTAGATATCGATTAATCATTTACTAATGCGTAATTTGGGTTTAAATATCACACAATTTCCGGTTTTTGTTGAAAAACGAAATAATGATTCAATAGAAGGTAAACCTTATTCATAGTAGTCATTTAGTTTTGAGATAATATCTTTATGTGATTTATAGTAATTGTTATTTCTAGATTTATTATATAAAATATCATGTGTTTATAATTTATTTTTATCAGACAGCTTACTCAGACAAAAACTCTTATTTATTAGACAAAGTTTATTTGTAAGCTCGTTTCATATACTTTCAAGTTTTCGAAAAGTTTTCACAATATCATTATGAGATACTATCTTTATATATCTTTTATTTTAGTTAGTCAATTTGTGCTTGCTGAAAGCATCATCACTACTCGGATATTACAACCTAATATAAATACATTGCAAGTTGGTGTTAGAGGTAATCAACATCAATTACCAGTAATTAATTTGAAAAGTCAGGAACAAATTAAGATTTCATTTGACGAAATGTCGCATAACGCTCATTCATACGGATATCGAATAGTTCATTGCAATTCAAATTGGACCCCATCTAATTTAAATTCAAACGAATATCTGTCTGGATTTACTACTGCAAATATTACTGATATAAAGCAGTCATTTAATACCACAGTAGTGTATAGTCATTATAGTTTTTTAGTCCCGAATGAAGAGATAATGTTCAAAGTATCTGGTAATTATGTGGTCTATATTTATGAAGACAATCAATTTGATAATCCGATAGCACAAGTTTGTTTCTCAATAGTTGATCAGCATTCAAACATAACTGGTACAATAAGAGGAAATACTGATACTGAGTTAAATACAAAATTTCAACAACTGGATTTTGAGGTTGATCTAGGTGGCTATACCGTAAAGGATATTCTTTCTGAAATAAAGGTACTGGTTAGACAAAACAATCGGATAGATAATCAAATGTTCAACTTGCAACCTACATCATTTACTGACTCTAAGTTGAGTTATATTCACAATAAAGATTTGATTTTTGAAGGTGGTAATGAGTATCATCGCTTTGATATATCATCTGTTTTGGTTGGTGGTACAGGAGTTGATTATGTGAGGATGATACGTCCTAATTTTCATTTTTATCTAATGCCCAATAAGATTCAAACATCTAAACAATATATTCAAGATTTTGATATAAATGGGAGGTATATCATCAATGTTCAAAGAGCTAGTGATGTCGATATTGAATCGGATTATGCGTATGTCCATTTTACTATTCCTACTAAAGATCCTTTTTTTGATGGGTCTATTTACTTAGGAGGGGATTTTAATTTTAATATGATTGATGAATCGGTAAAAATGAATTATTCATTTGATAATGAAACGTATAGTAAAGAGTTGTTTTTAAAACAAGGTGGTTACAATTATCAATATTGGTTTAAAATGAAGAATTCAAATAATTTATCAGTAGGACGAGTCGAAGGTAGTTATTGGCAAACTAATAATGAATACAGCATTTATATATTTCATCGTCCCTGGGCTGAACGATATGATAAGCTTATAGGTTTTAAAGTGATAGGTAATTAAAGGATTGCAATACCTTGTTTTCAATTAATTACCTATCACTCTATATTAGAAGAGATACAATACCGTCAGTAATCCCCTGTTATTGGTAACGCTGTGAGCCTTTTCTCCTTTTCCCATCTTATTCATTGTTCCATATTCTGCTGTTGTACGTTCATATTCCATGCAAATAATGAAATTTGATAGTTTGTAACTAATATGTGGCGCTATCCTGTATGAATTGTTGAGTACATTTTGTGATGTGCAGCTTTCTCCAAATCGATAGGTGATGTATTGAGTTTTAATGGCATCATTGTCTTTGTCAAATAACTCACCTGTTGTACCTAGATTGACCTGATATCCCAAAAACAAACCTACTTGTATTATCTTACCGTATGCTATGTTTAAATAACTGCTAGACATGTTGTGGTTTACATATGTAGTGTCACCTTTTATAGTTGATGCACCAACTCCATAGCCCCAAGGTAATATTAAATCCGAAAGGTTTTGACCTAATAGGGTTTTGGCTTTTACTATTAACATTGGGCTGGAATACTGCACATATGTCATGGCTGAATAAGAACTGATAGTATTTGAACTTGGCTTTAATCGTTTGTAATCACCAGCAATACCAATAGTAAAATGTTCTGTTTTGTTTTCTAATCCTACAAAAATCTCAGGAGTCAATGATTTTTTCATATAGATATTTGACCCACCAGTTGGTCCATACGAAGGAAATTGTAGTTGTGAAATTGCAGCTCCTGTCAATGTAAGCGTGGGTGTAAGGTGTTGTTTGAAACTCACCATGGGTGTACGGCTAAAAGTCTGATAAGGTGCTCCAGCACTAAATGTGAAATTTGATGGTAACATACTTGCAACAAACATAGGATGCCAGCTTTGACCGATTAGCAATTCACTTTTTGTCCATTTGAGTTGCGTGAAGGCATGTCTTATCCTGAGTACATTTGTAATGTTGTTTGACCCAAGTAAGTTGGTTGCTGCAAAATCCACTTCTACCTTGGCACTTGATTTTGCACCTAAAATATCAGTACCATGAATGTCAATACCTAGTCTTGTAGTGATACATGAGTGATTGGCCTGTGGTATTGCGTTTTTGTCTACTCCATTGGAGTCACGCACTATGGGTTTAGGGTTGAGGTTGAAGATTCCATCAATAGCCTCTATGTTTTGACGTGAGTTATAAAAAATGTCGTTTCTAATAAATCCGTAAAATTTAGTACTCTTTTCTTCTTGTGAAAATGAGAGTGTAGCAATAGTTAATGCTAATAGTGTTAAGAGTTTTCTAGAATACATAATGTTTTTTGTGTTTGATATTTTATTGCCGCTGCAATAAATTTTTGTATCTGTCTATTTTATTATTATAGTATGAGATGTTCAATTAATATTTTTATTCCTATTCCTATAAGGATAATTCCCCCAATTATTTCTACTTTGAAATTAAATCGTTTGCCAAAGCTCACCCCTATGAGCATACCTACGCAGGCAAATACAAAGCTGATACTTCCTATAATTGCTACAGCTTTCCATATGTAGTTTGGATAGGGTACAAAAACAACACCTGTGGCCAAAGCGTCGATGCTTGTTGCAAGTGCTAGTGAAAATAAACTTTTCCATTTGAAAGGGTCAGGTTCTTTTTGACATTCACATTCTTCGTCACAATTACAATCAGAAGGACTTAGCCCCTCGAACAGCATTTTTAAACCAATAATGGTAAGCAATCCAAAGGCTAACCAATGGTCAAATGTTTTGATGATTTCTGAAAATGATATCCCGGCAAAAAATCCAATTAGTGGCATCAAGGCTTGAAATATACCAAAAAGTAACGCCATTCTTAATGACATTGCAAAGTTGAGTTTTTTTACACAGATGCCTTTGCTTATAGAAACGGCAAAGCAATCCATTGCCAGCCCAATACCTATAATGATGATTGAAATAAAATCCATAAATAAAGAAACTAAGCCCTAAAGGGGAACTACATAAGTACATGTTGTAAAAAATAAACAGATACTAAATTAGTCTCCCTTTAGGGATTAGGGAAGATGGCTATAACATTTGTTTTACTTGTTCGTAAACGTTTTTAGCTGTAAATCCAAGTTTTTCATCCAATACTTTATATGGAGCAGAGAATCCGAATGACTCCAATCCCCATACTTTGCCATTGGCACCTACTAGTCCTTGAAGGTTGACAGGAAGACCTGCTGTAAGTCCGAAAATCTTAGCTCCTTTTGGTAGTACGCTTTCTTGGTATTCTGCCGATTGTGTGCGGAATAATCCTTCTGAAGGTACTGATACCAAGCGGATTTTTACACCATCAGCACGTAGAAGTGCTGCTCCTTCGTTCAATGTAGATACTTCAGAACCAGAAGCTACAAGTATAACGTCTGGATTGCCATCGCATTCTACAATGTATCCTCCTTTTTGTGCTTGTTCTGCTTCTTCTTTACGACCTTTAACAGCAGGAAGATCCACAATATTTTGACGAGAAAGTATCAAACCTGTTGGAGTATGCGTATTTTCCATAGCCATTTTCCATGCCACAGTACATTCTTCTACGTCAGCTGGACGAAGAACCAACATGGAGTTATGTCCTTTGTGGTTTTGAAGTTTTTCCATCAAACGGATTTGAGCTTCTTGCTCTACTGGCTCGTGAGTAGGGCCATCTTCACCTACACGGAAAGCATCGTGCGTCCAGATAAATTTCACTGGCAATTCCATCAAGGCTGCCATACGAATAGCTGGTTTCATATAGTCAGAGAAAACGAAGAAAGTAGCACATGCTGGAATAACACCGCCGTGAAGACTCATACCGATACATACACATGCCATGGTCAACTCAGCCACACCTGCTTGAAGGAAAGCACCACTAAAGTCATCTTTAGTCATTGCTTTGGTGTTTTTAAGGAATCCATCTGTTTTGTCAGAGTTAGAAAGGTCGGCACTTGATACTACCATATTTTCTACTTGTTTAGCCAATTCAGCCAAAACTGTTGCAGAGGCAGCACGAGTAGCTTGACCTGGTTTTTGTACTACAGCATCCCAGTTGATAGCTGGAGTTTTGCCAGAGAAGAAAGCTTCCATTTTGGCAGCCAATTCTGGATTAGCTTTTGCCCATGTAGCTTTAGATTCCATTTTCTTAGCCACGATAGCTTTCAATTCTTCTGCACGTTTGGCATACAATTCTACTGTTTCTGGGAAAAGAACGAAAGGATTTTCTGGATTTCCACCAAGATTTTTGATAGACTCAGCGTATGATGCACCACATTCGCTCAAAGGCATACCGTGAGTAGCACATTGACGCTCAAAGCTCGAACCATCAGATTTAACGGCACCTTTACCCATGATGGTTTTACCGATAATCAAAGTAGGTTTGCTGCCTTCAGCTTTTGCTTCTACCAATGCTTTGCGGATTTGCTCAGCATCATTACCATTGATTTCGATTACTTTCCATCCCCAAGCTTGGTATTTTTTAGCCACGTCTTCGCTAGTTACATCTTTTGTTTCAGTAGAAAGTTGGATGTCATTAGAGTCGTAGAACATGATAAGGTTGTTCAATCCCAAGTGTCCTGCCAAACGGCCAGCACCTTGAGAGATTTCTTCTTGTATACCACCGTCAGAGATAAATGCATAGATGGTTTGACCCATTACTTCACCAAATTTTGCTTTCAAAAATTTGGCAGCAATAGCAGCACCTACTGCAAATACGTGTCCTTGACCTAGTGGACCTGATGTGTTTTCGATACCACGAAGGATATCTACTTCAGGGTGACCTGGAGTAGGACTTCCCCATTGACGGAATTGAGAAACTTCATCCAACGAAAACTTACCTGCACAGCAAAGTACAGAATACAACAATGGTGACATATGTCCTGGATCCAAGAAAAAACGATCACGACCTTCCCAACGTGGATTTTGTGGATCGTATTCCAAAAACTCAGAGTAAAGTACATTGATGAAATCAGCTCCACCCATAGCACCACCTGGGTGACCGGATTTGGCTTTCTCTACGGCAGAGGCAGCCAAGATACGGATGTTGTCTGCTGCACGGTTCAAGATTTGTGTAGAATTCATAAGTAAGAAATTAGTAAATTAGTAATTGTTTTAGTTTATTTTTGTTTTTTTGTCAACTAGATTTATTCTTTTTGGAATGTTAAATTGATAAGCTATCATATAATTGAATTCCCAACTGGGAGTTTCTTTTACATTGACCCCAAAGCCTGGAATATACCATGCATATACACTACCATTTTCGTTTGTTGAAAGTAAAGATTTGTATCGGACACTCCAACCTATATATGTGTTCTTGAGTACTTCTACACGTATGCCACCTGTTATTTCAAACCAATACTTGTTGGTTTGCTGATCCAGATAATTAATATTTGATTCTCCACCCCAATATTCATCTTTTAATTTCAAGTCCTTGATGCTATAATTAAAGCTTGACATTCCTAATTTCAAACCTAAAAGTATTAGATTATTGCTAGGCTTGCCCCCTTCTGTTGGTTTATTTAATCGAAAATCAAGTCCAAATTTTTCATAAATACCATTCGTAGAAAAGCTTGAATTGTCATTCATCATTTTCAAAGTACTCGATCTGCCAATCTCAAATGTTGGATAAAATTTATTAGATATGTTAATGATGCATCCAAGTTGTTGATTGTTAGTTGTTTTAGTTGTGCTTAAGGCTGAATATAGCATCGATCCCAAGTCTGTTTCTATTCTTATACCCTTTATTTCTAATGCTTGTTTTGTTTGAGTGTTTGAAGGTTTTGAGTTCGTTTGTTGTGCTACTATATATTGATAGATCAGTAAACCAATAATTGTTAAAGTAATATTTTTTAAATACGGGTACATTGGATTATTTTACTTGAGCTTTAATATGAGTTGAATCGGTATATAGCTTAATATTCTCATTGTATTGTGTGTTAACCTTATTTAGTGCAATGCTTACAGAGTCAATGAAATGCCCAGTAGTCGTTACTTTGGTCAAAGAGTGTGTTTTTATACATCCACATTCAAAAGATAAATAATAATCTTCATTCATGTAATGTATTGTGATTGTGTCTGTCTTAGTTGTCTGATAAGTTTTGGTAATAATACTCTCTTTTTTCGAAGGATCTGGTTCTTTCTTTGTATAACTGCTCTGAAATGTAACTATGAATTTTGACACTGTGTCAAATTTATTTAGTGGTAAACTGACAAAACTTAGTTTTGGAGTTTTATAATAAGTTTTACCAAAAGTAAATATAGTGTCATTACGATATCCAATGATGGTAATTGAATCGGGTGAATAAGTTAGAATGCTATCACTTCCAGTAATTTTCTTTTTGGTATCTAGGATATTATAGAATCCTATTTTACTAATTACACTTTTATTTTGAGTACATACATCACTATTTGAACATGATGAAATAATCATCGAGACACATAGTGAAAATATTAGTGAAAGTCTTTTCATTCGATTTGTTTAGTTGGATAGGTATCTTCTAACTTCCTCTTTGAGCATGGTGGCTGCAAGTTCAGAAGGGGTATTGTTACTCATTTGATACACATGTATGATTCTTTCTGCCAATTCTGATGCAGGTCCATTGGGATTGCATTCTGAAAAACAAGTGTTAACTAATCGCAATAAACTTTCTTGTGCAGCTTTTAGATAATTCCACACCTCATCACTAATATAAATTTGTTGAGAATTATTGTGCGAAAATTCATTTCTTATTGTTGAAAGTAATTGTGAGTGAAGTTGATGATTAGTCATATTTGGTTTCGCAATATTGAGTAGCATTGTATTGGGTGTAGTCCTTTCGAGAACCAATATAAGCCTTTCGTATGCCCTAAGTCGGATGGGTGTAATGCTATTTTGACCATTTTTTTTCAACTCAAAACTTCTGCGCTTATCTTCATTCTTAAGTAATTTGTCTATCAAAAAATAGGCTGTAAGAAAAACCACCACTGCAGGTAATACAATTTTGATAAAGTCTAACATTTCCATTATATGATGATTTTTTAATTCAATGAATTTGATAAATAATGACCAAATACAACAGCACCTATTCCCAAAATAACACTTAAGATGGAGTATGTAAATGCAATTCCATATTCACCATTTTGCATCAAAACATAGTTTTCGTTTGAAAATGAAGAAAATGTTGTAAATCCACCACATACACCTATCATTAAGAAAAGTTTAAAATCAGAACTAAGCCAATTGTATCTTATTGGCAGTCCTGCAATAATCCCAATTATAAAACTTCCTAATATGTTCACGATTAGAGTGCCAATTGGTAAAGAGTAGAAAATAATATTTGAGTTCAATTTTGAAATCAAAAATCTGGCTATACTGCCCATAAATCCTCCAATGCCAACAAGCATAATTTGTTTCATTCAGATGCTACTATGAGTAAATTATATAAATTGTTGTTTCTGTTATTTACCCGTGGGTAAATAAATGGCAACCAATATTTTCAGAAGTATTGGTTGAACGGTTAATCTAATTCGATTCCAAAGAACAATAAATAATCAATATTTCAGAACTTTTTCCATCTATATTAGGTGAAAATCCAACTCTCTAAAAAAATGCAGCTATGTAATATAAAATAATTATTCTTTTACTTGGGTTCAATTAATAGGACTTCACTCTAAATATATCTATCAAATAGAGGGATAGTGCCTTGTGTAAAATTTACTAGAAACTGCCATGTCTCCTTTCGTATACTTGTCCCACTTTGCGGGAGGGAGAAAAGAATCAGGAGAAAGGTCGTTAGTGATAATGTTGATAAATAAGATAGTCCTTAATTTATATGACAAAAATCAATAATATCTACTCATATTGCTCTCTAATGTACTGAATAGAGTGTTTTCTACAGTATTCAATTTTGACAATATAATTCCAATAACTCAAAGAAGGGATAAACCCTAATATCAAAATAACTCTTTATCAATCAAGGATAGAACTAGTTTATTATATCTCTTTTTCTATTTTGTAATTATTCCTTTCTGAGGAATTGCGCGTAAATATCTCACCCAAAAATCCAGCTAGAAATAGTTGAGTCCCCAATATCATTGCTAATATTGCTAAATAGAAGTAAGGACTCTCCGTAACTAGTGGAGCTTTTACATGTTTTGTAATTGCAATTATTTTATTTAATCCAACAAAACTTATTGATATAAAACCAATTAAAAACATTAGGCTTCCATAAAGTCCAAAAAAATGCATGGGTTTTTTCCCAAATTTTGAAAGAAATAGAAGTGTCATTAAATCCAGATATCCATTTACAAATCTACTCCATCCAAATTTTGATTCACCAAATTCACGTTTTCTATGTTCAACTATCTTTTCGCCAATGCGAGTAAAACCTGCATTTTTTGCTAAAAATGGAATATAGCGATGCATTTCGCCGAAAACCTCAATGTTTTTAACCACTTCACTTCTATATGCTTTTAATCCGCAGTTCATGTCATGGAGTTTCAAACCAGTCATTTTTCTTGCTGTAGCATTGTAAATTTTTGAAGGTATGTTTTTTCCAATAGTAGAATCATATCTTTTCTTTTTCCAGCCCGAAACTAAATCATAATTTTCATCTTTGATCATTGCATACAAAGCTGGAATTTCATTCGGACTATCTTGTAAATCGGCATCCATAGTTATTACTACATCACCTTTTGTCGCTTTGAATCCGCAATATAGACCAGGTGATTTGCCGTAATTATGTCTAAATTTTATTCCTCGTACTATATTGGGTGCTTTTGCTTTTAAATTCTCAATTACATTCCAAGAATTGTCGGTACTACCATCGTTTACAAATATTATTTCATAGGTATATTTGTTCTCAGACATTACTTTCTCAATCCATTCAAAAAGGATAGGTAGTGAGTCGGCTTCGTTATATAATGGTATTACGATAGATATATCCATATAAGATGTTTGTTGGAGTTAAACTTCGATGTTTTTAACTTGTCCTGATTGGTCAGATTCTTTTCGTTTGATAAAAAATGAGAGTATCAATCCTAATATTGTTCCAAAGAATAAATTTATCCAAATGAATTGTATGCAAAAACTAAATGTATTATTCATAAAAGCTTTGAATAATTCTATTTCTTCTTCAGTTAGTGTTTTGCCAATTGTTTTAAAATTTTGAATCGACTGATTGTAGATTACATCAGATAGAAAACTTGTGTCTATGTATTTGAAATATATATACTTAGTGATAGTTGAAATAAGAGATCCGAAGAAAAATGAGTAAACAATAAAGTTGTGTGATTTTGCAAAGCTTATTGTTCCATTACAATATTTGTCTCTGTATTTTTTAGTGGTGTGGTAAGTAGTAACTATAATAAGAATGAAAACAATATCTGAAACTAATGTTAAGTTTCCATACCTTGAAAATGCAAAAAATGAGTTTAATGAAAATAAAAGTCCCAATAATAATCCATTATTCATGGCAGATTTGAAAATAGTAGATTGCATACAGCACCATTTAATTGTTTTCAGAATACAAAAGTACAAAAAAAACTGCTAATGATGAAAGGAACTATGTAATTTCACTGCTTATAAATGGTTCAATTTTATATGGATAATTGAAAAAGAAAAAGCTCATCCAAATTGTTTAATTTGGATGAGCTATCTAAATGTAGAAATTAAATTCTTAATTTTCGAATTCTAGTAACGAGATGATACTACATTCCAGTCCACGATGTCCCATAGTGCAGCTACATAATCTGCTCTACGGTTTTGGAAATCAATGTAGTAAGCGTGCTCCCATACATCAAATGTCAAAAGAGGAGTAAGGCCACGAGTGATAGGATTGCCCGCATTACTTTCTTTTACTATTGATAATTTGCCTTCAGAGTCTTTTACCAACCAAGCCCATCCTGCACCAAAAACAGAAATTGCAGCTTTGTTGAATTCAGTTTTGAATTCTTCAATTGATCCAAAAGCATTGTTAATAGCTGTTTCTAAACTAGAGCTAGGTGCAGAACCCTTTGTAGGTGTTAATGATAAAAAGTAAAAATTGTGATTCCAGATTTGTGCTGCATTGTTGAAAATAGGCCCATCTGATTTTTTTACAATTGTATCTAAATCTGATGATTCAAATTCTGTACCTTCAACCATTGCATTAAGATTGTTTACATAGGTAAGGTGGTGTTTTCCATAATGAAAACTAATCGTTTTTTCACTAATAATTGGTTCTAATGCATTATGAGCATAAGGCAATTCAGGTAAAGCAAATTTCATAATTTTGAATATTTATTAATTAATTGTTGTATGTTCTTTTTTGCTGTTCATCATTTTGAACGCTATTAGCTCCCTTTTTGTTTACAAAAAAAATCAAAAATCAAAAAATACATCAAGATATTTGGAAAAGACCAATTTTCTTTTCATCTTTGTATAGAATTTGATGTAAATCCTTTACAATTTAAAATACAAGATATGAGTAAATTCTTTCGATTAATGCTTTTTGTTTGTTTGGTTGCATTTGTTGTTACTGCATGCAAATCTAAACAAAAAGTAGCAGAAAATGCATCAGCAACTGATAAAAATACAAATGGTCGACCTAAAGTTCTAACGAGTTCATATTATGGTTTTGCTCAACCTACGGGTAGATTTAGTACTAGTGGTGGTATTAACGGCTCATCTACAGCTAAAGCTGCCGAGCCAACAGTCAAAAGAGTTACTATAGTAGAAGAAGATCAATCTTCACCCGAAGAATCTATCACCACCGAAGTTAAAAAGCAAGTTTCAAAGAAAACAGTTGCTGTAAACAAGCCAGCAGTTACTAAAAAACCAGCAAGAAAAATTTATATCGATGATGAAGATTCATCTTCTATTAATGAAGATGTAGTTCCTGTTGTTGTTAAAAAGCGTGTGAAAGCAAAAACAGAAAATGTTGAAATGGCTGATGACAACAATGCAGTTGTTTCTGGTAAATTCCATGTTGTGGTTGGTAGTTTTAGTGTGAAATCGAATGCTAACCTCTTATTAGAATCTATCAAAGCTGAGGGTGTAAAAGATGCAAAACTTGTAGTTACAGATCAAGGATTATACAGAGTTGTAATTGCATCATACAATGCTTACCAACAAGCTAAATCGAAAGCAGAGTCTGTTTCGAATAAATACGAAGATGCATGGGTCTTAATTCAAGGAAAAGTATCAGGTAAAGTCAAACGTAGCACCATGCCAAGATACGAATCAATGGGTTCATAATTGATTTAATTATAAATAGAAATTAATTAAAGTCACTTCTTTTAGGAGTGACTTTTTTTGTTGGACGCCCTTTTGAGTATATGTCAAGTATAGAGGTATGGCTTTTTCTACTGTATGAAAATTGACATTATGTTGTGTGAAATCTGGAAGCATATTCTTCCATCAAAATATTTTGGATAACTACGAACATTAGTGAGCTTAATCAAAACTACAGATAATTAATTCGGGTTCAAAAAGCTGATCTCGTAATTTTATCTATAAAAACAAAAGAATCCGAGTCATATCAATTGGCTCGGATTCTTTGAAATTATTAAATGTATAGTTTATAGTAAGTTACTAGCTAATTCTGAAAGTTGACTACGTTCTCCTTTTAGTAAATTAATGTGGGCGAATATATGCTGACCACGCATTCTATCTATCGTATAAACCAGTCCATTGGATAACATATCCAAATATGGGGAGTCAATTTGTTCAACATCACCTGTAAACACTATTTTTGTACCTTCGCCAGCACGTGTGATGATGGTTTTGATTTCGTGAGGAGTCAGGTTTTGAGCCTCATCAATAATAAAAAATGTTTCGCTCAAGCTCCTACCTCTGATATATGCCAAAGCTTCAATTACTAGTTGATTGTTTCGTTGAAGCTCTTCAATCATCCTTATCTCTTTACCTTGATACGAAAAATTATGCTTAATGACATTAAGGTTATCAAACAATGGTTGCATGTAAGGTCCTATTTTTTGCTTTTCATCGCCAGGCAAAAATCCTAAATCCTTATTACCCAAAGCAACTATGGGTCGAGCCATCAAAATTTGTTTATATGACTCGTTTTTTTGAAGTGCTGCTGCCAGTGCAAGTAGGGTTTTACCAGTACCCGATTTACCAGTAATTGCTACCAGTTTTACATTTTCGTCAAGTAATACATTCATAGCAAAGGTTTGCTCTGCATTACGAGGTTCTATTCCAAAGCAACGCTCCTTTTCAACTCGTTTTACGATACCTTCATCTGGGATATAACGTGCTAGTACACTTGAACGTGTACTTTTTAAGATAAAACATGATTGAGGTTCAATATCTGAATGAAAATCAAGGTCTTCGATAGGGATGTGTCCGTGTCCGTTGTATAACTTGTCTATTATTTCTGGTGAAATGTTTTCGTAAATCTCGTGGTTCCTTGAAAAAACGTTGATATCAGTAACCTTATCGTTGATATAATCTTCAGCGTCAAGTCCTAAGGATAATGCTTTCATTCTAAGATTTATATCCTTACTTACAAGTATTGTTTTTGAACTTTTTTTCTGGTCGCGAAGCGTGTAGGTGGCTGCAAGAATTCGGTGGTCAGGTGTTTTTTCGACAAATGACTTAGCAATTATTTCAGGGTAATCACCTCCAGTTAATATAATCAATTTCCCTTTTCCAGGACCCAAGTCTGCTCCTTTTGCAAACAGCTTATTGTCGGCTATCAAATCAAGTTCACGAGCAAACTCTCTAGCATTAAAATTAATTTGTTCGTTACCTTTTTTGAAATGATCCAGTTCTTCGAGGACTACTATCGGAATGTAAATATCATTTTCTTCAAACTTATGAATGCACTTGTAATCGTGTAAAATAACATTTGTGTCTAACACAAAATTCTTTTTTGCCCCCATTCGATTTTTTTTAATTAGTGATTGTTTTAATTGTTTTATTACCCAAAGTTATATTTTATATTTTATTTCGAATGATGATGTAGGACATTTTTTTATTCCATTTTCTTTTTATTAAGTTTTATTTAGTTTCAGTTGAACAAAAAACAATAGAACTGAGTTATATTTGCAACATTGTTTCATTTGATAAATTGCTTATGAATGTTCTTGAATTATTAAAATCACATCAATTGAAGAAGTCGGCTCCAAGAGTTGCAATTCTTAATGTACTTACTAATGCAAATGCACCACAGTCTGAGGCCGAAATAAAACAGGCAATTGGTGATTTGTATGATCGTATTACTTTTTATAGAAGTATGCATTCATTGTATGAGTCAGGCTTGATTCATAAGATAGTAATAGATAATTTACAAGTAAAATACGCACTGAATGACTGTTCAAGAGGTCATTCTCATGAAGTGAATCATGTGCATTTTTATTGTTACAAATGTTGTAGAGTTCAGTGTTTGGAACAGATAGAAACTGGAAAATATTCTTTACCTGATGGCTATATGAAAAACGAGTGTAATGTACTAATTAAAGGAACTTGTAATGTTTGTAAAATTTAAAATGAGAAAAAATCTAACTATTGTATTCTGTTTTGTTTATTTCAATTTATTAGCATATAATAGGATTTCAGGTAAAGTAACAACTAATTTTGGTGAAGCTGTATTTGGTGCAAGTGTTTTGGTTATGGATTTGAATATAGTTGTTGGAACAGATTCAGTTGGAAACTATCATTTGGAAGGCATACCTAATGGCACCATTAAATTGAAATTTTCAAGTGTAGGTTATGTCAATATTATTAAAACTGTATCTATTAATCATTCCAATATGATTCTTGATGTTTCATTATCCCCCACTAGTTTGGAGGTGGAAGAGGTAGTAGTCACAGGAGGTTACAATTCTACTCAACATGAGAATGCTGTGAAGATAGATATTCTCAAGCTGGATGCTCGTTCGGTAGGTTTGTCGCCCAACTTTTGCGAAAGCTTAACGCGTGTCCCAGGAGTGGACATGATTTCCAAAGGAGCAGGCGTGGCTAAGCCGGTGATTCGAGGACTGTCTATGCAAGATATACTGGTGCTTAACAATGGTGTAAGGTATGAAAATTATCAGTATTCTGCTCATCATCCTTTGGGAATTGATGAGTTTGGATTGGAAAATGTGGAAGTGGTAAAAGGACCAGCTTCTTTGCTTTATGGCTCCGATGCTATAGGGGGAGTAGTGAATTTTATCAGGGAGAAACCTGCACCTGTGGGTAAGTTTCAGGCAGTATGGAACAGTCAGTTGTATTCAAATTCCTTAGGAACCGTGAATGATTTGGGTGTGAAAATGTCGGGTAAGAAACTATTCGGAGGACTGCATGTGGGGCAAAAATCACATGCCGACTATCTGGAGGGTGGTGGTAACTTTCTCCCCAACTCGCGCTTTGCTGACCTTTCTTTGAAAACCGACATTGGGCATACTGACAGTACGGGCTCATACCGCTTTTTTTATGATTACAATCAGCAGAAGCTTGGTCTTCCCGAGGAAGAAGCCATAGATGCTATCCCAACACGTGGCAGGGAACTTACCATGTGGTATCAGCAGTTTGACACTCATATGGCAAGTACGCATAATAAGTTTTACCTTCACAGAGGCTACCGTTTGGATGTGAATGGTGCATTTCAGCGAACTTCATTGGCACATATTGCCGAACCAAATGTTACTGAGATAGAGATGGCGCTTTCTACACTGAGCTATGAATCTAAATTACACTTGCCAGCCAAAGGTAGCGATGAATTTGTAGTAGGCATCCAAGGCTATGCACAAGACAATAAGAATTTACACCAACGAACCTCCTTATTGCTGCCCGATGCTCGAATTTACAACAATGCCTTGTTAGGACTGTTTCAACGTAGCTTTATGGAACGGCTAAAACTCCAGACAGGAATGAGGTATGACTTCAAGACCATAAGCACCGTTGAGGTGGGCATTGTGAACTCTGAGGGTTACCGTCCTGCTATCAGCAAGTCATACAGCAGTGTCAGTGGCTCGCTAGGTGCTACCTATCGCTATACCGATGACTTGATACTCAGAGCAAATGTGGCAACTGCCTATCGCACTCCCAACCTTGCTGAACTTACGTCCAACGGTGTACATGAGCTGCGATACGAAATGGGCGACGCTAGTCTTCGACCCGAAAATTCATTGGAGGGCGATGTGAGTTTTCATTACCATAAAGACAATCTTTCTGTGGATTGGGCCGGCTTTTACAACTCTATCAGTAATTACATCTACCTTGCACCCACCGACAAATACACCCCAGGCGGGGTGCATATCTACCAATACAGTCAGGCCGATTCCCGCCTGTATGGTACGGAGCTGGGTGCTCACTTTCATCCTCATGAGCTGAAATGGCTGCATCTCGTATCTACACTGGCTGTGGTGGTGGGGCAGCAGGTCAATGGCAACTATCTGCCGTTTATCCCTGCCAACAAATGGCGCAATGAAGTGCGAATAGAATTGCCCACACTGGGGAGAATTAGTGAGCCTTATGTGTCGGCGGCATCACAGTGGGCTTTCAATAAATACGATGTAGCTCCCGACGAGACTGCCACCCGTGCCTATAACTTGTTGGATCTGAATGCTGGGTTTAACTGCCTGCTGTGGAGGCAGCAAGTAGAATGGTCATTTGCCGTCACCAATTTGCTGGATACCAAGTACATCGACCACCTTTCTACGCTCAAAGAAGTAAACCGCTACAATCCTGGACGTAACTTTATACTTAAACTAAGAATTCCTATAGGAGGGTAAAGATTTCATCTCATGTTAAATAAACATAGTATTCATTTTTAACCCACTTTTAAAAGATTTATGTACTTTAAGTGTGAATCTAAATAATGAATTGGGATATCTTTAAAAAGTAACTTATTGTAATTTTATTTTTTTACGTGAAATTTTACATAATAAGTTTATAATGGAGCAGTTTTCAATCTTAATTTTTATTGTCGCAGTTTTGTATTTTCTATTAATAGTGCTTTTGATACTTAAATTTTTGAAGTTGGTAAAAGATTTCAATTCGATTTATACGAAAATATCTTTATTTTTAGTAGATTACGTGAAAAGTGATTCTTTAGACTTTCTAATATCGAATGGATATAAGGAAGAAGCAAAGAGGATTATTTTACGAAAAATATGGGAAGATGACGAAATGTACGTAATTCGAAAATCGAAAATTGAAGATCCCAAACGCCAAATTGCTTATGAGAAATTGAAAAGTAAATTTGTTAGATATTTTACTAGAATAGGAGAAGATTCTCCGTTGTATGATAAATTGTAAATTTGTAATAAAAAAGCATATCCATTAGGATGTATTATCAGTATAATTTGATTGCTTTTACAAGCAAACCACAGATTTGTAATCTGTAGCAGTGAGGTTTTTTTCATTTAAATCCTTATTGGCTATACTGAATGAACACAACGCTCATGTTGTGAGCAATACACAGAAGATTTTGTAAATTTGTGTGTGAGTAAGGTGGTTGATTCATACCGCTTAGTTAATCCAATTATACATGCCTAACTTTACTCATTCTGTCTACAGGTTTATGTTACGGAATTTTGGCAACTTGATGATAATACTGATATACTATGAAAACCGAGAAATTTCAAAATAAATATCGCATACCTTCAGCTCGTGCTGTGTGGCACGATTACAATGGTGGAGATTATTTTGTTACAATTTGTACGGCTGGCAGGGAATGTTATTTTGGAGAAATCCGAAATGGCGAAATGCGATTGAATGTATTGGGGCAAAAATTGGATGAATTGATTGTGGAAATTAATATTCATAATCCGTATTGTGTAATACCATTGCATCAAATTATGCCTAATCATGTCCATTTGATTGTTTGTATTGACGGGTCATGTAGAGACGCGGCATGCCACGTCTCTACGGGGAAACCCACCGAAACGTCCGAATATACAGACGCGGCATGCCACGTCTCTACGGTGGGAAATAACGAAATAATATCAGACGCGGCATGCCACGTCTCTACGGGGAAACCCACCGAAACGTCCGAATATACAGACGCGGCATGCCACGTCTCTACGGGGAAACCCACCGAAACGTCCGAATATACAGACGCGGCATGCCACGTCTCTACGGTGGGAAATAACGAAAAAATGCGTGATATTTCTCAGGAATGTGGATTGTTATCTACAGCAATTGGAGGTTTAAAATCGGCATTGACTAAATTTGCAAATGCTAATAGTATTGCATTTAAATGGCAAACCCGATTTCACGATCGTATCATTCGTGACCAGGATGAAATGAACCGTATTGCGACCTATATTGAACAGAATCCAATCATGTGGATGACAGATAAATTTTATGTAGATTGATTTTTTCAGAGAATATATATTCTTTCTTTTCTCGCATTTTCATATCTGTATTTCTCCGATTATCTACATTTTTCAGCGTTTAAAGTTTTGTAATGCCTTGTATCTTTTCCCCCAGAATTGGTAACTGGTGAGTGAAGAAAACACCATCAGTCGTTCGTACCATTTGAATCGTAGCAGGTAGTGTGACATCAGATACCATGCCCACAAAAAAACAATAAAGAGTATGGACTCAATTGTAAACCGAATAGGAGGGAAGGAGGCATCAAAAATATAGCGGTTGAAGTATTCAAAGAATCTGTCGCTAATGAGTAAACTAACTACGCTTATTGCCAATACGATGGAACCGTGTGCGGTTTCGATGGCTTTCTGAGGGCAGTAGCTCATGCAATGCATGCAACTTTCACAGTCGAATGTCCAGAAGGGACGACTTCCTACTCTCTTAATGGCTTTTGCTGGACAGCCTTTAATACACACTCCACAGTTATCACATTTACTGGATGCGTAATAGGTTTTGGCAAAAAAAACCTCCCTACAAAAAAATAAGCCAGTGACACAGGGGCTATGAGTACATCTTGCACTATCTCCCTCAAACATCGGTAGTACTTCTTACCGTTTAATACGATTTGTGCAAATTCTATGACTTTCTTTTCGTTTTTCTGATGCAGGTATTCTATGGTTTTTTGGTTGAGCCCAGGGTGTATAGATATCCAGTTGGATGGAAGGTCTACTGGCAATAGTCCTTTAATCTTGTATCCTTTGAACCACAATACTAGTGCCGAAAGTAGGAAGGCTACTCCCGTCAATCCTGGTGTTATCCATTTGCCAATAAGCATTCCGGCGCGTGTGTTCATCAGTAGCACATCGTTTTTCCCTTTTGGAAAATGAAAAATGAAACGCAACATGATAAGTGGATAATTGAACCCATGAATGGGCGATACAAAGGCGATGAGTGTGTCCTTGGTCAAACTTTCTATGCCTCTTCTCGAACTTTTGCCAATGTCAATTGATTCAGATTTTATATCATTTAGCAGGGCAGTATCAGTCAACCAGCTAGCCACATTTCGTGCATTGCCAGTGCCAGAGAAATAGTAGGTATTGAGTTGGGAGTATTTCATCATTGTTCTTCTCCGTGCAATGCTTTGTCAGCGGTACTGAAACTGTCTTTAGCCCAGCGCGCCTGATGCCAGTAGGGATACAGCATGGGGATGGCACTCACTTCGTTGATTTGATTGATTTCTGCAACTGTAAGTTTTAGTTCCGTAGCTGCAATGTTTTCTTTTATTTGAGCGATGTTTCTTCCGCCTATCACCAGCGATGTTACTGCAGGGCGGGTGAGGAGCCATGCCAGTCCCACCTGAGCTGCTGATGCTCCATGATTATTAGCAATCTGAGTGAAGGTATCCACGATGTTCCACAGTCGTTCGCGGTTGTAGATAGGTGGCTCAGGCCATCCTTGGGTAAATCGGGTGGTTTCTTGAGGTTGATAGTTGCGGTTGTATTTCCCCGTAAGTAGTCCGCCAGCCAATGGACTCCAAACCAGCACACCCAGCCCTTGATCTACCGATATGGGAAGGAGCTCGTATTCGGCCTCTCGCGCTTCGGCGGTGTAGTGTATCTGTTGGGTTACGAATCGTTGATAGTGATGACTGTCGCTGATACCCAGTGCTTTCATGATGTGCCAACCAGAGAAGTTGGAACAACCTATGTAGCGTATTTTTCCTTGTTTCACCAACGAATCCAGTGCTTCGAGCATTTCTTCTACTGGAGTTTGTCCGTCCCACTCGTGCATGTAATAAATGTCGATAGCGTCTGTTTTCAAGCGTTTTAGACTTCGTTCGCACTCGCGGATGATGTGGTAGCGTGAGAAACCACTATCATTGGGCATATTGCCAATAGGCATACGAGCTTTGGTGGCAATAAGCATGTTTCCAGGGCGTTTGCCATCCAGCGCTTGACCAATTATTTCTTCTGATACTCCGAAAGAGTAGAGGTTGGCAGTATCGAGCAGGTTGATGCCGTGATCCACACACATCGATATCATCTCTTTAGCTTCTTTTAGATCAGTATTTCCAGCTTTGCTAAAGTCATTTACTCCACCAAAAGTCATGGTGCCAAGTGTCATAGTGGATACTTTTAATCCCGAACGTCCAAGGTTGCGATATTCCATATTTTCAAAGTTTTTACCTATTAATCCGAATTTCGAATTAGAATGTGCTAAGTATATATCTAATTAGTTTTCAAGGCTTTTTACAAAATTTATGGAGTCATTAGAGCTGGGTTTATCTTCATGGAATCATTCGCTTTCTCAAACCTACTAATGTTCAATTTGGGTTTATCAGCATCCACAATGTTGAAGTTTGAACAGCCTGCTCCGCTTTTTCTGTTTGGTAACCCCGCCTGACGCAAAACACGTGTTAGCTGTCGTTTTTTATATTCTGACAAAGGTCAGATTGTGAAATACTTTTGAATTCATTCTGACTTTCATTTTGTAACTGTTACTAAAATTTTAACAGTCTTGATATTTGTCGCTGGACTAGCTCCGTCTGAGCCTTCATAAGTTTCAATTTCAATATAGTCTTGTCCTGTGAAATTAGCCTTTGGTTGGTAGTCGTATATTACTAGCCAATTAGTAGTCTCATCTCGTCTGAGCTCACTTTTTTGATGATTTTTAGACTGTTTTATTATTTTTGCACCCTCTTCGTCACCACCAATACCTGTATTGTAAGTATAGGTATCCGAGTTTTTGATTGTAACTTGAATAATGTCTTTGTCAACTGTAAATTCGTCATTTTTGCATCCAGTAATAAGTACAATGGATAAAGTAATGATAAATAGATTTGTTTTCTTCTGTTTATAATTTAATTTTAGTTGTCAGATGGAACTCTCATCACAAAATTTAATCATACCCTAGTGGGTCAAAGTAGATAAAATTTTGTCATGCTCGTTTTATTTGGTATGTTTATCATTAGTTATATATGT
>Ga0233425_10002850_pt1 | contig 32827 bp, 21 predicted proteins | sample Watercolumn_Towu_2_FD_181712 | JGI IMG/M metagenome (GOLD analysis project Ga0233425, IMG submission 181712) | Freshwater microbial communities from Lake Towuti, South Sulawesi, Indonesia - Watercolumn_Towuti2014_140_MG | ecosystem: Environmental > Aquatic > Freshwater > Lake | place... | reverse complement strand
CGGCCCCGGTACCGGCCGCACCGCCCGCAGCACCTCCGGCACAGGTCCCAGCGGCCCCGGTACAGGCCGCACCGCCCGCAGCACCTCCGGCACAGGTCCCTGCTCCTCCGGGTCCGACCCCGGTTCCCACCGTGCCCGCCCCGCCGACCCCGCCAGGTCCACCCGCGCCGCCAGGTCCATCAGCGCCGCCAGGTCCACCGGCCGTTCCGCCGGCGTTGTTTCCCAGGGATCCGCCGGCACTGCCGCCCGAAGCCCCGGGTTCTCCGGAGCCCTCGCCCCCGAAAAGCCCCGGGACCTGCCCGCCAGCACCTGGCAGTCCGGCCCCCTCCCCAAGCTTCCGGGGAGCTCCCCGGACATCCGGGGCCACTGCATCCGCGGCCGGCCGATCACAGGCTGCAAGCAGGGCAGGCAGCGTTGCCAGGAGGGCCAGGAGGACCAGGGGGAACGAACGGGAACGTGGAGTCTGAGAGGCTTGCGGATTCACACAGGGCCTACTGTGGGTTGAAGGCCTCGGTCTCTTCGACCATGGTGGGAGCGGTGGGCAGCCCCTTGAGCCCGCCGAAGAACAACACCTTGCCGTCCGCGGTCGGGATGGCCCCATGATCCCACCGGGGGTAGAGCATGGGGATCGGGAAGGCATCGCCCGGACCGATGTCCACGACGGTTTCTCCCTTGTCGTTGAGGTACTCGAACACGATCTCGACCGTGTCCGCAACCTGGAGTGTCTGGTCCTTCTTGGTCAGGCCGCCCGCGAGCAGCACCACGTTGCCGGGGAGCGCGGTGGCGGTCAGGCCGCCCCGCCCCTTCTTGAGCAGGAACGTCCCCGCTTCGCCGGACCACTTCTCCTGCACGGTGTGCCACACGCAGATGTCCTTGGTGGGCGACTGGTGCTTGGGGTCCGAGAACCCGCCGGCCACGTACAGGAAGTGCCGCTTGGGCACGAACGCCGCGGCATGAAGGGTCTTCTTGGCCGGGGCTGGGCTGGTCTCCCCCTGGTTGGAGCAGAGCGGCACCGGCTCGGGGTCGAACATCTGGGCCGTGACGTCGAAGATCTCCATGTCGTCCCGCACCGTGGTCGAACCGGGCTCGCCGCCCCCTTCGCCACCGGCGATGATCACCACCTCACGGGCCGACGGATCCAGCTTCTTCGAAATGTGAGTGGCCGTGTGCCGCCAACGGGAGCTGGTCAGCTTGTCGGTCGCCAGCACGCCGTCGGGGGTCCACACTTCCCAGGTTTCCTCCCCCGTCCCGTAGCCTCCGGCCAACAGGACGAAGCCGCTGCCCGCAGACGAGATCAGGGTGGCCGTGTGGAAGGCTCGCGTGTCGGTCATCGGCGGACCGGCGATGAAGCCCGGCCCGATCGGATCATAGATGTCCACAGAGTTGGTCGCCTCGCCGTTCTCCGTGATGCCGCCGAACACTGCGATCTCGCCGGACGGCAGCTCCACGGCAGCGGCAAAGGCCCGCTTCTCGGTCATGAGGACCAGCCCTGAAGGAGATTCCACCAGGGAGAAGGTCCCGTCCGCAGGGTTGTAAAGCTCGCAGGTGGCCAGCGACTTCTCGATGCACTTGGGCGAGGACCAGTCGTCGCAACCGGACTTCAGGTTTTTCACGCCGCCCGCCAGAAGGATGTTGCCGTCGAACAGCTCCACCGCAGCGGCGCCGTAGCGCGGGGTGGTCGTGGTGGTCACCTGGCCGGGGCCGCCCGCAGACAGGTCTCCCGGGGAGTAAGTAGGCCCGAAGCTGCTGACCGGCAACATGTAGATGCCGACCGTTTCCTCTCCTTCCCCCTTGTCATGCTGGACGGGTGTCGACTGTCCCCGCGACAGGACGTTCATCGGCGAGCCGGAGGCATCCTGGTCCAGGCACTCGGCCACGAGCACGATCTCGTCGCCAAGCGGCAGCCGAGGCATCTCGGCAAAGCCCCCCTGGTACGGGAACACCTGGCACTCCTTGAGCTTGGTTTCCCCCACCACTTTGTAGCAGAGCTTGACGAACGCACAGTTGGCAAACGGGTCCTGGTCCGGGAACTGCGCCTTGGGTGGACCATATAGGAGGACGTTGAGGCCCAGCTTGGGGTCTCCCTCTCCTCCACACCCGACTGCAACGAGAAGTGCCAGCACAATCCATGCCGCCCGACAGCCTGCGAACCCACCACGCATGTCACGCCCTCGATGTTGTCCGATGGTCTAGCGCATCGCGTCCCAGTAGACGTTGGCGGAGTAGCCTGAGCTCCCGCCACCGGAACCGAGCTGGTCGTACAGGAGGTACCCGCCGCCGCCCAGCAGGCCGGCCCCCACAGCAACGCTCGTCCAGAACCACCACTTGGTGGCGATTCCGCCCTTCTTGTCCTTCTTGTCCTCCCCCCAGTCTTCACTGCCGACCGTGGGGCCGATGATCGGGTTCGTCGTGGGGCCCGTGTCGCCGCTGCCGCCGTCCCCGCCGCCATCCGCAAAGATCGAGGACAGGTCGCCCAGGTCCTCCTGGGTGTTGGTGGGCTGGGTGCGGGAGGTCAGCTCCGGCTGCTTCTCCACGTCGTTGGAGGTGACCCGGACCGGCTGCTTCTCGACCGGCTTGACCACTTCCACCGGCTTGACCACCTCAACCGGCTTGACCACCTCCACCGGCTTGACCACTTCCACCGGCTTGACCACTTCCACCGGCTTGACCACTTCCACCGGCTTGACCACTTCCACCGGCTTGACCACCTCAGGCTGAGCGGCTTTGGCCTTGGCCTGCTGCGATGCCACGTAGACCTCCGGGACGCCCCGCACCACCTTGTTCTTCGGGAACTTGTCCAGGGCCGAGGCCAGGTTGGCCTCGAGGAAGAGCAGGTTCACCTGGAGGTTGGTCAGGTTGGCATCGAACGCCACCGGCTCCACTTCGGCCAGGGCGCTCCACTCGGACTTGAAGAGGAAGAGGGTCAGCTTGGTTCCCTTGGGCTCTGCCGACACGAACCCGAACAGCAGGTACGGGACCTGTGCCTGGTCCGCAAACTGCTTGGCCACCTTGGAGAACTCCATGCCGTAGTCGCCGGTCAGGGCGAACTCGTAGGTCTTGAAGGCCAGCCCTTCCCAGTCCCCCTTGACCTCGATCTTCTCCTCCTGCACGACGTGCAGCTCGGCCACGACCTTCTGGGTACGGCCCGGCTCGGGTACGCCCACCTTCTGAGCCCAGATCGTGTAGCCGTCCTTGATCACCTGGACGTAGTGCTTGCCGCGGTAGAGACCGTCGATGTCGATCCCGTTCTTGCCCGCCTCGACCGTCCCCTTGAGCAGGCCGTCGACGTAGATCTTGGACCCTTCGGCAGGGTTGGCTTCGACCCGGACCATTCCCCCCTTGCGCCCTTCGAGCAGCCCCTTGAGCTTCTCGAGGGAATCGACGAACTCCTTGGGGTAGCGCTTCCGGTCGACGGCCAGCGTGGGCCGCCACACGAGCACTTCCTTGAGCAGCTCCTCCCCGTTGTCCGGGTACCCCGCCAGGAAGAAGGCGATGGAGAGCTGGAGCGTAGCATCGACCAGCTTGTCGTAGTCACGCAGCTCCAGGTAGTTCTGCTCGTACAGGTCCCGGGCATTCGACAGGGTCTCGATCGCCTTCTCGAAGTTCTTCTTCTCGAGCAGGTCCTTGCCGGTCCAGAGGAGGTTGTCCGCTTTGTCCAGCCACGGAGCGACCACGGTCGTGCTCTTCCGCATGGCCTCCTTGGCCTTGGCAGCCTCGGCAGCCTTGAGCTCCTCGTCCGAGATCAACTCGAGCTTCGTGCTCATCTTGAAGAGCGTCACGAAGTACTGCTCGACCTTGTTGAACACCACCTCGGAGACCCCTTCCCCGCGGACGAACGGGAAGAGGTACACCTTCGGCTTGCCCTGGGGGGCAGGTTGTGCCAGTGCCGATACCGCCAGCATCCCGGTCAAGAGACCAGCAATCAACCCAGCAAACCGCCCGGCCGTTCCTTTCGTTCTCATCGAGCTCATTGCGTGTCCTCCTTGCGCCGAAAGAAATGGACCGCGCACCCGACATATGGTAACCATGCTCCTTACCAGATGCGAGGGCGCGCGTCAATGAATTCTTTGGGTACGACGGAGGGCGGAAAACGGTCGAAAAATCCCCCTGCCTGGAAGGAACCGGCACTGCTCGCCCTGGCCGCCTCCGGGGCGATCGCCCTGTTCTCCTGGCTCCCCCTCGCTCTCCCGTTCCTGGAGCCGTATTCCGCGGCTCTCATCGCAGCAGCGTTCATCTACCTCCCGGCCCTCGTGATCTGGCGCCGCGGCGGCCACCTGGGTCAGATCGGCCTCGTGCTTCCGGACCGGATGACGCTGTGCGTTGCAGCGATCGTCGCAGCGATCGTGTTTCCGCTGTTTGCCGCGGGGTTCTTTGCCTGGCACGGGCTGGTGTTTGATCGCTCCGCCTGCATCCGGGCGGAGCGGATCCCGGCCTGGCCTGAGGAGTTGTACCCGTCCCTCTACGCCTCGGATCACGGCGGGTTGATCCTGATCAAGGATGATCAGGAGGATCTGGTGCTGAAACAGGGGAGCGGCAGCGAGGTCACGGTATCGGCCCGGTGGGAGCCGGCGGGCCCGTATGCCTGGCACGAGCGGGCCGACGGTCGGCGCCGGGCGCTGGCTGGCGGCTCGCTGGCGGAGCGTCTCCGGCCGGGGGACACTCTCCGGTTCAGCCTTCCCCCTGGGACCGGGAGGGTGGAGATCGCATCGGCCGGCACCGTGGACTCGGTCTGGTACGGCAACCGGGAGCAGCGCTCCCTGCCGCTGTCCGAGACCCGGGGAACGGGGTGGATCTGGAGCTTCCTGCTCATCCAGGTGCTGCTGGTGGCCCTGCCGGAGGAACTGTTCTACCGCGGTTACCTGCAGACCCGCCTCCAGGAGATCCTTGGGCGGCGGTTCGTGGTGTTCGGGGGGGACGTGGGGCCGGCCGTGGTGGTGACATCCGCAGTGTTCGCTGTGGGGCACCTGCTGTCGATCCCGTCCGCTGGGCGGCTGGCGGTGTTTTTCCCGTCGCTCCTGTTCGGGTGGCTGAAGGACCGGACCGGGGGGCTTGCCGCTCCCATCGCGGTGCACGTGCTGTCGAACCTCCTGCTGGCGGTGCTGACCCGGTTCCTCTGTTGACGCGAAAATTCTGTTGACAGCCGGGCGGGTTCTCTCCATAATGCGTCGGCTGCATTGCTGAAAGGAAGGTGATAGCGGATGAAGTTGAGAGAAGGACACGAGCACCGCCCCATCGAGGTTCACGTCGACAACGAGAACGTGGACCGGGCTCTGCGCGCCCTGAAGCGCAAGATGGCCAACGAGGGCGTCTACAAGGAGCTCAAGAAGCGGAAGTTCTACCTCAAGCCCTGCGAGCAGAAGAAGCGCAAGCAGCGGGAAGCGGAGCGCCGGCGCCGGAAGGCGATGCGCAGCCGTGGCCGCAAGGGCAATGGCCGCTAGAGCAGTCACCCGCTGAACTCCTGCTGCAGGAAGTCGGCCCCCCCGACCTGACACCTCACCGCATTCCCCAACAACCGAAGTTTCGGCAGTTGATGCCCCGTTTTGCGATCGCCGTTTCCGCTGTCGCTCCGGCATCGGCATGCCTGCAAAACCCGTAGCATCTGCCCTGCTCCCTTGATATACTCTCCGGCCGTGTAGATCCACGGGGGACCCCATGAGCCGAACCGTCACGATGCTGCTTGGACTGGCCGCAACGCTGCTGCTTGCAATCCCGGTACGGGCCGAAGTGCCATACACCCTCTCCTACCAGGGCTTCCTGACCGATGCCGTCGGGAACCCGGTGACCGGAGAGTGGACCATCACCTTCTCGTTCTACCACGAGAAGACCGGGGGCGAGGCATTCCACCAGGAGACGGTGGACGTGGTCACCCAGCTCGGTCTCTTCTCCGTGCTGCTGGGGGAGGATGCCGGGAACGGCGTGGACCTCGGCGAGTTTGCCGGCGGCGCGGTGTTCCTCGAGCTGTCCATCGAAACCGACGTCGGCCCCGTGGTGCTCAAGCCCAGGCAGCCGATCGTGAGCAACCCGTTTGCGTTCCACGCGTCGGCAGCGGCCCTGGCCGAGGACGCGGGCAAGCTCGGCGGCAAGGAACCGTCCGCGTTCGTCACGGTCGAGAAGGCCGCGGACGTGTGCGTGACGCCGGACACCCTGGCTGCGCTCGTGGAAGCCTTGGGGTATGTGCCCGGGCCGCATTACTCCGATGCCGATGTCGCCGCATACCTCGAGGAGAGCGGGTTTGGTGCCTGCCAGTGCTACGGCGACGACCAGGTGACCGCGTACCTGCTGGCAGCGGGGTATGTGCCCGGGCCGCATTTCTCGGGCAACTATGCGGACCTCGTGGGGGCACCGGATCTTGGCGTGTACGTCAAACAGAGCGATCTGGAAGGGACGCTGGCCGCGCTCGGCGTGCTGCTCGCAGACGGGAGCGTGCCGGTGACCGGCAACCTCAACTTCATGGGCAAGCAGGCGGTCAACCTCGTGGTGCACAATGCCAAGGGGGCCCCGGCCAATCCGGTGGCAGGCCAGCTCTGGTGGGAGACCGGTGCCAAGCTGCTCAAGGTGTACGACGGGACCCAGTGGGTCCAGGCCGGCGGCGGGACCGCCATGGACCTCACCTGCCCCGGGTGCGTCGATGCCTCGGACGTGAGCTTCCCGTTTGCGGCCGGCTCGGACAAGGGGGGGGCAGCCCTTTCTGCGCTCGACCTGTCGTGCAACGGCTGCGTCGCCGCGGGAGAGGTGGGCTTCTCCTGGGCCAAGGGGGTGCTCCCCGGAGGTGATGCGGAGCATGCCCTGACCGCGGATTCGGCCACCAACGCACTGACCGCCAACCAGGCTGCGAACGTGACGTGCGCTTCATGCATCCAGGTGGGGGAGATCGATCCGTCCGCGCTTGCGGGCAAGTATGTGTCATATGACCCGGCCCAGTCGCAGCTCGGGGTCAACACGGTTCAAAAGGCCATCGACAAGCTGGCCTCGGGGGGGGCCGCCACCTTCCAGGAGGGCAACGGCACGATCGTGCCCTACGTCGAGCAGTGGGGACTGCCGGCGTATGGCGAAGCGACCACCTATGTCCACATGATGAACCCGACCCAGCCCAAGGTGCTCATGCACCTGTACGCCGGGGAGAGCAGCGGATTTGCTACGAGCAACAACCTCGTGGTCGCGTACCAGTTCGCCCCCAACCAGTACAGCGCGGACGTGAACGGCAATGCAGGAGAAACCGCGCTCCAGGTCGGCAATCCGTCGATCTTCAACTCCGGGTCACACCTCCTGATCCACCAGACCGTGGGAACCGGGGGCAACGGGACCGGGGCCGGAAGCTACGAGCTCAACCAGGTCGTCTCGGTCCAGGGAAGCACGCTCCAGCTCGTCAAGCCGCTGAAGTACACCTACAAGACATGCGGTGACAACTGCGGCAGGGCCCAGGCCGTCGTGGCCGCATCCTACAACCAGCTCGAGATCGTCAACGGAGGCACGCTGAAGCCGGCCCAGGACCTGGACGGGAGCGGCAAGATGGGCGGCATCGTCTACATCCGGGCACAGAAGATCGTGGTCAAGAACGGCGGCAAGATCATCGCAGACGGTGCCGGCTTCTTCGGAGGCGACCTCGCCGGGCCGTGCGAGTGGTGGAACTGCGGCATCCCGGGAGATTCCCAGTGCAACACGGGGCTGGGCAGCGCAACCAACGCGGCCAACTGCACCGGCGGTGGCGGCTCCCGGGTCAACGTCTGCGCCTGGCAGGGCGGAAGCTACTGCAGCAACCAGAACACCGGCGGTGGCGGCGGCGGCAACAAGACAGCAGGCGAGGCCGGAAGCCAGGGCTGGAACAACTGGACCGGCGGCGGCGGCGGCGGCACCAGCCTCGCCGACGGCGACACCAAGCTCCACTTCGGCGGCGGCGGCGGCGGTGCAGGCGACTACTGGTGCGAAAACGGTCGCGGCGGCGACGGCGGCGGCATCATCGTGCTCGGGGCCACTACGATCATCATCGAAAAGGGCGCGGTCGTGAGCGCCAACGGCCTCTACGGGTCCCCGCAGTCCCTGTGCGGCGGCGGCGGAAACTACCCGGTCACCGGCAGTGGCGCAGGCGGCACCGTGGCCATGTTCGCGGACCAGTTCGTGGTGGACGGGACCGTCACCGTGGCCGGCGGCCCCAAGCACGACGGCAAGAACGGCACTTACGGCGGCGCAGGCGGCGACGGCTGGTTCCTCCAGAAGCAGACCATCGCAGGCGTGGTCAACGAAAGCTACGCCAAGGGGGTCGAGATCTGGGTGGACGACACCAACGTGACCGCCTCGATCGGCGATCCCAACAGCAAGGGACCGCCCTCCTGGGACAACACCAACAAGAAGTGGGGTGCGGACGGGCTCGCGGCATGGAGCACCGGCCCCCTCAACCTCACTTCCGTCGTCCCCTGGACGTTGGGCGAGCACGAGATCACATTCAAGGAGACCGGCGGCGCAGGCGGCGACGTCAAGATGTTCATGTACGTGATCTACCCGTTCACCAAGTCGATCCCCCCGCTCAATGACACGTGCGACCAGCCGGTACTGCTCGACCTCAAGGCCGGTTCGACGACCGTCTCCGGAACCACCGAAGACGTCATGGGCAAGACCAAGGCCACCGATGCCAACCAGGGCCCGTTCTGCGGCGGCAGCGGCGGTCCCGACGTGGTCTACGGCTTCACGCTGACCGAGTGGCGCCAGCTCGCCATCAACGTCGTCGCTGCCTTCACCCCCAGAGTCTACATCAAGAAGGACAAGTGCCTCGACGGTGACGTCATGGCCTGCGGCCAGGCCAAGATCCAGACGCAGGTGCTGGCCCCGGCCACCTACTACCTGTTCGTGGACGGCGACGGCAACCTGCAGAAGGGGGATTTCAAGCTCACCGTGACCGCAACCCCGCCCGGGCCGCCGGTCAATGATACGTGCACCGGTGCGGAGCAGATGACCTTCCAGAACGGCACGGCCAAGTCCTCGGGCATGACGCTGTTTGCCACCAACAAGCACTCCGCCGCGTGCGGCGGTGCCGATGCCCCCGAAACCGTGTACAAGTTCGACGTGCCCGCAGGCACCACGAGCCTCAGCATCCAGGTCGATGCGGACTTTGCGCCGGTCATCTACCTGGTCAAGGGCGACTGCGCCCAGGCACCGATCGCGTGCATCCCCACCAACACGTACAGCATGAACTGGCCGACGGCCGGGACCTACTATCTCTTCATCGACGGCAAGACCGCAGCGGACAAGGGGCTCTACACCGTGACGGTGACGGTGAAGTAGGCAGTGAGCAGTGAGCAGTGGGCAGTGGGCCAGAGACTCTGGCGCAAGGGCGGATGCAGTGGGCAGTGAGCAGTGGGCAGTGGGCCAGAGGCTCGTGATGCCTGGACAGATACAATGAACTGAGCAGTTATCAGTCGTCCCCGGCTGCAGTCCCCAGCATCCGCCCTAGCGTGAGGGTATTAAGCTCACAGCCCACTGTTCACAGCCCACTGCCTTTCTTGACTCCCCGGGCGCAGAAGATCCCCACCCACCCCTGGCTCCGGTGCTCTCGGGCAAAGTGGCAGACTCGATCGAAGAAGTCCTCCTCGACGCGGTCGTTGCGCCGCATCAGGAGGAGGATCTTGAAGCACGTGATGATCTTGAGGAAGAGGTCGAGCCCGACGCGGCCGCTGGTGATGACCTCGACAGGGGCGCTCACGTCGACGAATCCGGCTTCTTCCATGTAGCCGGGCAGCTTGCGGCCGACGAACCGGTCTCCGCCGTAGGCAACCTGGGCCTTCTCGGCCAGGCGCAGCATGTCGGAAAACCCGGGCGGCTCGGGGTGCAGGGTCAGCCAGCCGTTGTCCACGTCGGGGATCACGGCGATGCCTCCGGGCTTCAGCACCCGGTGGATCTGGCGTAGCGCTGTCACCGGTTCTCTCAGGTGCTGGAAGACCAGGCGGGCGTATGCGAAGTCGACCGAGCCCTCCGGGAGCCCCAGGTCGTAGATGTCACCCGGCACCACGGAAAGCCCGGGGTTCTGGGCGGCCAGCGCCTCCCCCATCCGGCGCAGGTCCGGGTCGGGCTCGATTCCCACCACCCGTCCTTGCGGGACCAGCTCACGTGCGATGCGGTCGGCCACGATCCCCTGCCCGCAACCGACGTCGAGCACGGTCATGTCCGGCTTGAGCCCGGCCCCCCGAAGCAGCTCCCGCTCCCGGTGCCAGAAGAACAGCGCCTGTTCCTCGAGCCGACGGAACTCCTCCTCCCGGCAAGGCAGCTTTCCGAAGTCATAGCTTCCCCGTTGCACTTCACCCATCTCACCCTCCGAATTACACTCCCCGAGTATCAGGCCGACAGGACGGGTTGACAAGAAAGGGCCTCCCTCGGCCCGAGGCGCTCCGACGACACGCCCCAGCATCTGCGTCACCTGTGGCGGCAAGTAACTCCCGGTGCAGCGCGGTGTTGAGCTTGACTTCCCCGGGAATCGGGGGGTAATAGACCCACACGGCCGGGCGGTTCCGGCCCCGGGGGACGTTGGCGTGGTCGAGACGGCACTCATCGCATTGGGCAGCAACCAGGGGGACAGCGCAGGCTTTCTCCATGCCGCACTGGCTGCCCTGGACGAGGTGCCGGGCGTGCGGGTTGTGGACCGGTCGTCCATCTACGTCACCCATCCGGTCGGGGGTATCGAGCAGCCCGACTTTCTGAACATGGCGGCCCGGCTGGAAACGACGCTGGTGCCGGAGGCCCTGCTGCTTCGGCTGCTGGACGTGGAGCGCAGTCTCGGCAGGGAGCGGACGGTCCGCTGGGGACCCCGGACCATCGACCTGGATCTCCTGCTCCAGGAGGGACACGTGATCGAGAGTCCGTTGCTCACCCTCCCGCACCCGGAGCTGCACAACCGGGGGTTCGTCCTGGCCCCCCTGGCCGAGATCGCCCCGGAGCTCAGGCACCCGGTGCTCGGGGTGAGCGTGTGCGAGCTGCACCGCCGGTGGGTCAGGGAAACGCCCGATGCCGAACGCCTCGTCCGATGCACGCTGGATGCCGAACCGGCGACCATCCTGCTTCGCCCTTCGGGCTTCGAAGGACAAGTCGACCAGAGCCTGCCCCGAGCGGAGTCGAGGGGACCATGATGGATGACCGGCGGACGACGGCATCCAGTTCAGAGCTGCCCGGCTCGATCGTGCGGAGGGCAGTACACAGGTGAGCACCTCTCCCTCTTCCCGCTTCGAGGATGCCCCGGGAGCCCCACCGACGGGGACAGGTCGCAGCACACTGGCCCGGTGGTTCGCTCCGGTGATCCTCCTGGTTCTCCTGGCCGCGGGGGTCGGGCTCTACACGGACGTCGTCGAGCTGGCCCGGCAGGTGACCGGCTTCGCCTGGTGGACCGTCGTTCCCGCACTCGTCCTTGCGTTCCTCAACTACGCCCTCCGCTTCGGCAAGTGGCACTACTTCCTGAACCGCGCTGGAAGCCGGAGCGATGCGACTGCCAGTGCCCTCGTGTTTTTCTCCGGCCTCTCCATGTCCGTGACGCCCGGCAAGGTGGGCGAGTTGCTCAAGTCCGTCCTCCTGAAGCGGGCGAACGGGACTCCGGTGGCGGTTTCAGCCCCGGTCGTGGTGGGGGAGCGGCTCACCGACCTGATGTCCCTGCTGCTGCTGGCCGTGTTCGGCGTGGCAGGGTCGGGTTACGGCTGGGACATCCTGGCCGCCGCGGCCATCCTGTGCGGCCTTGTGATCGTGTTCGCCCTCTGGGGCCGGGCTGGGGAGGCCGCATTCTCGCTGGCAGCCAGGCTCCCCTTCCTGAAGCTCCGGCGGGAATCTTTCCTGGAGATGCAGCGGACGCTCCTGACCCTGGTGGGGTGGCGCTGCCTCGTTGTGGGAACCCTGATCTCCGTGGTGGCCTGGTTCGCTGAGTGCGCGGCCTTCTGGCTCGTGCTGGCCGGTGCTGGCACGGACTTCTCGCTGGCCTCGGCCGTGTTCGTCTACTCGCTGGGAACGATTGCCGGTGCCGTGACCATGCTTCCCGGAGGGCTGGTCGCGACCGAGGCCAGCATGGTGTTCGTCCTGGTCGAGGTGTTCCGCCAGGCAACCCGGCCGGCCGCGGTCACCGCGGTGCTGGTCGTGCGCATCTGCACTCTCTGGTTTGCCGTCCTGGTAGGGTTCGTAGCGTTGGCGGTGTTCCGGCGCAGGTACGGCCAGGGGGGATCGGGCCGAGGCGAGATCCCCCCTCCTAGCCTCCCCCGATGGGGGAGGTCGCAGTGAGGGAGGCACATCTGCAGTGGGCACGGCGGCCGCCCCACTTGGGGGCGGCGCGAGGGGCCCTGCCCCGAGCGGTGGGGGGATCTCGTATCTAGAACCCCCCGGCCCCACGTTCCCGGCGGGAGCGCTGCCAGAGGAACCAGGCAGCCAGGCCGACCACCAGCAGGAGCACGCCTCCTCCGGCAGCGGCCAGTCCCCAGGTCGGGAATCCTTCGCCCGCTTCGATCCGGCAGGTCTGCGTGAGATCGTTGGAGGAGGCGGCGATTGCATCGGAAATCCGGGCCAGGTCCGCGGCCTTGAGAGAGACCCAGGACGGACCGGCAACGGGGTCGGGGTTTCCGAGCGCGCCCTGGAGGGCCCGCAGGTCGGCGGCATCCCGACGCAGGGTGGAGACCTTCTTTCGGCAAGCCGGGGGCAGGGCTTCCCCGGCCTCTCCGGAGAAGCTCGCCAGCGTGGCATCAGACTCGGTGAGCAGGGCCTGGATCCGCCCGGTAAGGGAGCTGGCGTAGTCGTGCCGCCAGGCTTCGACAGCGTCGGGCCACCCCAGGGCAGCCAGGTCCTGCCGGCCGGTTTCGATCTCCCGCTCGATCCGGTCGAGCTGAGTCGCAGCCTCGGGATTGAGCCCCTTGTCATCGTGCAGCGCCAGCTTGAGCCCCTTGTCCGCGGTGCGGCGGGCAGATGCCAGGATGGGACGGACGCGGTCGAGCGTGACCCCCGCCTTGCAGGCACCGTCCCTGCACGTGAGCGGGATGTTGCACTGGCCGGTCCAGTCGCACGGGGTCAAGGCCCCGGACAGGCCGACGAAGGTGTCCGCGGCCTCGATGGAGAAAGCCTGTGAGCGCAGCACGGTATCCACAGCGGCCCGCTTGCGCTGGCGGAGCTTCTCGGCCCTCGCATCTTCCTTGGCGCAGGCCTCCTTGACGATGTCGAAGTTGTTGGCCCGGATGGACACGGCAAGCTGCTCGGCCTCGGCCTCCAGCTCCGCGATCCGCGTGTCCGTGGCATCGGGCGTGAGCAGCATGTTGGAGATGGTCTCGGTGAACCGGTCGAGAGCCTGTGCGTGCTCCTTGAGGTCCGCCTCCAGCCGGGAGAAGGGGGTACAGGGGAAAAAGGTGGTATGTCCGTGGAGCAGGGCCGTGCGCCGGGCCTCGACGCCGGCCCGTGCCGCTTCGGCGGTTGCGTCCAGCTCGAGCCGGACCTGGTTGACGAGCTCTTCGAGCTTCCAGAGTCGTTTCTCGAGGTCTGTTGGCTTCCGGCAGCCGCTCATGCAGGTCTGCCAGTCGCCGATCGATGCCAGTGCCCGGTGGAAGCTCAGCAGGGGCCAGATGTAGTGGGAGGAGGGGCGGATCCCCTCGTCGCACGACGGCATGTGGCCGAACAGATCGCCGTCGGTCGGGATGGGTTCCCGGGAAAACACGTAGTGGGTCTGGAGCCCATTGATCCGGGCGATGCTGGGCGGTCGGGCCGTAAGGTAGTCGTGCAGGTCGGTGAACACCCCGTCCCCCTTGCACGCGGTCTTCAGCTCGAGCGTCCAGAGCAGGCCCGCAACCTGCTTGGAATCCACCTTTCGGCAGTCATCGATGTCCCGAAGCAGCGTGGTGAGCTGGTCCAGGGCGGGGACGACGACCTTGCGGAAGTCCTCGCACACCGACTTGCGGCGCCAGTTGCACAGGTCGCTTCCACGAAAGGCCTCGGTCACCTTTTCGAGGTCGCCGACCACGAACCGGAGCGTCTCGATGCAGCTCTTCTCGGTATCCGCGACCTTGACCAGGCCGGCATCGCACTTGCGCACGCAGCCATCGAAGTCCATACGCGGCTCGGCACCGGCCGGAGAGACCCCGAGCACGACGGTGCACAGTGCCGCCAGACACCAGGCCCGGCTCAGTCCCTTGGAATACATCCTGTCTGTTCGTCCTGCCATTCCTGCTACCGCTGACCGCATCGTCTGCAACCCCTTGCGGGGGACGAAGCTCCCCCTCGGGGTGCATAACCTCGCGCGAAAGGTCTGAAAGTGCAAGAGGAAGTCTTCTATTCCGCGCAGCGGCGAATCTGCTACAATGGGCGGACCGGAGCGGGGGGCTGCCGGAACGACTGGAGTGTGCAGATGGTTCGAAGGGTGACGTGGTTGGCGGGGGTGCTGGCCGTGGTCGTAGCGGGCTTTTCTCCCGGCGTCGAGGCCGGGGAGACCGAGTACCACTACCGTCCGTTCGAGATCACGCTCTTTCCCCCGATCCATTTCTTCCAGGTGCCGGACAAGATCGTTGCGGGTCCCAGCATCAACGTGCTGTACGGTCGTTGCGCCGGCGTGTACGGCGTGGAAGTCGGAGGCGTGCTCAACATCGATCGGGATCGTTTTGCGGGCATCCAGGCCGGGCCGATCAACCTGGTGGGGGGACCGTTCTACGGGTTCCAGGCAGGGGGGCTGGTCAACGTCATCGGCAGGCTGTACGGCATCCAGGTCGGCGGCCTGTGGAACAGCAGCCGGGAGGGGGGGGCAGGAATCCAGGGGAGCGCGTTCATCAACCTGGCCGGAGACGACTTCGGAGGGCTCCAACTGGCCACGGTCAACCTCGCGTCCAGGGACGTTGCGGGGCTCCAGCTCTCGTGGACGTTCAACGGGGCAGGCGGGGACATGGACGGGATCCAGCTTGCGCTGGGGAATGCCGTCGGCGGGGATCTTTCGGGCGTGCAGTTGGGGCCGATCCTGAACTGGGTCGTCCGGGACGTATCCGGGGTGCAGTTCGGCATGGTCAACATCGCGGGGCGGGTCCCTGCGGCACTGGGAAAGCTCAGCAAGGCGTGGACGAACCCGAACCCGAAGGACCACAGCGAGGTGCGGGGCCTGCAACTGGCCCTGATCACCAACATCACGGCCACGGTCCAGGGAATCCAGATCGCACCGGGCAACATCACCGAGACCGTCACGGGGTTGCAGATCGGGCTGGTCAACCATGCCTCCCGCGTCCACGGAGCGCAGATCGGGGCGATGAACTTCTGCACCGTGCTGAACGGGATCCAGATCGGCGGCATCAACGTGGCAACCGACAACTTCCTGCCGTTCATGCTCGGGTTGAACGTCGGATGGTAGGTGATTCCTTGCCGCGTCCTCACACAATCGAAACTTTCCCGAGGTCATGATGGGGCCGTTGACTTCCAGGAGAAGGAGGGTGCCCATGAAGAACATGTTCGGGTTGACTGCCTCGCTGCTGCTGATCGTTTCGCTGCCCGCCCGGGCCGGGGATGGGAAGGGTCCGGTCTACTTCGATGTCCCCCTGTCCGCACTGCAGTTGACGTCCGGGGTGCTGCCCGAAGCCCCTCCGGGGTCGTGCGACTGGCAGACGTTCCAGCGCCATCCGCCCGCGGTCCGTCTCGACGGCCCGGGGGAGGCCCACCTGGTCGGCCCCCTCGACTTCTGGGATTTCGGGAGGCAGCTCCGGCAGACCAGCCGCCTGGTCATCGAGCACCCCACCGGGACCGGAGTCTCGGGCAAGCTCGTCTTCCCGACCTGCACCAGGCCGGACGAGACCGTGACCGTGCTCTTCCGGGTGGACCGCAAGGAATCGACCCCCGAAGCCCGCGACGTCTTCTTTCAGGCCCGGGCCGATTGGTACAGCGGTCTTGCCCGCCAGGGGATCCCTGGTGCCGCGTACTTCCGTCACCAGGCAGCGGTGGCACGTGCGGGCGGAAAGGTCCCGGACGGGGCCACCGATGAAGGCGCAGCGCCGCTCCCCCCGACCCCGGGGGACGAGCTGTCACGGACCTTCGACCTGTTCTCGGGCAACCGGGCACTGGCCGAAAACATCCAGCTCGACCGCCCCCTGCTCCCCCGTGGACAGGGCGAAGAAAGCGTCGACATCTCGACCCTGACCGGCATCACCGTGGACGAGATCGACTGGAAGCCGATGATCGCGGGGAAGACCCCCGCCCTCGACCCGCTGGCCGCGTTCATCCCGGCCGATCAGCATGCCCTGTTCTTCCCGTCGTTCCAGTCCATGCTCGACGTGATGGACGAAGCCGATGCCTTCGGAACTCCGGTTCTTGCCTGGCTCGAGCCCCGCTCCGAGGATGCCCGCACCAAGGACCGCTACCAGAAGCAGCTCTGCCTGCCGGTCAGCACGCTTGCCCGGCTGCTCGGAGGCCAGGTCGTCTCCAGCGTGGCGTTCACCGGCTCCGACCCGTACCTTCGCATGGGCTCGGACGTGGCCGTGCTGTTCTCACCGAAGAATGCGTCCCTCCTGGCCAGCCACATCCGCAACAACCAGGAGGCCGCACAGAAGGCCGGGGCCCAGGAGATCTCCGGGACCTCCGCCGGCCTGGCCTGGTCCGGCGTGTGTACCCCGGACCGTACCATCTGTTCGTTCCTGGCGGTCCGGGATGACCTGGTCGTGGTGACCAACTCGAAGGCCCAGATCGAACGGATTGCCCGGACCGCGGCCGGGAGCCAGGCCGCGCTGGCGGCAGCACCCGAGTACACGTTCTTCCGAGACCGTTATCGGCTCGGGGACTCCCAGGAATCCGCCCTGCTCGTGGTCTCCGACATGGCCCTGCGCCGCTGGGCAAGTCCCAAGTGGCGCATCGCGGATTCCCGGCGCACCCGCGCGGCAGCGCTCCTGTCCGAGCTTCACGTCCGCCATGCGAAAGAGCTGATCGAAGGAAAGACCGGCCCGCTCTCGTCGCCCAAGGGATTCGAAGGGCTCGGAGCACTGACGTTGACCTCAGCGGGCATCCTGTCGGAGCGCTACGGGACGCTGGAGTTCATGGTCCCCGTCATCGAGATGCCTCTGCCCAAGGTCACGGACGCGGAAGCGCAGGCCTATGCCTGGTTCCGGGACGGCTACCAGAACAACTGGAGGCGCTACTTCGACCCGATTGCGCTGCGGCTGTTCGTGTCGGACGAGAATGTGGCGCTGGACGGCACGATCCTCCCGCTGATTGCCGGAACCGAGTACCGAGAGCTGGTCCAGCTCACGAGCGGAATGTCGCTCCTTCCGACGGATGCGGACCCCCACGAGGAGACCCTGGTCCGTTTCGTGATGTCGCTCAATCCCGACTCGGAGCCGGTGCGGGAGGTCGGCAACCTGGCCGTCTCCTTCGTCCCTGGGCTGCAGGGCAACCTCCTGTCGTGGCTGGGCCGCTACGTGAGCATCTATGCCGATCAGGATGACTACTGGGTGCAGCTTGCCGCGACCTCCAAACCGGAGGAGTTTGCCAAGGACAACCTGGACCGCCTCCCGATAGCGGTGCTGGTGGACGTTTCCAGCCCGATGAAGGTCACGGCGTTCCTGGCCTCGGTCCGTGCGTTCATCGAGCAGACGGCCCCGGGCATGACGCTGTGGGAACCTCTGACATGGAAAGGGCAGTCGTATGTCCGGGTCAGCCCGACGCTGGCGGCCCGCAGCGAGGACATTCCCGAGCGGCTGGCTCTCTACTACGCGGTATCGGGCAAGTCGCTGCTCATCACGTTGAACGAGGGGCTGTTGAAACGTGCCCTGCAACGGCAGGCGGCCCGAGCGGAAGGCAAAGACCCGGGGAAGCACGTGCCGGCCCTGGCGGGGCAGCAGGTGGGCCTCCAGGCTGCGGGGGAGCTGATCGGCCTCCTGGAGCCGGTGATCCGCAAGGAAGCCGGCCAGCGGATGCAGCAGGCATCCTTTGCCAACCTCCCGATTCTCAACGAGTGGAAGCGGCTTTACCCGGACCGGGATCCGGTCGAGGTGCACGAGACGGTGTTCCGCACCCTCCTGGTCTGCCCCGGGGGCGGCACCTATGCATGGGATGCCGGAGCCGAGACGATGAAGTCGACCGCGTACGGTCATCCGGCAATGCCCAAGGAGGGGCCGGAGCTTCTGCGTCCTCCCGTATCGGAGCTGACGTTTGGGAACTTCGGGCTATCGTTCGAGCAGCACGACGGCCTCAGGGTGCGGACCGAGCTGAAGCGGCGGGATCGTGCCCTGGGTGGCTTTTCCCGTGCCATCGGGAAGCGGCTGTGTGCCGCGGCCCCGTGCCTCCTGTGTACCTTCCTTCCGCTCGGGGCGTTCGTGATTCGCCAGCTCGCGTCGGAGGCGGGGGATTTCTTCGGACTGTGAGGACCGGCTCGTGGCTGCGCACTCCGTATTCCTGTTCTTCTTCCTCCTTGCCTCCGGAACCTCTTCCCCGGCGACCATCCTGCTTCGCCCTTCGGGGTTCGAAGGACAAGTCGACCAGAGCGTGCCCCGAGGGGAGTCGAGGGGACCATCGACCGTTTCTTCTCCCCCCTCATCCCCCTGGGTCTCGATCATCGAGCCCACGGCGGATGCCGTCGTCCCCAACCCGGTGACGTTCGTGTTCCAGGCCGGGAGCGGAGTGAAGAAGCTGGCCCTCTTCGTCGACGGCCTGCCGCTCCAGGCCTCCCCGTTTGCCGCGACGCAGAGCACCCTCGTGCACGAGTTCAAGGGGGTCAACCTGGTCCGGACGCTCGAACTGGAGGGATATGACGAGACCGGGGCCGTGGTGGCCCTGGAGGTGGTCCGGTTCGTTCCGTCCGCAGGGTTCATCCCTCCGCCGCCGGGCTTCAACGGCTTCGTGGTCTCCGTGATCAACGACGGCCTGCTGTACCCGAGGGATGGGCGTTACCGGTACTGCTGGCGGGAATGCCCCGGGTCGATGGGAATGCTGCACGACGTCTACTACCAGGGGGAGCTTCTCTGGGAGGGGGACGGGACCTGCTACTGTACGGGCCACACGCTGGAGGTGTTCCTGGAAGCGGTCCGCCGCTGGGCCGCGGTCCGGGGAATCGATGAGGGAGAGCCGTTTGGCGAGCTCGACTTCGACACGCTCCGAGGGGGGGACTTTTACCAGCACTGGCAGGGGTACGGCGTGACCAATGAGGCCAGTGCGGCGGCCGCATTCGAGTCCGCCGGGATCGGATTCCCGCTGGGGGCGGATTCCTGGTCCCAGGCGGTCCCCGGCGACTTCGTGAACCTGTCCAGAGTCAACGGTACCGGACATGCGGTGATCTTCGTCTCCTGGGTCCGGGAGCGGGGGGAGATCGTCGGCCTCACCTACTACGGCTGCAACCGGAGCGCCAACAGCCACCCGGACCGGGGTGATCCGGCCAACCGTCGCGGCATCTCAGGCCCTTCCTTTGCGACGGAGCGGTTCCTCGACCGCGGCGGCCAGGTGCTCCCCGAGTACCTGTTCATCGGTCGGGTCGTGGATCCGTTGGTGGGATTCTAAACACGGTCGTCTCGTCCGCCGATCATGTTTGACAATCGGACGGGAAGATCATGTCCAGCGCAACTACCTGCCGGCTTCGACGAGGAGCTTCTCGAGCTCCTCGACGGAGCGGAATGCGGCCTCGACCAGCTCCCTGTCCGGTTCCGGAGTCGATCGGACCGCCTCGAGACGGGCCTCCAGTGCGACGAGGCTCTTGTACTGTGCTTCCAGCGTGCGACGCTGATCAGCGGACAGCCCGCGGTACGTGACCTTGAGCGTCCGGCAGTCCTCCAGCCAGCGGTCGGACAGCTCCCGTTCCCCCAGGTCCTGGAGGACGTTCCTGGCCTGGTCCGCCAGCTTCTCCATCTTCGCGTTGAAATCGACGGGCTCGGGAGCGACTTCCCCCTCGCCCGCGACATACGGGCCGTTGGACTGGTTCGAGAGCGTTCCCAGCGAGAATGCTTCGGGCAGCGCGATGCGCAACCCCAGGGTCGCGATGACGAAGATGAGCATCTCGAATGCGAACTGGCGCACCGGGACCCGGACAAAGACCGACAGCACCCAGAACAGGCTGATGCACGCGTAAGCGATCATGAAGAGGACGTGAGCGGGCTTCAGCTCCAGCGACTGTCCGGCGAGGAACAGCCAGCTTCCCAGTGCCAGCCCGATGACTCCCGCACCGGAGCGGACGAATCGGAGCGGCGGCCGAATCTGGCGCTTGAGCGGGTCCGGCTCGGTCGGTTCGTCCACGGTGGGTTCCAGCTCTTCCGGCGTCAGTGCCTTGGGGCGTTGCGAGTCGGGCCGGTATCGGGCCACGAGGACCCCGCACTGGATGCACTCGTCCGTGTCGGGTTGCACGAAACCGCACTTTGGGCACTTCATGGTGGATGACTCCCCGTTACTCGTTACCTGCCACCCGGGTATGCCGGGAAAGGCTCAGACCTCCAAGCAGCATTCCGCCGGCCAGCCGGGTTCGATCCACGAACGTGTTGAGGACCTTCCCGCTGGTCTCGTCCCGGCGGGCCGAACGCTGCGACAGGGACAGGTTGCCCCGTTTCACCTCGTCCCCGAGCGCGCCGATGAACGTGATGCGGTCATTGTCCTCGACCTCTTCGACTACGACGCACATCTCGACGTCGTCTTCCCCGAGGAAGAGGAGGTCGCCGGGCTTCACCTCGGACAGCACCCGGGCTTCCTTGCCGACCTGGCCGTGCAGCCAGGCCACGGTCCCCTCGGCCGGCATGGAATCGCCGCCGAAGTTGTTGACCGTGAGCACGTGCCGCAGGAAGGAATCCTGCGTGAAGGAATCCTTGATCCCGACCAGCCGCTGGGCCGCCAGGACCATCTCCTTGCGCACGACCTCCACCTCGTTGCCGCGCAGCTCCTGGGCCGGCGGTGCTCCGGTCCGTACGGCAGCGGAGCTCTTGACCGCGTCGGAGGCACGCTTGCGCTTGCTGGCGTGGCCGTTCTTCTCTGCGGTGGCTTTGCGGTGGCTCCGGTTCTTGCTCTGCTTCTTTTCTGCTTCGACCGCACCCGGCTTCCAGTCCTCGTTGAGCAGGGGATGTCCGAAGTAGTAGCTGACGTCCGGGGAACGCACCTTGACCGAGTGCCCGCACCCCAGAGTCGTCCCGGCCCCGATGAAGAGCAGGACGACCAGCAGGCGCGACAGGGAGGGACCGGTTCTCCTCAGGCTCATGATTTGACGCCCCCAGCATTCGCCACTATCATCGTAGCGAGGTTCCCGGGGGGGTCAAATTTGTTGGAATTTCCCGCCCTGTCGGCCCGTTTATGGGGGCCCGTTCCGGTAACCAGGAGGGTGCCAATGACCAGGACCACAGCGATTGCCATGTTCGCGCTTCTCGGGCTTTCGACCGGCTGCTCGGAGGACGAGGTTTCCCCGGGCTCCGCACTCGTCAAGTGGATCGTCAAGGGATCCACGTGCGACAAGGCGGACATTGCCGACGTGCGGGTCGACCTGCTCCAGGAGGGGGCCCAGCTCTTCTCGGAAGGGGGCAAGTGCTCGGCCGGACAGGTGACGTTCGATGTCGTCCCGCCGGGCGTGTACGACGTGCGCGTGCTGGGCTTCGATGCGCTCAACAACCCGACCTACGAAGGGTTGTACTCGGGGTTGTCGGTCAAGGAGGGGGCAGCGCCGTCGTCTCCACCGTCTGCGATCACGCTCAACCCGCGCAAAGGCAGCATCCTGCTCGCCTGGAAGTTCCCCAACGACAAGAGCAACCTGTGCTCGTTCAACAACGTCAGCGAGATCGAGGTCAATGTCGCCCAGACCGGAACCGTGGTGCAGCACTTCTCCGGGATCTTCCCGTGCGAGCCGGCCTATGCGGACCCGGAAGAGCTGCCCGCCCCTCTCGAAAACGGGTGGATCGTGCTGTCCGACATCCCGCCCGGGGAAGCCGACGTGGTCCTGTTCGGTCTGTCGCCGGAAGGAGACCGGATCTTCTCGGGTACCGAGTCGGTCAACGTGCACAACATCGGCTACGTCCAGGTCACTGTAGAGCTCGAACCCTGCACCGGCGGCTGCATCTGACCGCCGGATCGAGGCCATCTACGGCGTTGCTCTGTCGCCGGCTCACTGCGACGTAGCGCTGCTACGCCTCGTTCGCCCGGCTCGGTCGCGCCTTGCACCTGGCCCCGCTCCGGCAGTCAGAGCGGTTTCGAAGCCCCCGACAATCCCTTGCCCTCCGAGCCTTGTCGGGGTAGGGTCACAGAAGTTACTTGCGAGGTGAGTATTGAGCCTGAGAATGCTGTCGCTTAGCTTCTTCCTGCTGTCCTGCTGCACGACCCGCCAGACGACCAGCTCGTGGGTCCCTCCGGAAGAGACGGACGGGGAGACCGGGGCTTCGCAGCGCAACCACCAAAGGCCGCGGTCTGACTCGGGCGGAGAATCGACGGCCGGACCGGACGAGGCGGGCGAAGCGGACGGCGGGTCCGCTACCGGGACCCTTCTTGCCGTCTCCAACACCGAGTATGAGCCCATCGTGCTGGACATGCTCCAGGGGGCCGAAAGCTCCATCCGCGTGGTCCATTTCGAGTGCAACGACGACGAGGTGGTCGACGGCATCGTGGCGGAGCTCGTCGCTGCGCGCAAGCGGGGTGTGACCGTCAAGGTGCTGCTCGAAAACGAGGTCGAGGACAACGCGCCCCGGATCGCGGAGCTGACCGGAGCGGGGATCGAAGCCTTGCTCGACACGCCCAGGAAGTACACCCACACCAAGCTGTTCGTGGTGGACGAGAAGAGGGTGCTGTTCGGCAGCACCAACCTGTCGTTCATGTCCATCCGGTACAACAACGAAACCGACCTCTACATCGAGAGCCCGACCGTCGGTGCCTGGTACGCTGCCTACGCCGATGCCCTCTATGCCGCACCGGACAAAGCCCCGACTCCGGCACCGCTTTCGGACGAGTCCATCGGGCTGGTCCGGACGCTTCGCGACGACGAGTACTTCGACGTGGTGCGGCCGATGCTCCAGGGGGCCGGGCAACGGATCCTCCTGCTGGTCTACGGCTTCCACATCAACACCGACTATCCCGACTCGGACGTGGAGAAGCTCGCCAATGAGCTGGTGGCGGCCAAGGCCCGGGGGGTGGATGTGCGGGTGATCCTCGAGTACTCGGACTACAACACCTCCCTCAACGAGATGAACGAGGCCACGGCCAAGAAGCTCCTGGCCGGCGGCGTCCCGGTCCGGTGGGACCCGGTCGATACGATCTCTCACGCCAAGCTCCTTCTCGTGGATGACCGGGCCGTGGTCGGTTCCAACAACTGGGGGCACGGCGGTTTCCACCTGTACCACGAGGTCGGCAGCGTCACCGACAACTCCGCTGCCGTCGACTACTTCACGAAATATTACGAGAAGATCTGGGGAGAATCCTCGGCGGTGGAGTAGGGGCTACCCGAAGTAGTTCTCCCGCCGACGAGGCGAAGCCACGGCACGGCACCGTCCTGTCTACCGGCTCCTCTGGCAACGGCATCAGCCCACCTCCATCGCATAACGTACCCGGCAGACCTTGACAAACCGTCTCTTGTGAAGTACTGTTTGTTTAGAAATCGGACTTTGTGAAGTCCGGATTTCCGGGCGAGCGTGCTTCATGGAGGATGGGGACATGGCAGACAGAGGCATCATTCGGCTGGTCCTGGAAGACTGGAACTACTGGGACAGACCCGTTCCGGCGTCGCGCACGGGGCACGAGAGGGATCTGACAGAGAGGATCCTGGAGGTGGCCACCGGCAAGGAAGTGGTGGCCATCACGGGCATCCGCCGGTGCGGCAAGTCCACCATCCTCTACCAGATCATGGACCGACTCATCCGGCAGGGGATTCCGCAAAGGAGCGTGCTCCTGGTGAACCTCGAGGACCATCGACTTGCGCTCCAACTGTCGCCGGACCTGCTCGAGGAAGTGGTGGCGACATGGCGGCAGTCGGTCTGGCCCGTCGGACCGGGCTTCATCCTGTTGGACGAGGTGCAGGAGGTGCCCCAGTGGGAGCGATGGGTTCGGACCCTCAACGACCTCCACCCGGAGTTGCGTGTGGTCGTGACCGGCTCCAACTCGAGTCTCATGGCCGGTGAGCTGGCGACACTGTTGACGGGCAGAAATCTGACATTTCAAGCGGCCCCCCTCTCCTTTCGCGAGTATTTGAGATTTCGGGGTTTGGATGTGGCCATGCAGCCAGGGCCCCACGCGGCCTTTTTCGAGCACCGGAACCGGGAGAACGAGATTCTCCACTACCTGGAGGAACACCTGGAGGTGGGAGGCTACCCTGAGGCAGTCCTTGCGGACACTCCCGAACGGCGCCATGCCCTCCTTCAGCAGTACTTCGCCGACATCCTGGCCAAGGACGTGGCGTTCCGGTACCAGGTCCGCGAGACACGGCCGATGCGGGATCTGGCGTTGCTGCTGCTGCGGCAGCTAGCAAGCCCGGTGAGTGCGGGCAAGCTGGCCCAGGCATTGGGGACTTCCCGATCCTGGGTTCTGCGGGTGATGGGCCATCTGGAGGAATCCAGTCTCCTGAACCAGTGCAGGCACTTCTCGTTCTCCATGCGACAGTCGATGGCGGTGCAAAAACCCCGCAAGGTCTATGTGGCCGACCTCGGCTTGAGAAACGCCGTGTGCCCCTCGTTGACGCCCGACCGCGGCCACCTGGCCGAGAACCTGCTCTACCAGCACCTGCGCCTGCAGGGGCTGGAACCCACCTTCTGGTCAGGCCGACGCGAAGTGGATTTCGTCCTGGGTCCTCCCGACCTCGCTGCAGTGAACCTCACCTGGTCGGACGACATCGCTCCCAGAGAGCTTGAGGGACTGCTGGAATTCCAGGCGGCTCACAATGCGGAGCGTATCCTGTTGGCCACCCGTTCGCGGTGGCAACCTGCCGAGGCAGGAAAGCCCGCCATGGTCCCCCTCTGGGCCGTCCTGCTGTCGTCGAGTCCGTGACCGCCTGAGCGCGCTTTCCCTGGCGACGGCAGCGGTGCCAGATGCAAGGCGCGACCGAGCAGGGCGAACGAGGCGTAGCAGCGCTACGTCGCAGTGAGCCGGCGAGCGAGCGACGCCGCAGATGGCGCCGATCCCGTCGCCAGGGCTACCACCCGCACTGCCGATCCTTGTTCTGCTCCTTGAGCCACTCGTGGAGGGGCTTGAAGTAGTCGAGGATGGCGGTGGCATCCATCTGGCGCTCGCCGGTGAGGGCTTCGAGGGCATCGGGCCAGGAGCGGGACATGCCCGTCTTCATCATGGCATCGATGCGGGCGCCGGCCTCCTTGTTGTTGTAGATGGAGCAGGTGTGGAGGGGACCGGTGTGGCCCATCTGGCGGCACAGTGCCCGGTGGAACTGGAACTGGAGGATGGCCGCCAGGAAGTAGCGGGTATAGGGCACGTTGGCCGGAATGTGGTACTTGGCACCGGGGTCGAAATCGGCTTCGGAGCGCTCCACGCCGGGGGCAACGCCCTGGTACTTCAGGCGAAGGGCCCACCAGGCCTCGTTGTACTTGTCGGGCGTGGTCACGCCAGCGAACACATCCCACCGCCACCGGTCGATGAGCAGGCCGAACGGAAGGAACGCGATCTTCTCGAGCGCCCGGGCCATCAGCGGGTTCAGGTTGTCCGCGGGTTCCTTTTCCAGCAGTCCGATCTGGACCATGTAGCCCGGAGTCACGGACAGCGACAGGGTATCACCCAGCGCCTCGTGGAACCCGTCGTTGGCGCTGTTGCGGAAGAGCGGGTCGAGCGTGTTGTAGGCGCGCTGGTAGTAGTTGTGCCCCAGCTCGTGGTGGATGGTGGTCAAGTCTTCCTCGTTGATCTTGATGCACATCTTGATCCGGATGTCATCGATCCAGTCGAGGTCCCAGGCGCTGGCGTGGCAGACCACGTCGCGGTCCTGCGGGCGGGTGAACATCGAGCGCTCCCAGAAGGTCTCGGGCAGAGGAGGCAGCCCCACGGACACGAAGAAGTTCTCGGCGATCTTCGTCATGCCCCGCTCGTCGATCCCTTTGGCCTTCATGGTGGCCCCGAGGTCCACGACCGCCTCACCCGCCTCCGGCTTGAGCACGTCGTACAGATAGCTCCATTCCTGGGCCCACATGTTGCCGAGCAGGTGCGCCGGGATCGGTCCGGTGGCGGGCACCTTGTCGGCCCCGTAGACTTCTCCCAGCTTCGCCCGAACGTAGCAGTGGAGATCCTGATACAGCGGCTTGAGCTGCTCGTAGAGGCGATCGGTCTCCGCCTGGAATTCGTCCGGGCTCATGTCGTACGCAGACTTCCACAGGTTGCCCGTGTTGCCGAAGCCCAGCTCCCGGGCTCCCTCGTTGGCCAGCTCCACGAAGCGGGCATAGTTCGACCGCATGGGGACCGACACCTTGTGCCAGCCGACCCACAGGTCGAGCAGCTCGTCCGCGTTCCGGCTGGTGGCGATGGTCTCCGACATCTCGTCCAGGGTCAGGCACTTGCCGGCCAGCCGCTCGGGGCAGTACTTGCCCTTTCCGTAGGTGCTCTCCATGCCGCTCTTGATGGAGGTCAGCTCCTCCCGCTTCGCCTGGTCGCTGGGGGATGCCAGCGGAAGTGCGATCTTGAGCAGGTGGAGCTTGCGCTTCAGGTCGTCGGCAACGGGAAGCCCTTCGAAGCGCATCGCCTCCTTGACCTTGCGGCCGGTGTATTCCATGAGTGCGGCATCGGCATCGGCAGCGGCCCCTTCCGTGTCGTGGGTGATGTAGGTCGCCATGATCCAGTTGGCCCGCTCGGAGCGGGTGACGAGCCGCAGCCACTCCTTCTCGGTCTCGGCCATCCAGGCCTGGGCCTCCTCGACCGTGGGGGCCGCAGCAGCAGGCTCGGCGGTGGGAGCGGCCAGCTTCGCACCCTCCGGTGCGGCCCCGTTCCCTGCATCCGCAGCGGGGGCTGCGCCCTGCTTCTCCTCGAGCTTCTTCATCAGCTCTTCGACCTGTTCGGCCGACAGAGTGGCCAGGAACTGGTCGACGCTGGCCGGGGCCTGCTGTGCCGAGGCCTTGGCTTCCGGAGCCTGGGTTGCCTGCGGTGCCGGCCCCTGCCTGGCGGGCTCGGGCTGCTGGTTGCAGGAGAACGCGAATGCGGCCAATGCGAGAACGAGGAAAGCGAGTTGCTTCATCAGGAACACCTCCGAAGTTTCAACCCGACGGTTGTGCCACATCGACCAGCGATTGGCAAGGGCGGGGCCGCCGGCCCTGCGGCCCAGGCCCGATTGTCCTTGACGCTGAATCCGGATTCAGCCATTGTGAATCCCGGTTCATTGGCGTGTTGCCTCAGTTCACCTGTCGTTGTCGGGAGGACCCATGGATAGCTGGAAGGAATTGCTCGTGGTCGGAGCTGCGCTGGTGCTGGCATCCGCTCCGTTCGTCGGCTGCAATTCGGAGGCCGCGGTGAAGACCGCAGCGGAGGGCCAGGGCGTCACGTTGGTGTCGCAGGTCGTCGTTTCCCCGGTGAAGGTCGTGGATCAGGCGGTTTCCCTGGATCTCCTGGGGACTGTCCGGGCGCAGACCGTGGTGCCGGTGGGAGGGGCGGTCCCGGGCCGTGTGGAATCGGTGCTGGTACGGGAAGGGGACCTGGTGAAGAAGGGGCAGATCCTGGTGTCGCTCGAGAAGCAGGATGCCCGGCTGCGGCTCCAGCAGGCCGAGACTGCGATCCAGCAGGCCGAGAAGCAAATCGAGGCGATGACCCTGGCCGGCGAGGTCGAGAAGGAGGCGCTCCAGATCGGCGTCAAGCAGGCGCAGGCTGCGGTGAGCCAGGCCAGGGCCAACCTCCAGAAGATCGAGCGGGGGGCCCGCCCGGAGGAGCGCAGCCAGGTCGCTGCTGCCGTCGAGGCGGCGCGGGCCCAGGTGGAGGCCATGCAGCGCGAGGTGAATCGCCTGCAGCCGCTGTTCGAGAACAACGTGATCCCCAAGTCACAGCTCGAGAAGGTGGCCGACGGACAGAAGCTGGCGGCAGCTCAATATGATGCCGCGGCCGCACAGCTTGCCCTGGTGCGCAAGGGGGCGCGGGACGAGGACAAGGATGCGGTCAAGGCAGCGGTGGAGCAGGTCGAGGCGGTCCTGGAGCTGGCCCAGGCCAGTCAGCGGCGGACGGAGATCCGGATGATCGAGCTTGAGGCTGCGCGACTGGGGCTCGGGCAGGCCGAAATCGCACGGCAGATGGCGCAGCGGGGGTTGGAGGAGACGGACATAGTGTCTCCCTGCGACGGCCTGGTGCAGAAGCGGAACGTGGAGGCGGGGGCCATCGTGGGGCCGGGAGTGCCGCTGCTGCTGGTGACGCCGGTTGCCTCGGTGGCGCTGGAGATGGTGCTCACGGACGGGCAACGGGCGCAGCTCACGCCTGCGGCGACTGCGGCGTTCCTGGTGGAAGCGCTCGGGAAGAGGGGCGAGGGCCGCGTCGACTTCGCTGCGGACACGGTGGACCCGATGCGGGGCGGATACGTGGTGCGGGTGGGGCTGTCCGAGTCGCTCGCCCGGGAAACCCGGGACGGGATGTTCTGCCGCGTGACTCTCAGCACGGGCCGAGTGAAGAAGGGCACGGTGCTCGTGCCTGCCGATTCGGTCCTGCACCGGGAAGGCCGCAAGGTGGTCTTTGTGATCGAGAACGACAAGGCGCTGATGAAGACGGTCGAGACCGGAAGCCGTCAGAACGGCAGCGTCGAAGTGACTTCGGGCCTGGCCGGGAACGAGCAGGTCGTCGTGGATGGTCACCTGAACCTGATCGATGGGGCTTCGGTGTCGTTGGCCGAAGCGGGAGACCAGGTGCCATGAGAAACCGCGAGGCCAGGAAGCAGGAGCAGGCGGAGTTCATCCGGAACCGGTTCATCGAGGCGGCCTGGGCCGTCATCGCCACGGGCGGGGCCGGAGCGTTCACGATGGAGGAGGTGGCCCGGAAGGCCGGCTACTCGGTCGGGTCCATCTACAACTATTTTGGCGGCAAGGACGAGCTGCTCGTGGGGGTGCTGGACTGGGCAGGCAAGCGGGCGCTCGATGCCCTGGTGGTCGATGTCCCCGGGCCGGCCCCGGTCGAGCAGCTCCTTGCCTGGCACATCCGGAATCTGTTCCGGGAGGCCGAGCGGATGGGGTCCGTGTTTTTCGACATGGTTTCCAGGTTCCATGACCTCCCGGCCTCCGCGCACAGGCGGTTGCACGAGAACGGGCTTGCGCACTACCGGGCCATGCTGGCGAGACTGACCGAGCTGTTGGTCCGGATCCTGCCGCCGGAGCTGAAGGTGCGCTCTGTCGACGAGCTGGCATGGACGCTGAGTGGGCTGATCCGGGCGGAAGCGGACCGGTGGTTCCTGGAGGGGCCGGGCTTTCCGCTTTCCGAGCGGGCTGGGTGGGTGGCTGCGTTCTTCTTGCGGGGTGTTGCCGGGGCGGAAGCACACGACACCCCCTGCGGGCGGGGAGATGACCCGGGTCACACGAGAGCTGTACGGAGCCAGAACGACACCCCCCGCGGGCGGGGAGATGACCAATGAGAGAGAGTCTGCTGTGGGTAGTCCCTGCGATCCTGGTTGCGGGACTGACCTGTGGGGCACATCTTCGGGCCGAAGAATCGCAAGTGACGTTGCCGCAATGCCTGGAGGCTGCCCGTCTACTGAGCCCTGCAATGCGGCAGGCGGATGGGGCGATTGAAGGGGCCGTGGCCAGGAAGAACGCGGTGCGGGGCCAGCTCCTGCCGGGCGTGACCGTGGATGGCAACGTCATGGTGTGGAACCAGGAAGTGGCGATGTCGTTCCTCAGCTCGTCGAGCTCGACCCCCGTGGACCTTTCGGCCATCCCGGCACCGCAGACGGTCTATGAGACCATCCTGTTCGAGATGCTCAAGCAGATGGGGGGCAAGACGGTGGTGCAGGAGCAGGTGACGTGGCAGGTCGGGGTGACTGCGGCCCAGCCGCTGACCCCGATCTGGGCCATCGTTCACTCCCACAAGCTGGCCGGGCTCGGCGTGGATCTGGCGATGCTCAAGAAGAGCGAGACATTGGCCAACACGCTGTTTTCGGTGGTTTCGGCATACTACCAGGTCCTGCAGGTCGAGGCCGTGCAGGGGACGCTGTCCGAATCGCTCGGTCGCATGAAAGACCACCTGGACAAGGCCCGCTTGCTGCGGCAGGCGGAGCTGGTGGCACCGGCCGACGTGCTGAAAATCGAGGTAGCGTTGGCCCGGGTGGAGCAGACCGAGCTTTCCATGCGGAACATGGCCGAGCTGGCGCGTGCCAACCTGGCGGTGCAGGTGGGATGGGGGCCGGGCCGGACGGTTCGCCCCACGGTGCCCGAGCTTCCGGCCCCCCGGTTGCCGCCCGTAAGCCTGGAGGAGGCATTTGCCGCGGCTGAGGCCCACAGACCGGAGCTCGCGCAGGTGCGCAATGCCATGGAGCAGGTCCGCCTGGTCAAGCGGATCCTGGTGCAGGAGTTCGTCCCGTCGGTTTCGGCCCTGGCCAACTACACCCATGCCGAGGGCTCTTCGTTCCGGGACGAGGATTCCATGTTCGTCGGGCTGGCGTTTTCCTGGCCCGTGTGGCAATGGGGAGCCTCTGCGTACAAGATGGACGAAGCCAATGCCAACCTGCGCCAGGCCCAGGCCGCGTATGACCAGGCACGGGACTTCGTGCTGCTCGAGGTGAAGAAGCACTATCTCGACGTGCTGTCCGCGATGGAGGAGCTCAGGGTCGCGCAGCGGGTCATCGACGAGGCCGAAGAGAACTACCGGATGCAGAAGCTCCTGTTCGAAGCCGAGTACAAGACGTCGAGCGACCTGATCGACGCCGAGTCTTCGCTGACCCAGGCCCGGAGCCAGTACTTCATCGTCCAGTGGAAGACCTGGCTTGCGTGGGCAGGGCTCCAGAAGGCGATGGGGGCACCGGTAGAGGCCTGGTTTCAGGCGGAGGTGGTGCCATGAAGATCACCGAGATATCGGTCCAGAAGCCGGTCCTCGTGACCGTCATCTTCCTGGCCCTGACCGCGCTGGGTGCGCTGGCCTACAAGTGGATTCCCATCGATCTCATGCCGGACCTGGAGATCCCGGCCATCTCGGTGATCACGGTCTACTCGGGGGCAAGTGCCACCGACGTGGAAGACAAGGTGACCAAGCGGGTGGAGGAGGGGCTGGCCTCCGTGTCGCACCTCAAGGAGATGGTCTCCACCTCCAAGGAGCACATGTCCATCGTCACGCTCCGGTTCGACTACGAGACGGACATGGACGAAGCGGCCAACGATGTGCGCCAGGCCATGGACTTCACCAAGTCGTTCCTCCCCGACGAGGTCGATCCCCCGCGGCTTTTCAAGTTCGACTTGTCGATGATGCCTGTGGTGATCATGGCCGTGACCATGGAAGACGGGGATATCCGCTACTACCAGGACTTCATCGAGGACAACATCGTCGAGTCGCTCAAGCGGGTGGACGGGGTCGGCGCGGTCATGGTCATGGGGGCCGAGGAGTACGTAGTCTACGTCGAGGTGGACAACCGGAAGCTCACGTCGCTGGGGCGGACGCTGGACGACCTGAAGGGGGCCATCGCGGCGCAGAACGTCTCGATCCCGGTCGGGAAGCTCGACGAAGGGAAGATGGACCTCACCTACCGGATGCCTGCAGAGCTCACCTCGATCGGCCAGCTCGAAGACGTGATCCTTCCCGGGATCGGACCGACGGTACGCCTGAAGGACGTGGCAACCGTGCGGCTGGATCTCAAGGATTCGCTGATGCGGATCGAGATGAACGGCAAGACCGCGCTGGGCATGATGGTCACGAAGATGTCCGGGGCCAACACCGTGGCCGTTGCCGAGGGGGTTACGGCAAAGGTGGAGGAGCTGCGCAAATCCCTCCCCGCCGGGACCGAGATGGTGACCGTGATGGACAGCTCGGCGTTCATCCGGCAGTCGGTCCGAAACCTGGGTGAAACGTTGGCGTGGTCGATCCTCCTGGTCACGGCCGTTGTGTTCCTGTTCCTCTGGAGGATGACGTCGAGCGTGGTCATCCTGGTGGCCATGCCCGCCTCGCTGATCGTTGCGTTCTTCGCCATCTACAAGGCCGGGTACACGCTCAACGTGATCTCGCTCATGTCCATGACCATTGCAGTGGGCATGGTGGTGGACAATGCCATCGTCGTGCTCGAGAACATCACGCGGCACCTGGATGCCGGGGCCTCGCCCGAAAACGCGGCCATCGAGGGGACCCGGGAAGTGGGGCTGGCCATTACGGCCTCGAGCCTGACCACGGTGGTGGTCTTCCTGCCGCTCGTGTTCGTGTCCGGCCTGATCTCCATCCTGTTCGGGAACCTGGCGTACGTGCTGTCGCTGACGATCCTGGCATCGGTGTTCGTGGCGCTGACCTTGACGCCGATGATGTGCGCCAAGTACCTCAGGAAGGCCCGATCAGACCAGCGGATGTACCAGGCCGCGGAACGGGCGCTCAAGGGGTTCGAGGCCTGGTTTGGCCGCGGGGTCGCCTGGTGCCTGCATCACCGGGCCATGGTGCTGGTGCTGGCGGCCGTGCTGTTGTCGAGCACGGGGTACCTGGTCTCTCAGGTCGGCTCCGACTTCATGCCGCCGTCGAACACCGGGGAGATCCAGGCGAATCTCGAGCTTCCGGTCGGCACTCGGGTGGAGGAATCCGCCCGGGTTGCCCAGGAGATCGTGGCTGCCCTGCGGCAGCATCCCGGAGTCAAGTTCACGTTCTTCCGTGCGGGGCTGGAGGAGCTCGGTTACGGAGCCTCCATGGGGGGCAAGGAGGGGAGCAACATCGTCACTCTGTTCGTCCGTCTCGTGCCGTCCGGAGAACGGGACTACACCGACATCGAGTTCGGGGAGGTGATTCGCGAGGTGGCAGCCAGGTTCCCGGAAGTTGCCCGGACGACGGTGATTGGCGGCGGGGGCATGCAGGCCATGAT
>Ga0233425_10002849_pt1 | contig 32847 bp, 34 predicted proteins | sample Watercolumn_Towu_2_FD_181712 | JGI IMG/M metagenome (GOLD analysis project Ga0233425, IMG submission 181712) | Freshwater microbial communities from Lake Towuti, South Sulawesi, Indonesia - Watercolumn_Towuti2014_140_MG | ecosystem: Environmental > Aquatic > Freshwater > Lake | place... | reverse complement strand
CCTTTCGTATACATAAACAAAGAAAAAAAGAAAATGAGCAAAACAACAAGAAGTATCGTATCACTTTTAGTCAATTTTAATTTAAAGCGAAAATTAAAGTCAGACCATTTTGAAACCAAATACAACTGTTTTTCTTTAATCTTCCCCCCAAGTATAACAAGAGGAAAAGCAACACTAAGAACCAAAAAAATCCGCCAATCTAGAGGAATATGAAGAAAATTAAGTGAAATAGCAAGTATCGGAAAAACACCTAAACCAACAGCCAGATTCAATAAGAATCGTTCAGACACACTCTCTGGCTTCTTAAGGAAATAAGTAGTAGTAAACCCAAGCCCCCATAAGTACACAAAAAATAATATAATTGTCAAAACACTAAACATAACACACCAAAATGAAGAAACAAAGCTTAATTTATAATATTATCGTAACAAAAAACAACCAATCCTCTCCCACAAAATTTAATAAGCTTCCCTTCATTACAACCATTATCCAATGAAAATAACAAAAACCTTTCTCCTCCTTCTGGTCATCGCAATTCTCGCATTCACACTAAGACTCATCACCGCCTACTACGTTGACGTCGGATCAGATGAGATGATCTACACGCTGATCCCATTAAACATCATTGATGCAGGAAGACTATCAACCGTAGAACAAGCGCCCGTTTATTTTTACCTCACCGATTTAGGTTACAAGCTAACAGGAGGGATGAATGGAGTAACCGGAAGACTTCCCTCAATATTTTTTGGCAGTGCAGCTATCTTCCTTATCTACCTAATTACCCAACTGCTCTTTAAAAATAAAACAATCAGTCTTTGGTCCTCTTTCCTCTTTGCGGTATCTGGCTACGCCATAAGATACAATCAAGAGATGGACATGACTGCTTTCTTTCTGAGTCTCTTGAGCATTTACTTCTTCATTCTCGTCCTGCAAGGAGAAGATAAAAAACTCTACCTTGCTGCGCTCTTTCTTGCCTTAGCAGTAATGTGTAAACCGATAGTCCTTCTATTCGTTCCCGCTTACATCATCATCTGGATTCTCAAGGAACGCAGCGCTTCAGAAAAAAAAACAAAATGGAGCATCAGCAAAGAACGGCTTAAGATTATTCTTCTCTCCTTGCTATTATGCATTATCATAGTAACTCCCGTTTTAACGTACAATTATTTTCTCTACAAAGAAAAAGGTTTCACGGATTATTATTTCAGTGTCTTAGGTGGCCTAGGAAGTAATCAAATCTATCAAGGACAAGAAGCGCAGCCTTGGACTTTTCAGACATTCTTCAATGTTCTAAGAATCATAATAACAAGATCTTTTCATTTTGACACATTATTACTCCTCCTCGGCATCATAGGAATAATCCTCACATTCAAAACAAAAGAATTCAACATGGGGCAGTCCAAAACAGAAAAATACACTTGCCTTCTTCTCTTGAGTACCTCAGCTCTCCTTATTCTCTACATCGCAGGAAAAATGGGAAGTCCAACCCATTACGTCTGGATTTCTATAATCCTTTCCATCTTCAGTGGTTACGCAATAACCACCATTGCAGATAAAATCAGACATCGTTTTCACACCCATCATCTCACCGCATTCATCCTCATCTTAGTAACCATAAGCACAATTATGATCATCAAAGAAACGATGCCATTGAGAGAAAAATCAGCTGCAATAGCATTAAGAACGTACTCACAGCAAAACATAGAAAAAGAATCACTCGTTGTTCTCGACCCCCGAATTTATCGTGGCATCTATGCCTGGGCGTTCAACGACTTACATTACCTCGAAGGCACAAGCTATCCGCAACTGATAAACAGCATCAACCAAATCAAAGGTATGAAAACCACAGTCCCTCTTTATTACATCGAATGCGCACCAGGAACAAACTGCGGCTGGAAACCAGAAGATTTTCAGCGTATAGCACCCGCCGGAGAAAAATTAAGCGAGCACTTTAAGAAACAGACACAGAAAATAGCAGAAGTAGGAGAAGCAGAAAAATTTTACATCTATAAAGGTTCAGCAACCGTCCCCAGCGATATCTTTCCAATCATAGACCAAACACATATGCATTGGTATACACCAGTTGCCTGGAAACACAAAGAAAATGCAATTGATAATTATACCCCAAAAACCACATTTGATAAATTATTAAATAGCTTTGCTTTCCTTATCCTCTACCTAGACGTTGCAATAGCCCTCGTATCCCTGTTGGTGCCTTTCTACCTTCTCTTGCGGAAGTCCGGCTAATCACATCAAGTTCGCTAGAATAATTAGGTGCATCCCACGGAAAGACTTGACCCTTTTGATATTTCTGCCAACGATCTAAATCGGCCTTCACCATAATCTCAACTAATTTCTTAAAAGTGACCCTCGCTTTCCACCCAAGCTCCCGCTCCGCCTTCCGTGGATTACCACATAAATGAGTCACATCAAGTGGTCTGAGTAAGCGTTGATCAACTTTTACAAAGTTCTTCCAATTAAGATCAGCTGCCGCAAACGCCTCCTGAACAAATTCGCCGACCGTATGCGTCTCTCCTGTTGCAATCACAAAATCATCTGCTTTATCATGTTGCATCATCATCCACATCGCTTTAACATATTCTGGCGCAAAACCCCAATCACGCTTCGTCTCTAAATTTCCCAAACGCAGGTCCTTCTGAATACCCAATTTAATCTTCGCAACAGAATTAGTGATCTTTCGAGTAACAAATTCAAGACCCCGCATCGGACTCTCATGATTAAACAAAATGCCATTACACGTATACAAACCATAGGCTTTGCGATAAACCCGCGTCATGTGAAAAGAATACAACTTCGCAGCAGCATAAGGAGAATTCGGCATAAAAGGAGTATTTTCATCCTGCGGCGCTGTTCGTGATGCCCCATAAAGTTCGCTTGTTGATGCCTGATAAAACTTAATATTTTTGTTTAAGTGACGGATAATTTCAAGAAATCGAGTAGCCCCGCTTCCATCAATCTCGGTCGTCAGAAGCGGTTGATCAAAAGAAGAGCCCACAAAACTCTGCGCACCTAAATTATAAATCTCATGAGGATCAGTAATAGTAACCGCTTCCAGCAAAGAAGACATATCTGCTAAATCCGCAGGGATTAAAGTAACATCTCGAATAATCCCAAGTTGCTGCAGCCGCCAGAAATTCGGAGTGGAAATTCGCCTATATGTTCCATAAACCTTGTATCCTTTACTCAGCAAAAGCTGAGCTAGATAAGGCCCATCTTGTCCCGTAATTCCCGTAATTAATGCGCGTTTAACCACATATTCCCTCAAAAACATCTATTTAATAAGAAAACCTCTAGATTCAATACCGACTAGTCTTATTTAAAAACCTTTCCTATTTTTCTATTATCAAGTAAAAACAAAACAAAAAATTAATCTGCAAGAGATTTAAGACCATAAGCTAAAAGACCAATGATGAATAACACCAAAAATAGAAGTCCAGAATATTTCCATTTTTTTAAAAGTTAATACTGATAAACCACCCGCCACTTCTAATAAATAACTCCCTCCCGCCTCTAAAAACCATTTAGTTTCTTTAAGTAAAATTTTACCTTTTATTTTATTTTTTCTCCATGAATCACCGGCACTATCATTTTTGTGAGTGATGGCCCAACCAAAAAGTCGCTGAAGCTTAGTAATATTACAGGAACATATCCGATTTCTATCTATAACCAAAAATTCATCGAGAAATCGGCTTCAGCGACGGCTCGCCATCACTCACTTTTTGAACTGTGGCGAATCACCACAAAAATTAAATCTTCTTCCCCATAACCCCAACAAAGCACCGAAAAAAGAACGTCCTGCAATGAGCAACCTCAAGCCCTGCATCAGCAAAAAGCTTCTTAAGCTCTTTTCTATCATACGTCTTCCCATCCCAAGCTCCTTTGAAACTGTTCTTCTTCAACTTATATAAACACAGTGGACCATACGTAAACGGTACCCCTACAAACACATATCCTCCTTTTTTGGTAACCCGCGTCATCTCTCGCACACCTGCAAGCGCCCGTTCTCGTGGAAAATGCTCCATTGTACTATTATTAAACGTCACATCAAAAACCTCATCACTGAAAGGCATATTGAACATATCTCCTTGAATCAGCACTGCTTTACTCTTCAACTGTTGCTGTGCGAGTTTCAAAGGTGCCAAAGCATAATCTAACGCATACGCTTCTCGTCCTTCATCAATAAGCATTGCTGAAACATACGCCGAACCGCCACCAGGTTCCAATGTTTTGGCATTAATTGAAGCAAATTTTTTGAGATACTTTTTTAACTGTAGATTCATAATCTTCCGCAACAAATCTAACACAGAATCATACACCGGAATTCGTTTCCAATATTTATCCCACGTCTTTGTGTTTTTATCCTCTACAAACTGTATAATCCCCTCACACATAGCAAAATGCTGCCCGCAGGTACAATAAAAACCATTCTGTTGCAATAAAATTTCGCATCTACACGCAGGACATCTGTACATAAACCCTCATTTCAATCACTATATTTTATAAATATTTCGTGCGTCCAGAAACGACAAAACAAAAAAATAAGAGGAAGTAGCGTGGTATTAATAGAGTTCAAAACAGTTTTATTTCTGAATGTATTTTTAGATAAGAACCGCTAATTATCTAACAAACTCTCAATAAATTCTGCACTTTTCTTCACTTGCTCAAAAAAATTATATCCTTCTTTTGCACTAATCTCTAACACCACATCCATCTCTTTATGCTTAAGAACACTAATCCACTCCCTGTGCTCAACTTGATCCTCAACCGCATTATGTTCAACAAATCCTTTATACCCCAAAGGCAAATGTTCTCCAACTACCGGAAATCCTCCCTTAGAGTTATAAAAATAACAAGTATAATCAGAACCGCACACATGAACATACTCTATATAAGGGTCTAAAAGAACAAATGCCTCCTTAATAACTTTACTGCATTCATCTCCAATTAATTTGGTATTTCCTAAAGAAACATATTCACGTAACACTCTTTCGAACTTGCATCTAATCTCATCATATGTTACATCCCCATTTTGTAAACGTACAAAATCTTCTTTCAACTCAGCATAAAAAAATTTCATAACCGTACTCACATAAAAATGTTCTACATCAAAAACAAAACCAAGAGGCACCTGTACTATTCTTCGCAGTATGATAAAATCTTGTGCCTCAACTAATAAAGGTTCATTCGTATACGCTTGATTAATCCACAGACACACATTTTCAATGCAAAATAAAATATTAGGGTCATATTCTGCCTCTAACCTATCTGACATAATACGTAATGCCTCCTCTTTTTTTGTGGTAAATACATTAATGGTAGGAGGATGAAACACAATCTTATCAATATTATTTGCTCGCGCAAAATCAAGCACTTTTCGCAATTCTAGCTGGCTTAAATCCCCAATTTCTCCCTGATCCGCCAAATTAATTCGTCGCCCATCTGGCAAAACATAATGAAAATGAACCGCCACTGCCTGTTCCACAGATCTTCCAATATCTCGATCGCCGCGGAAAAAAACTTCAAAAGGACCACTAATACCTTGCGCTAAAAAATCGTTTATTTTATCAGGATCTCCTTTGTAGACAATTCTCATCTCGCAAGATTACTCCAAATCTCTAAAAGAAATTATGTCTTCACAACAAACATCATGCTTTAACTTTCTTCCCAACGCAAACTGTAGCTCGCTTGGTTGAATTCCAATACCACCCGGCCTTCTAAAATCAATATCTTTCTCCAGTAAAACCGCCCCTTTAGACATATCTTTCAGAACCACTAAACTTCGTCTAAAATGATATCGCTTATCAACTTCAGCTGCACTTAACTGGCGAGCATATGAACCTAACGCTTTCTGCACATTATGTGCTTCTCTAACCACAATTTTCATTTCACTAGGATCCGCCGAAATCGCATGATCCCATCCCGGCAAGGTTTTATCTATTGTAAAATGTTGTTCTATAACACAAGCGCCTCGAGCAACCGCCGCAATCGGCATCGCAAATCCCGAACTATTATAAGAAAAACCAACCGGAAGATCAAAATATTCCCGCAGCATGTCAATATTTCTTAAATTTGTAACCTCTGCCGGAGCAGGATAGACAGACAAGCAATGTAACACAACTAACTCTGTACCTCCTTCCTGTTGAATTGTTTCAACTGCCCCCATAATTTCCGACATCGTGCTCAATCCCGTAGACAGCACAATTGGCCGCTTCTTACGAGCTAAATGTCGCAAAAAAGGATAATTATTCAAATCCATAGAAGCAACTTTGATAAAAGGCATATCTAACTCATCCACTAAAAAATCTGCCCATTCCACTGTAAGAGGCGTACAAAAAAAAATCGTCCCTTTCTCATCACAGTATTCCTTAATTTCCCGCGCCATATCCTTCGTTAAAGACCAAGCCGCCATCTCTTCCTTTAAATTAGGATGTACCTGCGTAAACAACCTCTTAAGATACGGGAATTCTTCCATCAACTTTTTTTGTCTTGGATCATCATTATAACACGCGGCAGAAAATAAATCTAAACCAAAAGCCTGAAATTTAACACCATCAACCCCGCACTCCACCGCCGCATCAATCATCTTTTTGCATAACTCCAGACTTCCATTATGATTCGAACCGATATCTACAGAGATAAACGGCTTAGAAAAATTTCCAACTGTTTTACCCCCCAAATTCACTTCTTTCTTAAAAACCATAATCTACCAAAAACCAAATATCTAATTATAAATGTTGTGGTTTATCGATCTAAAGACCCCTCTCGTTCAAATTATAACTAGTAATCATAAAGATCTATAACTCTAAATATTTAAAAACAAACTAAATTTATCCAAAACATGCGTATCATTGCAATAATCCAAGCTCGCATGGGCTCCCTGCGCTTGCCAGGGAAAACTCTAATGAAAATTAACGGTAAAGCTCTGGTAGAAATTGTTGCTAATCGCATCAAAAAAGCATCCGGAATAGATAAAATTATCGTTGCCACATCTAATACCCAAAAAGACGATCCCGTTGCTGAATTTCTTAAAGAAAAAAAAATAGAAGTATTCCGCGGACATGAAACCGACCTGCTAAAACGCTATTACGATGCGGCTGCCCAATACAAAGCAGACATCATCATTCGTATATGTGGCGACCAGCCATTAGTAGACCCGCAAGCAATTGACCTCTGTCTACAAAAACACTTACAAAACTCTAAAGCCGACTTCACGTACTGTAAACACCCAAAAGGCTGGCCAGACGGAACAGGATGCGAAATCATCTCTTGGTCTGCCCTTCAGCGTGCCCAGAAACAATGTACAGACTCCTTCGAACGTGAACACATCCAACCCTTCTTTTTAAATCACCAAACAGAATACACCATTGAAACACTCGACGCCCCGCCGGAACTATACTGCCCCAACATTCACCTTGCCATAGATACTAAAGCCGACTTTGATAAAATAACAAAAATATATCAAGAACTCTTATTCAAAAGTAATGCAAATGATGATAAAATAATTTCAATTATGGAAGTTACAAAAAAAATAAAAGAAGAAACTATAAATAACCCCCCTAAAGATTAAATCAAATACAAAACAGAAATATCTTTAGTCATTAATATTTATAAAATAAACACCAAAATTATCAAAAGACCATGAACATCGTTCTCTCATCCATAGCCGCACTCAACAATCCGAAAGAATCTGCAAGAATCACTCTCCTTCTTCTCGCAAAAGAACTGCAAAAATTGGGTCATGACATACGAATAATTGCAAAAGAGACAAAACATAAACCTAATTCTCAAATAAACTCCCAAACGTATAACAACTCCACAGCACATATAGAGGGAATCCCTATTTATCGCACAAAATTATTCCAAATTCCAAAACTGCTCTCACAACTAAACAAAGAAAAAAAAATTGATATAATTCACTTATTTAGTGCATCTCCCATATTTCTTCTTCCTCATTTATTCTCGCCTGGAAAAAAAATTCACTCTTTAAAATCGTACTCTAAAAATCATATCGGACAAATGGGATACTCCTTCTTATTGCTAGCTGATGCCATAACTGTTCCCACAAATTGCTTTGCCGCAAAAATACCGTTTAAGAAAAGTTTCAATAAAAATAAAATCCACCTTATTGGATCTCCCATTGACGTAAATAAATTTTACCCCAAAACTAGCCAAAACAGCACCTCTCCATCTGATAAAAATCCAAAAAACAACAATCGCAAAAAAACTAGCAAAATCATGTATTATGGCGCCCTAACCGTGCATAAAGGAGCCAATCTTCTATTCGAAATTATCCCCTTAGTGATAGCTAAAAAACCAAATACTCATTTCTACATATTCCCTCGCCACACAAACATCGACCATTGGAGAGAAAAAGCCAAAACCGCAGGAATCGATCAATACTGCACATTTAACACAAACGAGGTGGATATTGCACAAGAAGTTCGAAATTCCGACCTAATAATCTTACCTTATGTTAATTTGCGAGGAACTGACGGCAACCCTTCTTGTCTCCTTGAAGCCATGACGTGTGAGGTACCTATCGTCACCGCCAACTTGCCCGAGTTAGTTGAAATTACACAAAATACCGTTGCATTATCTGTTCCCCATCCTCAAGCCTTTGCAAGCCAAATCCTATCTTCACTAGATCATTACCACTCACAAAATTTAAAAGACGCAGCCAAGCTAGCCCAAAACTATGCCGCTCCAAGTATTGCAAAACAACTTGATAATCTTTATAAAGATCTTTAAAAAAAATCAAGCAACCTAACGATTGATATGCAAAAATATATATATCCTTACTTTGCATCAAAAAAGAATAAGACATGGCTAAGTATAAAATTATATACGACCGTAAAAATTGTACTGGTATTGCTGTATGCAGTATGGTTGCCGAAAAATTTTGGATTATGAATCAAGATGATAAAGCTGATCTAGTTAGTTCCGCTAACATAGGCAACGACATTTGGGAAAGGATAATAGAAGAAGACGAACTTAAGCAAAACCTAGACGCTGCCCGCAGTTGCCCTGTTCGTGTCATCAAAATTGTAGACGAGCAAAATAAAGAAGTAGAATGAGATATTTCAAATGACAAACTCTGAACCCCCCCTCCAAACAATACAAGTCCAAAACATTTTCCCAACCGATCTTCCCTACGCTAACAATCCTTGGAAGAAGAATGTCTTATTAATAATCCACGATGTATATCAAGATTTTAACGCTTTTCCCCTTCCCTACGGATACTTAGCCGCAATGCTTCAAAAAAGTGGATACAGCGTTGAAGTATACTGCATGGATGTATTCCATTACACAAACGAACAGCTAGAAAAAAAATTATTTAACAGCGAATATGACCTTATCGGTGCCGGATTCCTGCCAGCGCGATTTGAAGAAACCATTATTTTACTCTGTGAATCCGTCAATAAACATAAAAAAAATGCGTGGTTCTTTTTAGGTGGTCCCGGTCCAACACCCATTCCTGAATACATGTTAGAACGAACTAAAGCCGACCTTGTCTTGCTAGGTGAAGCTGAACATAGTCTTGTAGAAGTGATGGACGCAAAACTAGGAAAACGTAAACTTGCCGATATTAAAGGAATCGCATACGTTGAAAACAACGAAATAAAAGTAAATCCTCGCCGCCCCGTATTTCGCGGCTTGGACTCCTTACCCTGGCCTGCGTGGGATTTATTTCCCATGGAAAGCTACACCAAGAGCTGGAAAATGGCCGGTCAAGACATCGAAGAGAAATCCTGTTCCATGCTCACCACCCGCGGGTGCACTGACACCTGCACCTTTTGCTATCGCATTGAAAAAGGATTGCGTTTGCGCAGTCTCCCAGATATCATCGCTGAAATGAAATACCTCGTTGAAAAATACAAAATCACATTTTTTCAGTTTGTAGATGAACTCTCAACCTTTCCCCGCAGCCGCGTATTTGAATTTGAACGATTACTTAAAGAGAATAACTTAAATGTCAAATGGGTTTGCAATTCCCGCGCGCCTCTTTTCGATGAAGAAGTTGCCTTTTCACTGAAACGAGCAGGATGCGTCTTTGTCAACATTGGTGTTGAAAGCGTCGATCAAGAAGTATTAGACGAAATGAATAAACGCTGCACCGTAGATGATAACATTAAAGCGTTGCAAGTAGCAAATAAAGTAGACATAGGTGTTGGACTTAATTTTATTTGGGGTTTTGCAAACGACACCAAAGAAACATTATGGAAAAACGTAGAAGCATTAAAAACCTACAATCGTTTCGACCAAGTACGTACTATCCGCCCCCCCACCCCCTATCCCGGCTCCCCTTTGTACTCTGAAGCCATAAAAAAAGGAATATTGAAAGACCCAGACGATTTCTTTAAAAAATTCAAAAACTCAGACCTAATTACCATAAATTTTACTCGCTACACAGATGAAGAATGTGCCCAAATGCTCTTTGAAGCGAATAAAGAACTAGTATTACATCACTTTCGCAACACCACCGGTGACATGGAAGAAGCCGAATCAATCATTGAAGGATATCGCCGCCTCTACTTTGAAAAGGATTATAAATTCCGTGGTGCTCGTCGTTATGACAAAACCTCTCGAGAAAAAAGCACAAATGCCAATTCTCAAAAAAGCACTATACCTACAACTCCTACCGTAACTAACATTGAAAACAATAACCTTAACCAAATTCAGAAAGAACCTGCACTTCCCACCAGCAATTAATATCAAACAATAACCCTTTTTAGACAACTCAACATGTTACATAAAACAATTAATAATAAACAAAAATCAAAATACTAGCTCATCATCCTGAACATAAAGAATATTCTTCTGTAATGCAATGTAAGCCTTTTGCAGCTCGCGGCCAAGATACGCCGCATGATCCTCGCGAGAAATCAGCCCTTGCTTAATAATCGTCTGATAAATATCGATTGGTTTTGCTCCCCGGACAATTACGGTAATTTTATTGACCTGCGGACAGAATGCCACCTCAATCTCTTTTATATCCTGATTAATACGAATCAGAAAATATCCTTTCTCATCCATTACAAACTCTTTCAAATCATTATATTCTGCACGAATCTCTCGCAATTTTTCCTCAATTTCAATGGTATCAGAAACAAGAACCTGACCACCTGTTTCTGAAACTTTAATAGCATTAACAGGGCATATAAACCCCGCATCTTTTACCTTTTCCAATTGTTCTAAATTCAAATCAACACGATAAACACTCTTACCATTTTTCTCAATCGCATGAAGTAAAATCGCTTTCTCCCCATCAAAATGAAAATAATTACCCGCAACCTCAGCACATTTTCCCGCCCCAATACATTTAGCTTTATTATACTCAATGGTGATATCCATATTTTTTCTTAGTTTAATAAGCTTTATAAATTTAATGGAGAAAGAATTCGACGTAAAGGAAACCTTGCCATGAAAAACTATGAAGAATTCTTACAAGAAGAAGTGTCTGCCCGGTTAGACATTACAAAAATAAGAGATAATAAAAGCTTCAGTGAAATATTTTCAATAGATAATATTCCCTTATTTTGGTTTTACAAACGTTACTTGCTTCAGCATGTTTTGCCTAAGCCGCTAAATACCTACCCCCAGCTTCTCAAAACAACCCCCCTAACTGCGAGTCAAAAAATAAAATTATCACTAACCTCCTTAACAATGCGAAAATACTTAAAACTTCGCGAACGCAAAAAAATTCTACACAGTAAAAAAGATATACAACCCACAACCGCACCTAAAGCATTATTTTTAACATATCCAGAGCATCTACGCGAAGGAAATTCTCTTTATCGTATCCAAGGAATCATTGATGCATATGCCCAACAAAACATATTGGAACCATTTACTTTATTTGCAACTCAACTCTCCTCAAAGAAAAAGATAGATGCAAATTTTAACACCATCTATCAATATTGTGATCCCGAATTAATTGCACAAGCTCAAAATACAGCAGTGAACCTCGCAAAAGAATGGAAGAATATGCCCGAAAATACAAAAGAACGATTATTCTCATACAACAATAATACGGACTATGACTATCTCAACCCCGCTTTTTCATTCTTAATGTCTTATGAATTTCTCTTAACTCTTTGCACGTATTATTTAGCCTGTAAAAAAATAATTCAAACTCAGAATATCAAAGTGTGCTTCATTTCGGGACAGAACGGCATATTTGAACGCTGCCTCGCCGCCGCTTCAAAAACTAAAAATATACCCTGTATACTAGTCCCTCATGGTTTTTCTATTGGTAATTTACCCGCACAAGACGTCCTGACAAATATGTACCTTCCCGTCTTTAACAAAACAACCGCATCAAATTTTATTAAAAATGGCGTTCCAAAAGGACAGATAAAAGTCACCGGACCCGCGATGTATGATAACATTATCAACTACTTGAAAAAAAAACATCCAGAAAGAATGGTTCTTCTCCTAACCCAGCCATTAATAGAAGATAATATGGCAGATAAAGAAACATACTTTCAATTTCTAAAAGAAGTACTTGAACAGATAATTGAAATAGATAATATTCAATTAACGATAAAACTCCATCCCCGAGAACAATACCTAGAAACTTACCTAGAACTGGTGGATAAACTACAAAAAAACAAAAAATTGAACCAAAAAAAGATAACAGTTGTTCAGAACGGTAACAATGATACCCTATATTCTCTACTTTCCAAAACGTCAGTTGCTCTAAATTTTAACGCCACCGCCGGTATTCTTGAAGCCTCTATTTTAGACATCCCATCCATCAACTTTCCCTATAACAAACAAAAAAGCCCAAAATATGGCCCATTTGATCCTTCCATATATGTCTTTGATATAAAACAATTAAAACAAACAATAGAGCAATGTCTTTCTAACCCTAAAATAAATCAAAAAAAACGTAAAGCCATGGTCAAAGAATATTGTACATACCTTGACGGGAAATCCTCTCAAAGAATCGTTGAATGGACATATCAACTACTTCATCTAAACGTGCCAAAAAATAAGTATTAAAAAAATAAGATAATCAATCTCACCTAAAATTACATCCGATTTTCAAACGCTGCAAAAAATTCCTCAAATTTTGCCACAATATACTCAAGCTCTTCTTGAATTAAATCAGGATGACATCCGATATAAAACCCATTATTATTAATCCATTTGGCGACTGGAAATTTTTCTTCAATATCTTCACCATACATCTCTTTGTAAAACGGCTGATTTAACAAAGGCAGCATATAACGCGTCTCAATATTGTTCTCTTCTAAAAATAAAGTCAACTCATCTCGTTTGAATGCCTTACTTTTAACAACGATAGGAAACATCATAAATGAATGATCCGTATTCCTCATTGTAACCGGTAATTGGATATACTCCTTTTTTTCCCACACTGCGAGCTTTGCCAGCAAATAAGTAGCAAATTCACGTCGAACAGGGATATTCTTTTCTATATCCTCAATTTGTGCCAGCCCTAAAGCCGCTTCCATTTCCGTTGCTCTATAACTATATCCCATTCGGATAAAATTAAACCGCCGCTCCATGATCATCCCTAACTTCTCAATATCGCCTGTCTTATCATCATCAATTGACATATAAATAGAATCCCGCCCATGATTTGCAATGCTTCGAAGCAACACACCCATCTCCGGATCATGAGTCATCGCAAGACCGCCAACACCCGTACAAATAATATGACACGCATATGTTGAAAAACAACCAACATCTCCAAAACTCCCCACTGATTTTCCGTTATATCGTGCAAACATAGTTTCACAGCTATCTTCAATGACACGTAAACCATGCTTGTGCGCAATAGCCATAATAGAGTCCATATCCGCCGGTTGCCCAAACAAATGTACTACCATAATTGCTCTTGTTCTAGGCGTTATAGCCTCCTCAATCTTTGTTGGATCGATATTATAATACAAAGGATGAACATCGACAAACACGGGCTTTAAATTTGCCTGTAGAATTACGTTAGAAGAAGCAACAAATGTGATCGCAGGACAAATAATCTCGTCATCATTTTGCCATCTATACCTCTCCCGCAGCGCCATAACCGCAACCTGCAATGCTGACGTGCCCGAATTCATAAAAACTGCCGCAACACAATCATGTGCTTTTGCCATTGCACTTTCAAACTTTCGCGAATAAGGACCATAAGATAAACGATTTGTACTCAGTACATCCAGAACATAACTCTTAGATTTTTCAGATACATTAACTGCCCCAACCCCCAATTGGTAATCTTTTTTTTTCATCTTGAAAGCTCAATAGCTTCACGGATCTTTGCAACCATATAATCCATCTGCTCATGCGTCAAAGTAGGGTGACACCCAACATAAAAACCATTTTGTCCAATATATGTCGCATTTGGGTACATGTTTGCAGAATCCAGCACTCCAAACAATTTCTGATAATAAGGCTGATCACACATAGGCATAAACATTGTCCTATTCTCGACACCTGCTTTTTCTAAAAATTCACGTACTTTCGCACACTTTCCCGGCGACCTAAGTACAATAGGAAAACTAACATAATTAATAAATTCACATTCATATTCATAAGGCAGCTGTAACTCCGGAATATCACTCAACCGTCGCATCAATTCAGCTGCGTTCTCTCTTCGTTTAGCAATAAAATGTTCTATTTTTTTAAGTTGTGCCAGTCCCAACGCCGCCTGCAAATTTGTAAATTTATAATTATGCCCAAACTCAGTATAACAATAATCGGTTCGTTCAGGACTCCGTCCATAGTTACGAATAATAATCGCTTTTCGTGCAATCTTCGGATTATTTGTAGCAATAAATCCCCCCTCTCCTGTGGTAATTAACTTAATAACATTCAATGAAAAACAACCAACATCACCAAACGTTCCCGTTAACTTGCCTCTCCATCTACTACCCATACTTTGTGCACAATCCTCAATAACCGGCAAATTATGTTTTCGTGCAATCTCCATAACTTTATCCATATTACATGGTCGTCCGTAAATATGCACCGGCATAATCGCCGCAGTATTAAAAGTAATATGCTTTTCAATTTGGTCAGAATCTAAATTATAATTTTTTTCAGACACATCAACCAAAACCGGCGTATTACCTGCATGAATAATCCCATTCGCACTAGGGGCGCAACTAGTTGTTGTCGTAATTACTTCCTTCTTTTCAACATCCATTGCTCTAAACGCAACTTCAATTGCCGCCGTACCAGAATTAACCATCACAACGTATTTAACACCCAAATATGTTGCTAAAGCCTCCTCAAAATCATTCAACTCCTTGCCGCGAGAAACTCTTCCGCCACGTACCGCTTGCGCTACATTTTGCACTTCCTCTTCATCAAAACTAGGTTCTCCCACTTGAATATACATACATAACACCTACAATACCAACTATTTAAAGATTGTGGATTGTCGGGCTTAGTAGAAAAAGTCGCGAATGTCGCCAGCAGGCATTGTTTTTATTCGTAAGACAATCTTGCTTTGCTCCATTATTTGACAAAAACATTTATTTGGAGCGTGCCTGCGAGACTTTTTCTGCAGAGCCGGATTGTCGGCAATGTCAAGTTATGTGAGTAAGGTTTAATTCTTTAGTTCTTTTTAGAAAAAATAGCTGGCATGCTACCAGTATGTTTCAGGATACTGGTTGAAAAAACGCGCGCCAGACTAAAAATTAAGGTGATTAAAGATGATACAAACTGATTTATATAGCTTTAGCTATAAAACAGGCACTTTCGTACCTTGGTGCAAAAAATGTGGAGCAAACAATTTTTACAAAAATAAAAAATCCCAATCGCAGCAAGCTACGGGGTATGAGACCCAGTTAAGAAATCAGCGAGAAAGCCTCCACTTTTAAGTGAGGGATGAATCGCTCGTCTGCGCTGATTTTATGTTCCGAAAACTCACCAATGTAAGCGAGAGCGTAAAGCCTCGGGCTTTAGCCCGAGGATAGCTCGAGCAGGTGAGTTTTCGTTACTAATATTATTAGTTTTACCGTTGAAATGTATGTTGAAACCGGAATTTCTTTGCGAAAATTAGCAAAGAAATTAAAAAAATTCTTTGATGTAAAAGTAAGTTATGAATCAATTAGACAATGGATAAAAATATATGAACAACCTATTTCTCGACGAGAAAAAATTATTTCAACACATTGGCATGCCGATGAAACTTATATTAAAATTAAAGGTGTTGGTCATTGGTTGTGGATTGTTCGTTGCAGAGATACTGGCAATGTGCTTTCTTGGCGAATGACCAAAGGACGCTTCTTCAAAGATGCAAAGGATTTAATGCAAGATGCATTAAATGTTGCCGGAACAAGACCAGAAAGTATTACTACAGATGGTCTTTATCAGTACGCAGCCGCAATCAAAAAAGTGATGGAATGGAAATGGAATGTGTATTAAAAAAAACATATTGTGGATAGCGGAATAGGAAAAAATTGGTTTATAAAACGTCTAAATAGAGAGATTAAAAGAAGGATAAAATGGGTCTCAACATTCCAAAGTGTGGAAGGAGCGAACACGTTTTTTAGCGTATGGTTTTACTATTTTAACAAGTCAGAATTCCCAACACGGGGAATTTGACTATACCTGGATTGTCAAAGTGAATGATAGCCGCAAATAACAACCGTAAAAAAAACCTCGATTAAAGATTTATTTACGAAACTCTGCAACACTCACCCAAGCACCAAATTTTAAAAAAGGAAACAAAAGTAAAAGAATCTTATCCACTTTTGCCGCCAAAAAAAAGAACGCATATAACCACTTGATCCTCAAATAAAACACCGGCAAAAATAAACAAGCAAAAAAATAAAATTCTGTATGGTTATAGCTTGTAAAAAAAGAAGCCCCATCTTTGAACTTTCTAAAAGTCATATACTGAGGCTTTGTTAAGCGATAATGAGAAAATAATCGATACCCCTGCAAAAATAAAGTATGCTGCAGCGGCTCGATCACAATCAATTTACCTCCTGCTTTAAGAACACGTGAACATTCCCGCAATACTAACAAGTGATTAGTATGCATTAAAACAGAATTAATGTAAACTAAATCAAACTCATCCTCTAAATAATTCATTTTCTCAGCATTCATTAAAGCGCATGTAACCTGCAGGTGTTTATTTTTAGCACATCTTTCTACTTCCTGTAAACTTTGCTTCGAGATATCTATAACATAAACCTCCGCCCCAAGCGACGCCAAATACACTGCCTGTTCACCTCTCCCAGCTCCAATCTCTAAAATTTTCCTTCCTTGAACATTTCCAAGTAAACGATAGGAATAATAAATAGCATCTTTAAATGCCAGAGTAAAAAAATAATCGTGATCTTTCCACTCAGAGTTATAAAAATCTGTTACATCCCTAGATACAGCTTGATTTTTCATAAGATCATTACAATTTTGCTAAGCGTAACCGTAACTTCAACGCATATAGCATATCCTCAATTACAACTTTCAATCCCCATAAAAGCGGAATCTTCGTTTCTCCATGCACCCTCTTATTATACGGCGCTTTAATTTCCTCAATAGGAATACCAACTCGCCGTCCTACTCCCGCAAAAGTAATACCATACAAAATATGATCAAAAGGGGCAACTCCTTTGGTCTTCGAAAAATCCAAAACCTTACTTAAAACATCTCGGGACATGCAAATATACCCATTAGTATGATCCTTCATCTTCGTCTTCAATACAAAACTAACCCACGAATTGAGCAACCGTGTTCCAAGATGATGAGCAAAATCAGTTTCAAACTTTGTCTGACCAAGGTAGCGTGAACCAAAAACAATCTTACCATCATGAGCTAATTTATGCATCAGCGGAAGAACGTCAGGAGGATGGCTCAAATCAGCATCAAGAAGTGCAACAACCCTGCCCGAGGCAGCCTCAACTCCCGTCTTATAAGCGCTTCCAATACCCATTTTTCCAGGTCTTTTGATCAACTTTGTAGAAGGATACAGAACAGATAGTTCTAAAACAACATCCGACGTCCCATCAGGAGAACTGTCATCAACCACAACAACTTGACCATAAAGATTATTCTCCTTAAAAACCTTATTCATCGCCTCGATAAATAAGCGAATATTCTCTCTTTCATTATACGTTATGGTAATAACACTGATATCAAAAGAGCAACTTTCTTCTGCCATAACTTCTTCGCCCGCCATCTTTTATTTAAATCTTTCCAGCATCTAGGCTCTGTCCGAAAAACAATAAAAGAGTATAGAACTTTGACTAGAAAAGATTAATTATCCAAACTTCTGTATTTGTTTATAATAAACCAACTAAGTAGTTCAGTGTTGAATAAGTTGGTTTACTATGAGTCGTGCAACACAAAATACCAACTTATCTTGTTAGATGACTATAGCGCCAAATAGCCAGTGAGCACTTATAGTGTGGGACAAAAATATAGTAAACCAACTTAATAATTCGGTTTCAAATTGGTTGGTTTACTATTACTTGCCGACAGCAAGTCACGAACGATAGTGACTTGAGTAGTCCAACACAAAATCCGATTCTTTCCATTGTGGAAAGTCACGAGCAAAGCGACTTGATAATTTGTTGGACTACTATAATTGTTCAATAATGACCCCACACCATATATGAAGAAGAGAACAATTTTGATCAGTTATTTCTGTCCTTCAGTACATCTACTCATAAGATTAGCTGGTACAGTTTCTATAGTGGCGGACATAAATAATTAATCAATAATTGACCGCCAATATATATGAAGGACACAACTATCTTAATCAATTATTTGTGTCCTTCAGTATAATCAGGTTGCTATCAAGGAAACGGTGCGAACGAGTTAAACAAATACAAACTTCTCAATAATCATTGACTTTCATGAAGAAAAGTAGAATGAATTAGAGCCTATCTTATTAAGTAAATATCTGAGGATCAGCTTAAATATTTCAATCGGGCTACTTCCCTGCAAAGTTGCCTATAGGAATAGGCTCTTAGTACAAAAAGAGAAAGAGAATAAGACTAAAAAATAAGTCATTGACTACTAATTTCAATCCCTTCTTTTAACGCTTCTTGAACAATCCCATTTTGCTTCTTTTTGCGTTCGAATTCTTCAGGGGTATAACATAGCGGCTCCACATCAACAGGAGAAGTCCAAAATTTATAGAGTTCGCTGGAACGATAGATAAAAGGTTGTTTGGCAAACTTTGGACTAATAATCAAAAAATCAAAATCGCTTCGCTTCAAATGATCTCCTCTTGCTCGCGAACCAAAAAGTATCACTTTTGCCGGAGCATACATCTTCTTCACTTTTTGCGCAAAATTTTTCGCTATGCGAGCTGTTTCTCTGTCCATTCCAGAACCCCCCGGGCAATTGATAGAAATTCATCTGCCGTTGCTTTATCATATAATTCAAATGGAACTTCCTCACTTGCATCTGGATAACGTGAAAGAAAATATTGCGGACTTAATTTTCGCAATCCAGTTGAGAAGTCCGGAGTTATTTTAGCCGTTTTTCCTAAGTGTACAAGAGAATGCCCAAAAACATTTTCTTTTGTCTTAAGAATTATAACTGCTTTCAATGCTTTTTCAACAGATTGTTGGCAATAGAATGCCACACCATCATAATCATCTGTTTTATAGAGAACTTCTGCTTTGTGTAAGTCTTTCTTAGACTGTTCCCACCAATTCTTTACTTCCTGACGCATGACTAACAATACGACTTCATCTTAATATAAAACTTTCGTTGAATCTTTTTTGATTCCTGAAAAATGGGTTGTTTTACTATTCAACAAAACAAAAAAAAAGAAAAAAAACAAACCTACTTATCTATCCCCAGCATCCATCGCCAACACATTCCCCGCTGCCAGCAGTTGCTTTCTGCGCATTTGCTCCACCAGTAGCTGCTTTTGAATTTGCTCCCGTCGCAGAACCCGTAGCTGATTTGCTTGAGCTCGCTGCGCCAGCGCTTGAAGTCTGCGCCGTTTGCGCCGTTTGCGCAGACATACCTAATTTGCTGACAAAATCAGCAGGATCACTGACCATCGCTTGTTTGGAAAAGCCCAGCGCATCGCCAGACAGCGCAAAACAAGAGCTTCCAGTTGTGCTATCGCCGCCCGTGTTAATCACTGGACCTTTAGAGAGTTCTTTCATGCATCCAGGAGAGATTTTATCACAAGCAGATGGAGCTGGCTGTTGACTCCCCGATGACCCTTTAACTTCAGTATTACCAGAACTTCCACCATTATTGCCAGAAGTCTCAACACTACCACCTTTTTTTGCACCTTCATTCATGCAATCTTGCGCTAGCTGCTTAAGTTGTGCATTTGCTCCTGAAAATTGACCAGGTGTACTGGCGCAGGCAGCTTGGGCATTTTGGCAAGAAGAATCAGCATCAGGGTTAGCTGATTTTGAAGGGTCTCCCCCTTCTTTAGGAGCTTTTGTATCAACACCTGTTGTTTCTCCTTTTGCATTATTTTCTTTTTTCTGAGTGTTAGCTTCCTTTTTTACGCCATCAAATGTTTCTTTGTTTTTTTCGGGACTTATATCCTTAACAGTTTCACTTTGAGTCGTTTTTTGTCCTTGACCATCAACTTTTTCATATGTTACTTTACCAGAAACTGATTTTTCTCCAATTCCATTTTCTTTAACACTATCTGCTTTAAAACTCACCGTTATTTTACCGCCTTCTCCTTTATCCACAGTTACTGACCAGCTGTAATCCTTTGGATTATTTGAATATTCATGAATATTTCCTGTATCAGAAGTCCCTTTTCCTCCACCTGTTGACTTCCCACTTGTATCTTGAATTGCTCCCATTGGATCAAAACAACCGCTGCCTGCGCCAGAACCAACACCTGATTTTCCTTCTTGGCTTCCCGTTTCAGTCGTTGTGCTATCACCTGAGCCATCAGTAACGCTTGGTTTAGCACCAGTTCCTTTTTTCTCAACTTTAGGCGTATTTGCCGCACCTGATCCAGAAAGACCTTTAACACAATCTAACGTAGACGAGCCAGAACTTTTAGCTCCTTTCGGTGGAGGTGTTCCACCAGCAGGTGTTGCTCCCCCTGCCCCACCATAACCGCCAGGGCCGCCTAGAAATCCGCCTTCACCAGTCTTATCTAATTGTTTTTTCAGTCCTTCTGGAGATAAAGGCAAGTCTGTGGAAAACGCAGACACCTTCAGCACTGATGCTTTCCATATATTCTCATTATGAATCAACGTTGCAATATTTTTTTGATCAAGATTACTTAATCCAGCATACTGTTTATTGATCTTGTTAGCAACCCATTCTTTTGTTGCCTTTTTGGTTGCCGCATCAACTGTAGGATCATTGATCTGCCGTAAAGCAAATCCGAACTGCATATCTCCATTGAAATCGGTGAGGAATGTATTTGCTGATCTCCCTTCCTTCCACATCTGCTCTTCAGAGACTCCCAATTTCGTAAACTGCGCTTTCATCACATCAAACGGTTTTTCAGCTGTGCTCTTAACAACGTTTTTCTCTTTTTGCGTAAGAATATTGCCTGTTGATTTCGCATTTCCTGCAAAAGCGCTCTCTCCACCCTGCCTTGCACACGCAACTAAAAATAGTGCTAATATTATCAATCCACTAATCATTAATATCTTTTTCATTATTTCACCTTCTTTTTTGGTATAAACAATATCTATTTCAGAGAGAGAGAATTATAAACATTTAGAATTATTATAAAGTGATGACTAACTTTTTTCCAATCGTGCAAGTTCTTCCTCTGGGTTTGCTTTCTCAACAAGTTGCACATTAAACTCCAGCCGATCAAACATCTCATTGCGTTGCACTCGGCCAATAATTTTCAACTGCTCTCCAAGCAGATCCGTCTTGACCTCCTCAAACGCCGAAAGATTTTCTTTATAGATAACCATATGGCTTTCTTCCTTGCCAAGAAGATGATTAGTCTGATTTCGCCAGAAAATACTGCGAATAGTTCCTGTTCCATCATCTAAAACAACATTCATCACATAAGCTTGCTGTGGTTGCACAATCCCATGCTCTGCGCATCGAAAACCCCCCGCCTCTTCCGTTGCTCTCTTATTACATTGCGAGCACACCGTAAAAAACCTCGGATCAAATACTTGTACAACAGTGCCAAAGACTTCAACTCCCTCATCACCAGAAACAAGCTCTCCAATTTTCTTTCTTCCCGCCGCCATCGCTTGCCGGACAGAAGAAATAACTTCTCCAGGAGGATTGATCGCAACAGAAGCTCGCTCTCCAAGATGAACTTCTTTCTGCGCATTGTTCTCTTTAACATATCCATCTTTAACAGAAATAATATCCTCCTCTTTGATCTTCAAAGCAACTTCTACTTGATCATTCCAAAAAACAACCCGAATCGTCCCCGTCTCATCACCGATGATCAAAGAGCACACTCTCCCCTTACTATCCCCCTTGGCAAACTCCCTCACATCAAACTTTCGCACAACCTTGCCGACCGTCGTAACTGCTTTCATCCCAGCATAAATCTCTTTGATCTTAAGTTTTGATCTCGTAGTATTAGCAAGTTCAATCCCAAGCTCATTCGCAATAATATGTGCAGCGCCCTCCTCGCTGATCAGACCAGATAATTCATTAATTTTCTGCTTGATTCGAACATCAAACTCAGAACTCGTAATTTTCCCGCTTAAAAGAATCTTCTCTTTCAACTCAGGCAAAGGCACTTTAAACATAACAATAACTCTTCTAAAATTGATTTATAAAAATTTAGCTAGTGAAGGATATAGAACTCTCCCCCTTAACAAAAGAAGTTATCAACGACTCCTTCCCCTCTTTCATCGAACTTAACGCAAAGAAGTAATCCTTCCCTGGCTCCAATCGTACATCATGAAGAATATAAACGATCTTCCCATTACACCAATAGCTTGCCCCTATTTTCTTTTCGTCAGGACAATCAGGATTGATAGAACTTATCATCGCAAGACCCTGAAAATAATCAAATCCTGCCGTTGGCATAAGTTTAAAAATATCCTGCGCAGTATTTGGTACATTTGCGCCCGCCTGTGGCCAATTAGTATAATATAATTTGTAAGACTCTGATTGATCAATAGGTGCAAACGAAAGAACATAATCCCCTTCTTTCAAGTTTGCAGTAACATCTTCAACAGGAAAAGGAAGTACAGGAGTAAAATCAAGCGCAAAATCATATTCTTTTGATAAAGAAACGCAAAACGCAACTTTTCTGTCAGCTTCCTCATATCGCTCTATGTTGCAAGAAACATAGTGAAATTTGTCCCTCTTGTTCTTATCTAAACAAGTTTGTAAATCCATCTTGTTTCTGCAATTTTCAACTAATTTTTGAGATTCTTTGAACAAATCATTATACTCGCCAAATGCCTCATCTGCTTTAACCATAAAATGAGGATTATATTGATAACGAAGATAAAATGGTTTTAACGTAAGAGCATCATACTGCGTAAACAGCGATGCAGACTGCTTAGTAGTGGGAATTGCAGAAATAGAAGAACTGATTGTTTGACGCTTATCGGTCTTTCCTTTAAGATATCCTTCTGAAAGAAGGACACTTTCATAAGTAAGACCAACTTCTTTGTGCATTACATCATTAAACTGATGAAGTAAAGCATCATCGACTTTAAGCTGACACAATTTATCCTTAAGATTCCATAAAGGAACTGAATCATGCTTGCCGCATCCTAAATCCTGTGTGGATGCGTCAACTGCAACATTTTTTGCAATCTTATTGAGTGATTGCGTTGCCGCATTATCAACAGCAAGAAGATTCCTGTCGCTCTCTTGCGCCGCCCGAACAAACGTAAGCTGCCACATTCCCTGCGCTTGAATACCTAAATCAAAATTGCTGCTTAAAATAAAAAAGAGACCTAACGCTGCCAATACCCCGAATGCAATCCAATGAAACAATGCCCCTTTTTTATTCATGTTAGATTATATTCCTTTTAGTCATATTTATTTTTTTAAATAAAATAATTATCTCCTTTCAATGGCCGAAAATGTATTAGGCCCCGAAGATACTTCTTTTGGTTTTCCAAATCGCCGTAAGTTCTCTATTTCCTTATCCACCGTATCAACATCAATCTTCTTATTCTGATTCAAAGTGACCCTTTCTTCCACTAAATAATCATCGACTAAAATAGTCTTCTCGAGTTGATTCAGGGCTTCTTGTTTTTTTGCGTCAAGCGCACCTCGAATATAAATTCCAATAAACAAAAGAATAAAAAAACAAGCGATAACCGTAAACAGAAAATCGAACCAATCATCCATCATCCCTTTTCTGCCAAGCTTTCTCATTGCAATGGATTCACCTCTGGTTTTGAAATATACTGCTGCACATAAACAATAAGTGTGTCTTCTTTGAAGGAATCCCCATCTTTAACTAAAACCCGCTTAAATTGGGTAAAATCGTCCTTGTTAAAATAATTATTTGTGAAGATCTCTTTATTCGCATTTTTAAGGACTAATCGAAAATTAAAATCTTGATATCCTTCTTTAGGTTCTGTATGATAACAAGAGAATAACCGCTCCTTTGTAAATTTTTCTAAATCAATCGTAGAGGAATAAACACGCCCAGTAAGGTCATCTTTATATGCAAAGCATTGAGGAATATTGGCAAAGCGCAAAGTGATAAACTCTGCTTTCATCTGTGGCAGAACGTATGTCAATTTACTTCGATAATCCGCAATCGTAAAAGTAAATGCAAGGATAATAATTGCAATTAAAAAACCTGCAATCATCCAAAAGATGGTTTTTCGTGCAACATCAAATTGGCCTTTATGATTCATCTTTAGTGCACTCCCTTAATGTAATCACTTCTTTTTTCTTCTCTAAACAGACCTTTGCTTTTTCTTCAACAACGCCCTGCGCAACAAATCCTTCAGGAAGATTGAACGTCTCGATTGCCTTTTTTAATTCAGATTCTCCTTTAACCATTATCGTTATCTTCTCATTGGTTAGGATCATCGAGAACATGCTCACATCGGTAGGATAAGCGACAATAGCATCCCCCGGCTCTCCGACTAAAGCGTTGACCATCATCTCCATGTCTTGTACAACCTGCAATTTAACAACTGCATCAGATTTAGCAAAGCGAGTTGCAATCTGCATCGTCATGAAAATGACACCGATTACTGCAAGAAGTTCCCCAATCATCAAAATGATGCTTTCCCCTTTCTTATTCATAGTGCCCTTTCAATGAGTATTAAACTTTCTTGATCTTTATTCTCGAAGAATCTTTTGTTGCGACAAGATTAACTCGTCGCCCGCTTTTGTAATAAGCTTTGACATAATCTGCATTTCCTATCAACTCTCGATCAGCCATAAACCCACCCTCGCAAGAATAAGAATTGACATTAACAGGAATGCCAATCCCGCAATTTTGCGCATTTTCTGAAGCTAAAAAAAGAACTTCATATTTTGTTGGCTGACACAGCATCTTAACCGGAATAATCTTTACTTCTTTTTTGTCAAAAGAAGAATCAACTTTAACTTCTCGAAATAGACAAAAACAGCCTTTAGCTTCTTTGTCTTCTTCACAAATAGGCGGACGATCAATAAGAATGTTATAATCATATAAATCTGGTCCGGCATCGACCGAAACAATCAATCTTGGTCCGCTAAAATAAAGTAAGGCCGTCTCTGCATCAAGAATGATTGGCACATTGCGCAACTCCCCATCTTTACCATGAAGCTGTAAATCTTCAACATCCGAAACAAACGCAACAAAATTATCTTTAGCCTGAGCACTCAATCGAAAGAACTTAGACGCAAACAAACACGATGGAGCAAAAATAAGTATCGCAAGAAGTATCGTCACTAGGAATGAAACCATATACGTCCCTTTCTTATTCATCTTATAGGCCATTTTATGTTCTCATTAATTTTAGGTCTTTATTTATTTTTTATTTTTACTCCTTTCAAATTTACTTCTTGCAACAATCAACTCCAACTTTCTTAAGATTATCTCCTTCACCTTTTTTAGTTCCGATTTTACAGCCTTCCAATTCCGCATTTGTGTCACCATAATCACACGGACACTTATCAAAGCTATCAATCACTTTATCAGAATCACAATCACTAAGGCCACTAATTTGAGTTCCAACTGTGCCAAACGCCTTGCCGCCACTGCCGCTAAACCACATCAAAACCAAAATAACAATAAGAACCACAATAACAGCAGCGCCAATGATCCACCACATCTCCTGCATCCCTTTTTTGTTATGAAATATCATCATTATCACCTCTTATGCATCATTAAATTAACAAACAATTGACAAACTAATCGCCTGCCAAATCCCCCGAGCCGCAAAACTGCTGCCCATATTCTGTATCGCTCAAATAAATAGAGCTGTATGCTCGCTCTTTAAACATCGTTTCAATAGATACCTGTGTTGCCTGGTCAGTAACCGCAGGAGCGCCCCCTGAAGGTGCTTGTTGCTCAGGTCTATAATGTCCTTCTGCCACTTCGACAACTAAGCTTCTTGCGGCAACTCCACCACTTGCACTACCAATAGCAGTTAATGCAGACATAGCAAGCGGCGCACATCCACCTGCGGTAAAAACAGCACACGCAACGCCGCCTAAAAAAGCAACGCCCATTCCCGCAATCCCTATCCATTTCAGCCACCCAGTCTGCTCCTTCTCCTGCACTTTCGGTAAAATAGAGATAGCATAAGCATGCCGTGGCAGTATTGTTCCGCCCCCTGCAATATTGATAAACATCCCCGGTCCACCATAACTCTGAATATAATCTAAATAATTGATCCCCTGCAGTGTATCGCACCGTCCTTTATAGCACTCTAAGTCACCACACTCAGCATTTATTTTGCATTCTTTACACTCATCTCCTTCTTTGCAATGGCTCGATCGCTGTAAATAATTATGCTTCCACATATAAAATAACAATTCATTGATAGGAATCCCTGCTCCTGCAGTGCCAGGAATATCATCCTGGTCAATCATGATATTGTAACAATTAAAACATTTATTTTGTTCATTGCTCATTCCAAAAATAGAAGGTGCCAACGTAATACTAGATCCATGCAAGATTTCTTCATATCGTCCCTCGCCAAACATCCACCAGCACCGCGCAACTTTATCCGCTATTTGTTTCATCACTTCATCTTTAGACCCTTTAATTTTCTTATCGATGGTCTTGCACAAAACCGGCGCCGTTTTCATTGTCGACTCGATAAGATGAAAATTTTCTTTGCTTGCTTTGCTTCCCGTATTGATCTGCAATGCAGTAGATGCTCTCATTGCAATACTATCATGACACAAAACCTCTGCTTCTTTTTCATCTGCTTTAGACATAAAACGATAAATAACCCCTGCAATGATAAAAAAAGCAACAAGAGTGATGATGATGATAACTAAGACGCTCGCTTCCATCCCTTTTTTTGATTTAAAATGGATCATCTTTACAATTACTCCAACCACTCCTTATCAAACTCAAACAGCCCATCTTCATTTCGTTTACAGCATCGCTTCTTGCCTTCTTTATAGATACAGCTGCCTTCTTTTCGTGGCTCACACAAATACCATAATTTATCAGCGCCGCACACAAAACCGCCCGGCTCATTTCGCGCAGTTAACGCATTCTCTCGCAATAAACATTTAGCTTGTTGATCTCCAGTTACCCACAGCGGTCCTTTATCGCAAGTCTCCTGTGATCCATCACAATGATAAAACTGTCCCGCATTATATGCTGCCCACTCCCCGATGTAAGACGTAGCCGCGCCGCAATCATTCGTTGTCATATCACTTTCAGAAAGATAAAGAGGACATCCATTATTTCCTAAAGCTGCCTCTTGATATAATTTAAAATTTTTATCGCACTTATTTCCTTGTGAAGGACAAGGAAACGCCCCCTTACCAACATCTTGCTTAGCCATAGTTCCCATATTTCCCCTAAAATCACAGCCAAAATAAACCCCTGTTTTCTGGTTATCGCATTTTGCAGGATAAGCATTATCATTGTCATCATACAATTCTAAACCACCATAGCGGAACCACGGTATATTATCATTTTTATCAGCAACCCACTCATAATAAACTTTTTCTAATCCAAAAAGTTGACCCTTCTTCTCCTTGCAAGTATAAGTGATGGGAGTTAGATCGACGGGTTTGTTGTCCTTCTCTGAACTTTTCATTGGAACGATCATCTGTGTATCTTTTGTCAGTTCATTGCACACCTGCCATTGATGATCCTGGCAAAGAAGAGATCCTTCATCATTATTATACCACGTATTGTAATACAAAGGACACAAAGCATCCATCTTTTCATACCGTGGCGCACTTAAAGAATAAACTTTAACAGTAGTATCATGGTAAATACTAGGAATAACCTCGCCAGGAGCAACTTCAGTCCAACCGCAGTCATTGCTCCCGGTATCATCTTCCGTAATCAACGCCCAGCATCCGTTTTGAGCAACGCTTTTTCCTGCTTGTTTGGTAAACGTATCAAGACAGCTTCCTTTTTTATCAACGCTGAGTGTTGGGATTATTGAGATTTTTCTTTGAGCGTCTTTAATTGCTTTTGTCTCGCAATCAAGTTCTCCAGAACTTGCATCATTATCGGTAAATAATTCAATCGCCTGAGAAGCTACAGCAGAGCACATCTTTAAGTCACCATGAGTTAACTTATACATCAGAGAACCTTCCTTATCTGAATCATAGACCAAGTCGTTATTGATCCCATCTTCGTCATAGTTATTGACCCAATTAGTCGGAATAAAACAAATTTCTACATTTCCATCCTTATCTGTCTCTCCCTTGTATAATAATCCATCACTCTCATAATTTTTAGTCTCATCATTAACCGCTTCATTATTCCACCCATTATCAAATATGCGAAGAACATTGCCATTTCGTCCTTGCTCATTATAATAAATAGTCATTTTGCTGACAGCTTGTGTATGTTTCGCCTTCAGCGAAGGCGCGCTCGAATCAATCCATTTCTTGAAGAAATTTTTTGTGATATCTTTTGTGCCGGCAATAACACACGGCCTCATTTTATTAATATAAATATAACCCTCCCTAACACTTTTTTCTTTGTTGAAAAAAATAGTTGTTCCCATCTCCTTCGGATTGTCAGGATTAGGACCATAATTAAAAACAAAAGAAGCGCTATGCTCTTCATCAACACCCATCTCTTCTGTAAATCCTCCAAATGATTGAAAACACTCTCCTTTTCTGCTCTTATTGCTCATCATCGTCTTTAACGTCGTTTCCAAGTTCAATTTGGTAGTCTGCAAAGCAGGGGGTAAAGAGGTTTCCTTTGCTTTCAATTTATCTAATCCTACATTGATATCAGGGCCATAAGAACCTATTTCTTTCACTGTCCCTTTAATATTTTCAAAAAAACCCTTTGGACCAAAATAACCGATAATGACGAAAATCATAATGACCAGCGCGATAACAATAGTACCAATTTTTTGTAACGTCCATTGCGATGCCATTATAACAAATCACTCACTTTATTGACCATCTTTCCCAGTTGATCCCCTAAACCCGTATACCACGCAATGATAAAAAAAAGAAGGACCAAAGAAAGGATAATCATCACAAGCATCCACATCTCCATCCCCCTTTTATCATAAAATACATTTGACATCTATTTTCCACCAAGTTTTGAAAAAATAAACCATAACAGCAAAGAAACAAGAATGACTGCAAGTATCGTTCCCATCAATGTCTCAGGATTAGAAAAATCCATTGCTTTTTTATTCATTTTTCATTCTCTCTCATTCTTCTAATCGAAGATTAAAAATATTAAAATTAAAAAAATAAAATTAACTGCAAGTTCCTTTCATCCCAGAACCTACCTTAGTACAAACCCCATTAATACATTCTGCGTTGGTATCGCAAGAAGCACCTGTTTTTTTAAGTGAACTTAGGCAACATTTTTGATCGCTTCCTGAACAACTAAAAGCGACGGATTCTAACGTATTTTCAGGACAAGAGCTAAGACAAGACCCCCCCTTGCTTTGACAGTCAAGTAATCCACCTTCCAGCTTTCCGCTCTTTCCCGTAAACATCACCATTAAGATGATCATCACAACAAGGGCAATAACCGCCCCGATGATGATCCACCACATATTGGCATCAGCTTTGCGGTTCATTCTTAACTGCTCCACTTGCAACCAGTATTAGACTCACATACAATCTTATCATTGCTAAATCCTTTACATCGGCTAATCTCCCCTTCAAACTTTGACCGTGCTTGATCTTTTGCAGTATCATCAGTTGCCTTTGCTAAATCCAGTGTAAAGGTAGTTTCGGCAACAGTTCCCGGTCTGCATTGCCCATAATTGATCTGCATCTTAACGAGTTCCTCTTGACCCGCTTTATCAACACCGCCTTTAAATGTGCCGATTCTCCCCATAAAGATAGCAATTAAAACAACTAACACAATCAGCGCTAACGCCGCAATGATAATTACATTTAACGACATCCCTTGCCCTTTTTTAGAATAAATCATTTCAAGCACCTCATTTTTACATTTATGACTATTATTAAATAGAAAAGAAAGAAAATCTCTATATAAATGTTCCGATGGGTTTAATCTTATTTCTTATGTCACAATTGTTTCTCTTTTCTACCATTCTAATCCCTCACATCTTAAAAGTAAGATACTATATGATAATTCACAACCTATAAAAACCCCTAATCAAGAAATAAGCCCATGAAAGAACGAATTACCATAACTGTAGATCAAGACATTCTCAAAAGAGTGGATGAAATGATCATAGGTCCAAACCAAAACCGCTCTAAAGCAATCGAACACCTTCTTTCAAAAAGCCTCGGCAACCACGCCCCAAAAAAAGCAATCATCCTCTGTGGTGGCCAAGGAACCAGATTAAGACCAATAACCTATGAAATTCCAAAACCCCTCATTCCAGTACAAGGTAAACCACTCGTCGAACACTTGATTGACTTGTTCAAAAAATTCGGCGTAACAGACATTTACTTAAGTGTCGGCTACAAAAAAGAAAAAATCAAAGAATACTTCGGAAACGGTTCCAAATACGGGTTAAACATTTTCTACATTGAAGAAGAACAACCCCTTGGAACCGCAGGAGGATTAAGACAATTAAAAGAAAAACTAACCGAATCTTTCTTCGTCACCAATGGTGATGAGCTCAAAGATTTTGACCTTGCCGCCATGTATAAGACACACAAAACCAACAAAGCCAAAGCAACCATCGCCTTAACAACTGTAGAAGATCCTTCCGCCTACGGTGTTGCTGACATCTCAGGATCAAGAATCGTCCAATTCATTGAAAAGCCTTCCAAAGAAAAAGCGCCAAGCAAACTCATCAACTCCGGTCTTTATATCCTTGAACCAGAAGTGATTACCATGATTCCAGAAGGATTTGCCATGTTCGAAAAAGATATTTTCCCAAAAATAGCGCACGAAGGAAAACTCTTTGGCCATCCTTTCTCTGGTCAATGGTTTGATACCGGAACCATGGAGAGGTATGAACGCGCTTTGAGAGAATGGAAAGGACTGAGTAAATGAACTTGTCTAGAGCATTCCAAAATCCATCGGATCTATTCTTGAATTTAAAATATAGTAAACCAACTAAATAATTTGGGGTCTAATAGTTGGTTTACTATTCTTTCCGAAGGAAAGTCACGAACGATAGTGACTTGAAATAATCCAACACAAGATACCGAAAAATATTGTTGGATTACTATAGCAAAAGAAGACGAAATTACAGAAGTAAAAGGGATTAAAGAAAATGTTCCGATCATTTTTAAGACTATTAAAATAAGAATAGGAAAAATAACCATAAAAACTAAAGTTGCCTGGGCATTGATTGAAGAAGTTCCCTTGCTTTTAAGAGAAGGTATATTTAATCACTTTTCTATCTGTTTCAAAAATAATAAAGAAATAATATTTAATCTTAAAAACTAATCGCACAAATAAAGCACATTCTCAACAAGTCCAGCATCCCCAGCTTGTATTGGAAAAAGTCCAGAACTATCCCGATCTTTCTTGGCGCATCCAAAGCCCCCCTTTACCTCAAGCAGCAGCACCGGCTTGCTTCCGACAGCTTGCACAAGTTCCGAATGAAACTCATAATTTTTACGCCACGAACCAAGAGTCATATTAAGTAACTCTTTTGTTTTCTGCTCAAGAAAAACACAGCTATGAACACCGCCGCATCGATACTGAGAATACCCATTTGGCTGTTCATCAAAGTTCGCCGCGCAATCCTCGACAATATCTTTCCCAAGCTGTGGTCTATCGCTCCCGCTATAACCAGTGACACAATCTGATTCGATAATTGTCGTCTTCATCAACGCGCTCATCGTGCTATACGCAAGTCCTTTACGGGTAAATACTTTCTTATCAGGATCGGCTTTCAGCGCAAAAATTGCCATAAACAGCATTCCCAACGTAATCAGAATAACAATAATAACAAGACCGATAATTTCCATCTGTCCCTTTCTTTCCCGCCCAACCAAACACCGCGCACCATTTTCTCTACTCCGTCCCAAAGAATATCGTACAATGCTCATTGGTAGACCTCCACCATCACATACCCAAAATTATACTGTGGCAAACCTTCTCCTCTAACCTCATCTTTCAAAATTACCACAAAATAAGTCTTTTCTGCGCCAGTAGCATCCGGTTTTAGTTTATCATAAATCAAAAACTCTTTTTTCTCAGGATACAGCAGGGCAACGGAAATGCGAGCATACGAAAAGACATTAAAATAATAATTTGTCAAATACTTCACGAATGTTTCATTCGCGTGACGCAATTTCATCAGATCAAAGCAATTATCTTCCGCTTCAGCATCACCTTTAGTACACAGCAATTCCGGTAAAAATAACGCTTTGAGTGTCTTATCCATCGCC
>Ga0233425_10002848_pt1 | contig 32865 bp, 29 predicted proteins | sample Watercolumn_Towu_2_FD_181712 | JGI IMG/M metagenome (GOLD analysis project Ga0233425, IMG submission 181712) | Freshwater microbial communities from Lake Towuti, South Sulawesi, Indonesia - Watercolumn_Towuti2014_140_MG | ecosystem: Environmental > Aquatic > Freshwater > Lake | place... | reverse complement strand
GCGTGCCGCCGCGAACATCGGGGTAGTAGTAGCCGGAGTAGGGCATTCGCGAATCGGGTACGCGACCTGCCGTCGGCAACTTGTCGAAATTCAGTTCGAGTTCCTTGTCCCACCACCGTTGATATATCTTGCCGTGGGTCGTCAGTTCTTCGTCGGCCACGGCCTCTCCCACACAACTCACAAGACAACTTAACGCCACGGCGCGCATCAGTGCTTTCATGACTTCCTTCCCGAACAGGCACGGATAGAGAGAATGGAAAAAGACCTTCACAGAAAAGATAGCATCCAAATCCACTCGCGTATGTTACGCCTTCGCAGGCGCATTTGCGAGGGGCTCACGTCCGGTTCGACCGTTGGCCGCAGCGCTGAGAATATCACCCTTGAATTTCCATCGACTCCGTCCTGCTCGGGGCCGACCGTCGCGCCGCGAGCGCCATTGGACGTGATCAGTCTGTGCGCCGAAGCAGAGAGGTTGTGTTCGCGCCCGGCGGTTCTCGGCATTCAGCGGGCAGTTGAGAGCTGAACCGGCGTACATGGATCGACGGCCGGCGTTGCGCTGACGCATTCGATGCCCATCAGGTTCAGTTGTGCGCGCAGCGCCGGATTGGCGCGAGACAGAAGGTAGACGCGAGCGGGCCGGCGTACGGTGACTTTCAAGCCCAGGGAGAAGCTCAACTCGCGGCGCTGGTCGTCCGGCAAGCGGTCGAACAGGTAATTCAGGGCGGCGAGCGGATGGGGGACGCCGATGAGCGCGACGCTGCGTCCCAGGGAAACCTGCCGGAACGCGTGCTGCAGGAGTTCGGGCGAGTGGCCGTTCTCCGGGAGCAGGCGCTGGACGCAGTACGGGACTTCGTCCGGCAGTTCCACGATGGGCAGCCGCTCACTCGTCTGCGGCAGCAAGCGCAGATGCCCCAACGTGGACGCAGTGTGAAACACGCGCAGGGGATGATGCTGATAACGGCTCGACTGCGGGGTGGTCAGCACCAGGAATCGAGTGACGACTTGCCTCCCGCCGCGTTCGCTGTATTCCGGGCCCCCGTAGCACGTTCGCGCCAGGACGGACCAATGTTGACCGATCGGGAAGTAAGAAAGCGCCCACGCGTCGCCGTCGTCTCCGTCGAGCGAACCGTGCGTGGGTCCCCACTGGTCCAAGCGCACGGCCAGTTCTTCGGAGATGCCCGGCGAGCGGGCGATCAGTTGGTAGCCGGACATGCGTACGGTCCGGGCCGAAGCGTAGACGGCTTGTTCGAGCAGCATGACGCACCCCGATCAGGATTCACCGATGATCCACTCCAGGGGTTCGGCGATGCCATGTGGTTCAATATGCAGGGGCACTTGGGTGCGGCAGCCATGGGCATCGATGAGCCGTGCGGAGCTGCCCACGACGCTGCTGGCGAAAAACCCGTGTTTGGCGAAGCGCCGCTGGCAGAACTGCAGCAGGCGCGGCAAGTTGCTGCTGGCGAACAGTTCCGGATTGTCGCCCGCTTCCGGGCACTCATCGGACTTCGTGAGGACCACGGCCAGGGGCATTTCCAGCTTGCGCAGATGCCGTCGGTCCGGCAAGCTTTCGTGCAGTTGCACGAGGTAGGACGCGAGCTTCATGGCGAACAGGTCTTCTCCCAGCGCCGCATCCCGCACGCGCATGGAATCACAGAGCACCAACAGGCCTTGGGCTTTCTCGAGCACATGCCGAATGGCCGGATAGGAGTTGGGATGGTCAATTTCCTGTGCCAGCGATTCACCGGCGAAATCGGGAGTGATGACGTCGGCATAGGCCTTGGACATCGCGCGCCCGGTCACTTCACAGTGCACCCACTGCCAGCCCTCAGCCTCGACCGGTGTCTTTTCGGGAAAACGGCGATTCTCCAGAGCGGTGGTCGTCTGGATCTGCAGTCCCATGGAAAACGAGCCGGTGGTCAAGCCGGCCAGATTCTGGGTGCCCTTGCTGAGGATATCCAGAAGCATTCCCAGGTAGACGGTCTTGCCGGCGCCGCTGGCACCCAGCACGGGGATGAAGCGGGGAGGGGTCCCGCGTCGGCGCACGGTACGTGACAACTCCAGCGGGGCCATGCAGCGCATGCAGAACGGGCCGCTGCCGGCGTAGGTGACTCCGCAGCAGACGCAGTCCTCCTGCACGTCCGTCAGGAAGTACCTGCTGGTTTCCAGTTGTCGGTCGACGAGTCTTGTCGAGTCGTTCATGGAATTGTGCTTTCTGATCACGAGTATCAAGGTCGCTCCGGCGGGCCGGGCGCTTGCGCATCCAGCGCGCCGCGCGACGGTCACGCGGGATCAAAGTAAGCGCTCGGTTGATCCAGCTTGCGCAGGCTGTCGGTGCTGACACAGCACCGGAACCCCAGATTCACTGCGCGGCGCAGCATGGGTTGGCCCGAACGGAACTGGCACGTGGCCTGTGTTTCGAAGTACGTATCGAAGGCACCGCCGCGGACTTCGGCCATGGGCTGGTCGAACAGCACCTCGCTGTTGGGTGAGTCGCTCTGGCATTCAAAGGCCGTGGCAGTCCATTCCCACACGTTGCCAACCAGCTGGTAGATACCGTTGGGTGTGCAGCCGTCGTAGTAACTGTTCACGGCCTGCGTGTGACCTGGTCCGCCCAGCCAGGTGTTAGCTCGATTCGGCACGAAACTGTTACCCCACGGGTAGCGGCGATCCGTCCCGTCGCCATCAGACCAGCAAGCCGCTCGCTGCCATTCGGCGGAAGTCGGCAGTCGCTTGCCGGTCCAGGCGGCGTAGGCGTAGGCCTCATACCAGGAGATGCCCACCACGGGATGGTCCAGCTTATCGGCGGGCGGTTCGCCATCAGACCAGTAGCGGGGTCCCGGCCGCCCGGTGCGATCGGTGAACTGCAACACCTGCGGGAGAAGTTGGGCCGGCCAGTGCCCGGGATCCCGGTAACCGCCAGCGGCCACGAACAGTGCGAAGTCGGCGTTGCTGACCGCGCAGCGGTCCAGATAGACCGACCGTACGGTGACTTGCCGGGTCGGCGCCGCGGCCAGCGGATCTCCGTCGTGCCCCGTAGCCACCGGCACGATCAGCTCCACGTCACCCGCCGGGACGAGCGCCATGTCGGTCTCGAGCGACTGCCAGGCCAGCGCCAACTCGTGCTCATCTGCGGCCGTGTCGCTCTGGGCGGACAACGTCAGACAGTAGCGGCGATTCGCCGACCGTTCGGCGCCTGCCCGCCGAGGCAGTCGGCCGCCGCGGTCCGGTTCCGCCGCAGGTGTCGTGCCCCATAGCCACCGCCCGCTGCTGCGCAGGAAATTCGTCAGGCTCACAACTGGGACCTCCAAAACGAAGTTATCGGCGCAGGCGATGTCGCTGCATCTCCCGCCGCATTTGTTGGAACTGGAGCACCGCGCGTTCCGCGGTCAGGGGTTCGTCTTCACTGGCCACCAACGCAGCCACGCTAACCTCAGATTCGACCGGCGAGCGCACGCCGGTCGCGGCGTGTGCGGCGCGCGCATCCTCGCGATTTCCCAGCCGCGCCGACGGAGCGAATTCACTATCGACCAGCAATTGCCGTTGCTCGGACTCGAGTCGCTGCCAGGCCTCCATCAGGCGCGAGGCCTCCGTTGTCAGTCGCTCGATCTCCCGGGCGCGCTGGGCTTCAAAAGCGCGCCGCTCCTCAGTGAAGTCCACGACTTGCGCCCCGCGCAGGTTATCAGCCTGTGCCGCTAGGCGCTCGTTGCTGCAGGCGTATTCCAGGCGCTCCACCTGTTCCAGCAGGAACTTCTCCATCTGTTTCAGGACCTCGCGCAGACGCTCCACGGCGCCGGTGGTTCCCGGGCGCATGTCGACCACGGCGCGAATGCGTTCGGCGATCGGTGCCGGCAGGACCACACCGCTGGAAATCGTCAGCTCGTTTGCCATGGGACGTGTGTTCCGTTCAGTCTCGCTTTTCTATTCGCCGCCAGAGCTGCGCCAACCGTGATCCCAGGGTACGATCCGTCTGCCGGTTCAATTCCTGGCTGTGTATCTCGCGCAGGTGATCGCGAAAGACTCGCAGCCGCATGTCGGCGTCGGCCTCGGGACGCTGTTGGGCGTCGGCGGCGCGCTGCAATTCGGAGCGCGCGGTCGCCAGTTCCTGTTGCTGCCGTGCCAGCAGGGCTCGTTCCTGGGACAGCGTGACGCTCTGTTCGCGCAGTTCGGCTGCCATTTCCGACCGGGCCGCAGCGACGGCCGCCTCCACGCGCGCCGGCGACTGCCGTTCGCTTTCCAGTAACCCTTGGAGGCGCTCGATTTCCTGCTGGAGTCGCAGGTGCTCGTCGCGGAGTTGTTGGGATTCGCGGTCGCGCGAGCCGCCGCGTTCATCGGGCAAGGGCTGGCGCCGCAACTGTGTCTGCAGCCGATCGCGCTGTTGGACGACCTCCTGCATGCGCTGTTCCAGGATCTCATGTTCGGCTTTTCGTTCCGCTTCCCGTTCACCGACGCGACGCTCGATGTCCGAGACCCAGGCTTCGATCTGAGCGCGCTCTTCGCGTTCTGCACGAGCGGCTTCCTCGGAGTGCCGCAGCAGTTCCAGCAGTTGCGCGATCCGCGCATCGCTTTGGTCCAGTTCGTCCAGCAACTGTTCCATCCGCGAAACCAGTTTGGCCGTCTGTTCCGCGGTCTCCAGGGGATCAGCCGCTGCCCGCGGGTTCTGTTCCGGGCCAGTGCGCAATTCGAGGACCTCTTGTTCCCGCAGCGCCAATTCCTCCTGCAGGCGCTCGACCTCCGCGTGGAGCAGATCCAGGGATTCCTGGTCCACACTGGAGGAACAGGTGCCCTGGTCGTCGGCAAAACCATCGGTGGCCGAAGGCAGGTCCTGGTCGAGATCCCAATCCGTATTCAGGTCGAAGAAGGGGACCGGCTCGGCAGCGGTTGTGGTGGCCGGTGAGTTGTCCGGCACTGGCGGCGCGCAGGCGGTGGTCATGGTCAACACGTAACCGCCCACCTGGATTTCATCACCCGGCTGGACGATCACATCCTCCAGCACCGCCGCACCGTTGATGCGCGTTCCCACGGACGTGTACCAGTCTTGTACGCACAGTTGTCCATTGACTGTCTTGAGAATGCAGTGGATGGGGGAGATGCCCTCCCCCTTGAGACGCACTCCGCAGCTGGCCTTCGACCCTACGGTGACGGTGCCATTACACGACAGCTCGTGATTGGCTGTCGTGCCGTCGGGGCCTCGGACCCGCAAGCGGACCGTTGCTCGTGATTCAAGTTTCGACGGCGCAGAGTTGTCCATCGGCTTCGATGCTCCGGAGATGATCAGTCGCGGATGACGGCCACGGCGCAGGAGCGGGTCGGCTCTCGGGGGCGGCGGGGGCGGGAGTTCCGACGGGATTTGGCAACCGCTCCAGGACCTGCAACAACTGTTCCGCGCGGTACGGGCGCCCCATCATGGCCTGCACGTTCATGCGCAACTTGGCCAGCCAGCGTTCGCGCGGATTCGGTTGCCCGTCAGTCGGCACCGCGGCGACCAACTGGGTATGGTGCAGCGCTTCTCGTTCGGCGGCACACAGTTCGTGGCAAAGTTTGATGGACTCTTCCGTATCGAAGCCGAACACGAGCACGTCGGGGTGAGCGCGTTTCAAGACCAGCTGCAGAGCCAGGCGGTCTTTGAACACCCGGACGACGTAGCCGTGGCACTTGGCCTCCAGCGCATCCTTGAGCTGTTGTGCTGCCGTGGCGTTGCTCTCATAGATGACGACCTGCCGCACATGAGCCTGAGTCTCGACGACGTCGGCCAGGGCGAGTCCGTACAGCACGCGGTTCAACTCGTCGTTGCTGAGCGCAGTCTGCCGGAGCAATTCAGGCAGCGAACGCGGTTCGGTTAGGAGGCTGAGCAGCTTCATATGGGCCGCCGAAAGCCCGGATCGGTCCAGATTCTGACCACGCACCGCGCGGCGCACGTAGAGGGCCGCCGGGTCCTGCGGGGGAATCTGCTCCGGATCGCACATCAAGGCCGCGTCAATCAGCAGGGCGAGAAGGCTGGACTCCAAAGGCAAACGAGCGGGAATCGATCCGCTTTCTTGTTCGCACAGGAAACGGAACTGCGTCAACTCCTGGGTGAAACAGTCCAACGTCAGCAGGGCCGCCTGATGCCGCAGCAGATTTCGCAGCAAGCGCGGGTCCAGGACCTTGCGATCGACCAGCTCCAGCATGCCGTCGAGTTCACTGGAGCGTCGTCCGGCCACGGTCATCTTCAGCACTGGGGCCAGGCTTTGCAGCGCGGGAGGCAACCGCTCGGCCAGCGCTGCGGAGTCCACACCGGTCGCCGTCACGCCATTGATGCGTCCGCCGTCCAGCGTGAAATACGAGCGCCGGTACTGCCCCTCAACCTCCAGCACGCCGGACTTGCCCGCATTGCACAAGAAGTCCAGGATCTCTCGCAGACGGAAGTGGCGAAACGATCCAGAGAGTTCGGGTTCCCCCAGTTTCTCCAGGACTTCCGGCACCGCCGTGCCATTCTGCTGCGAGTTGACGACTAGCGCCCCGGTGTCCAGGGCATTGACGATCGTGGTCTTGAGCAGTTCCGCCGTGTATGGTTTGGGCAGCATGTCCACGACCATCGACAAGTCGGCGTACTCGACGTAGGCCCGCTTGCGCAGCGTGGAACTGACGACGATCGGCACCTGCCGGACGTTCGGCAGTTCCAGCAAACGGCGACAGACGTCAGAACCGGTCGTTCCCGGCAACTGATGATCCAAGAGAATCAGGTCGGGTTCGACCTCCTGGACAAGTCGCAGGCCGTCCTCCGCCGTGGCGGCCAGGATCACCTGATATCCTTCTGGACTCAGGTAGCTGTCGACCAGCCGTCGAATGGTAGCGCTGTCGTCGATGACCAGGATCTTCTCACGCCTCATGCTCCGCTCCTTATCGTTCCACTGCCGCAGAGTGCGAGCCGGTCGAGTATCTCGACAAGCGCCGGTTCGCAGAGCGGCTTGGCCAGAAATGCAGCTGCGCCCAAGGCGGTTGCACGATCACGGAATTCCGTAGTCGTGCGGCTGCTGATCATTATCACGGGAAGGTCTTGCGTGTCCGGGCAGGACTTGACGAATTCCAGCACTCCGAACCCGTCGGTGCGCGGCATTTCGATATCGGTGCAGACCAGTGCGAAACGGCCGGCACGCAGTCGTTCAATGGCGTCCACACCGTCCATGGCTTCCGTCACACGCCAGCCGTGGCGTGCCAGAGCCTGACTCAGCACGCGGCGCGCGCTGAGCGAGTCATCTGCCACGAGCACCGCGCGAACGGCCGGTCCGGAGCATGAGACAGGTGGCGGAAGGGTGATCTCCGCCGCTGCCTGCAGTTGTTGTCGCGCCAGCCGTCCGAGCTGGTGGCCGTCGAGCAACAGCAGGATTTCTCCCGACCCCGCCAGCGTCACCCCCGAGCAGTATGGTTGACCGCGCAAGAGCGGTGGCAGAGGGCGCACGACGACTTCTTCCGGTCCAATAATCTCGTCGACAAAGACGGTGGAACGAATCGGCTGCGCGGCTGTGGCACGACCGCCCGGCGGGCCGCCGGCCGCCGCCCCGGTTGTGCCCTGGTTGCCGCTGTGGTCCAGGACCAGATAACTGTTGGGCGGGCGCGGATCGGACCGGCCGGTGCGGAAGAGATCGGCGAAGTTGACTGCCGTCGGCCAAGGGCTGGCGAGGCTTGTCTCTACGTTGCCCCTGTCCGGGAAAGACGGTTCGTCCTGCCGGACGCCGGTGCGGTGTACGTGATAGAGTGGCACACCGTACAACTGGCCGCGCGCGCGAAAGACCATGACGTGTTCGATCACCGACCGCAGCGGCACGAAGAGGCGGATCCGAGTGCCTTGACCGCGCGTGGACTGGACTTCGACCCAGCCGCGCAGCCGGCGCAACGCCTCCTCGACAACGTCCATTCCCACACCTCGGCCAGAGATCCGGTCGGCCGTGTCGCGGGTGGAGAAGCCGGGCGCAAAAATCAGTTGCGACAATTCCTGCTGCGTGGGCGTCCGGTCGGGGCTGATCAGTCCCCGCTCGATCCCGCGCCGATGAATGGCTTCGTAGTTCAGTCCCTGCCCGTCGTCGCGCACTTCGAGGATCAGCAAGTTGGCACCGCTCTGCGCGGCCAACGTGATTGTCCCCCGCGGCTGTTTGCCGGCCGCGACTCTCTGGGGCTCATTTTCGATACCGTGGCTCACGCCATTGCGCACGATATGCAGCAACGGTTCGTAGAGCCGTTCCTGCAGGGAGCGATCGAGGCCCATGTTGTCGCCGATGAACTCCACCTGGACCTTCTTTCCCGCAGCCTGGGCCGCATCGTGTGCGACGCGCTGCAAGCGGTGAAAGAGGCTGCTGACGGGCAGGCGGCTCAGTTGCACAAGCTCCTGGCGGAACTGCTGAATGAAGCGGGAGACTTCGTGGTTCTCCTGGGAAATCGGCTCGTACAGCTCGCGCAGGGAGCGGGTCACTTCCAGGATGTCGCTGGCCAATTCGGTCTGCGGCTTCGTACGCGACAGCGACGGCCCGGAAGAATGCCGGCTGTCGTCAGCCAATCGCAGACGCGCCACGCACGCCAGCAACTCGCTGTTCATTTGCTTGAGTTGTGCCACGCGGGATTCACGCCGGTTGCGCAACATGACCAACTCCGCCAGCATGTCCAGCAGTCGGTCGAGTTGGGAGGCCTTGATGCGCACGGTGTCCTCGGCAGGCACTCCGCCATCGATGGCGTGAGGCCGCGGCGCTGCTGGACTGTCGCCAGCCGCCGGGGCCCCGGCGGCTGGGTGCGACGGCGACTGCGCGGCCAGCCTGGCCAGTTGCGAGCGCACGCGATCGACGGTTTCCAGCACGGTCCGCCAGGTTGATTCCGGGGCGGGCTGCCCCTGCAGCGGCTGCAGCGCCTCCTCCACTTCGTGCAAATAGGCGGCCAGGCCGTTCAACCCGACACTGGCGGACGCGCCCTTGAGTGTGTGCAGTTCCCGGCACACCTGCCGGACCGCGTGCGGGCTGTGGGGTTCGCTCTCGGCCGCCAGGGCTGTGGCTTCCATCGCCCCCAGGCAACGCTCTGCATCTTCTCGGAAAGCCTCGAACAACTCCCGGTCCAAGATCGGTGGCTCGTGGTCAATCTTGGGCTCCTCGTGGATCGGGGAGCGGTTGGCCGCGGGGGTTGGCAGTTCCTCCGCCGTTGGGGGCGAGGCACCTTCGGACGACTTGCGGTCATCCGTGGCGAGACTCAGCGCCGCCAGCAGCCGTTCAATCTCTTGCGTCGAAGGCGTGTCCGACCGGCTGCAGTCGTCAGTCAGCGCTGCGGGCACGGCTGCATCGCCACTCATCCAGTCCTCGCCAGCACTCGCGCCGCTGTCCGTCTCTGTGGTCAACAGTGGTTCCGCCAGCGTCAGCCATTCGCCCCACCGTTGTCGGGCCACGATCTGAGCCTGCTCGAAAGACGGTGTCTCCGGGCCACGAAAGGCGGCTCGCAATCTGCTGACTTCGTCACGAACAAAGGCCACGATCGCCGCCGATTCGGTGTCGGTGGCGGGATCCGCGAGCGCGATATTGCCGGCGATGACGAGCAAGCCGGCCAGCAGCTGGGAGTGCTGGCACAGGTCGTCTTGAGATGCCTCTTCGGCCGCGCGGGCCAGTTCCCCCAACCGTGTGGCAGAGGACTGCAGGGTCGCCGCAGGCAACGACGAAGCTGCGAGGCTCGCGGCGATGGCCGCGAGTTCGGCGTCGATGTCTGTGGAAGCGTATTGATCTACGACCATGCTTGCCATCCCGCTCACGATGTGGGACAGGTGTGTCCCGCGGCTTGATTCCAGGTTCCCGACAGTGCCGAGGCAGACGTTTGGTCGGCTGGGGCATAGCGCGGGTAGTCCAGGCCGTCGCCGGATGTGTCGGCGCCCGGTTGTTGCAGTGCCGGCCGTGCCGCAGGAGTCTGGACGCAGCGGCGCAGAGGAGCCAACGTTGAGTCCAAGTGCTGCGCCGTGTTGCCCAGGTTCTTGGCAGTCCAACACGCCTTTTCCGCGCGGCTGCGCGAGGCCTTGGCGGCGCCGGAGGTGTACTCCACCGTCAGCACGAGATCTCGCGTCAACTGCAGCTGCAGCTGCGCGGCCCGCGTGATTTCCGTGACTCCTTGAGCCGACTCGTCCGACTTCTGCAGGGCCAGTTCCAAAGCGCGACCGGCTGCGTCGGCGCGCTGCAGCTCCTCCAATGCGCGCGTGCGGTGTTGGACCAGCAGGTTCACCGACTCTCGTGTCTCCAATTCGGCAGCGTCGGCAAGTCCCACCGCCTCGCGACTGGCCTGTTTGGTTTGCTCCGCCAGCTTCCGCACTTCATCGGCGACGATGGCAAAACCTCGTCCCTGGTCGCCGGCCCGAATGGACTCGAGGGATGCGTTGAGAGCCAACAGGTCCGTGCGTGCGGCCAGGTCACTGATCGTCTCCACCAGCGCTCGGATCTCGTGTGAACGGTCCATGAGCGCACTGACGCGGCGCTCGCTTCCTTCCAGCTGGTCGTGAATTTGGTCGACTCCCTGGCGCAGCGTTCGCAGCAGTTCCAGGGCCTGTTGCGATGAGCTGCGTGCTTCCACGACAGAGGTGCCGGTGGTCTTGGCATTGGTGGCGATGGTGTCGAAGTGCGCCGACAGTTGTTCCACGTAGGTGGTCGCCTTCGTGACGGCCTCCCCTTGGCCTTCGGCGGAGCTGGCCAGTTCCCGCGTGCAGTGATCCAGTTCCGCGCTGCAGCCGCGCACCGCGGCCAGATCCGCATCCAGAGTGGTGGCCAGACCCGCGAGCAATTGGCGAAACTGTGCGACGGGCGATGCCTGGGGGCCGAGGGAGTTGGCGCCCGCTCGACGGTCAATCTGGCCCAGCATCGCTTGCAGCTGCCGCACCTGTTCGCGGTGAGTGGTCGTGGTCTCAGCCCAGCGTTGGGAACACTCGGCGACACGCCGGATCGTCGCCGACAGCTCGCGGACCCCGCCAGCCAGGGGAATGGGCAGTTCACCGGTAGCGACGGTCTGTTCGATATCGTGCAGTCCGCGAGCGAAACGGGACGACACGCTGCCGGCCGCAGCCACCAGGATGCAGACGACCGCCAGCAGCGCGGCCCCGCCGATCCAGGGTGGGCAGACAAACCAGGCAGCCACCGCGGCACCGGCACTCAGCGTGCACATCAAGTGGGACAGGATAAGTAAGGTGCGTGTGCTCACAGAGGGACTCCCTGATCGGCGGAGACGGCCGGAATCACTGGACCCGGGCGTTCGGGCTGGATGGGTGCGGCCTGCCAGGACTGTCCGAGTGCGTACTCAGCGAAGCGATACAGCGAGTTCACGTCGAGAACGTGTACGACTTTGCCGTCATACGTGGCGGAACCGAGCACGGCCGCGACCCAGCTGTCGGGCTGTTTCGCTTCGGCATTCACCGAAACTTCCAGTGACTGCAGTCCGGCGACCTCGTCCACCAGCAGACCCCAGGAGCCGTGCGGGCCGGCGAGCACCAGCATCTGGGACTTGTCATTGCGCGCGGCAACTTGTTCGCCCGCGAGTACCTCCAGCCGCAGCACGACGAGGAACTCGTTGCGCTGATGGCACAGCCCGGCCACAACGGCGGGGGCGGCGGGAACCGCCACCAGCGACGACGGGGCGGCAACCTCGCGCAGCGACAGCGCGGGAACGGCAAACCACGATGTGCCGCGGCGCACGATGCAGAATCGTTCGTAAGTCTGCAGGCTCGGGCTATCCATCGACTTTCCATTCGTTACGGGATCGCGGGCTGTCGCACGGCAGCTCCTGTTGGCTCGCACTCGCCGTGGGCAACGTGGCAGGTGCCGAGCGGTTCGCGGCCTCATCCTGGCAACCTGCAATGCGCTGCGCCAGTTGCCGCTTCAGAAACGCCAGCCGCTCATCGGTGACATCCGCCGTTTCGGGGCGTCGCTCTCGGTCCGCCGTCGGCGCGCGATCGCTGCCCGCGCCGGTTCCGGACAGCGCCAGCGTGCCGATCTGCTGGTCGATCGAAGTCAATTGCGCACACAGGTCGGCGCAGAATGTGCGGATTTCGTCGCGCCAGCCGTCGAATCTCGATTGCGACTTCGGCCTGGCGCTCGGTTCCGACCTGGTCACAGCCACGCCATCATGGTTGGTTTGACCCATTGCTCCGCCTGCCCTTATCTTGATCAATCGGCTATCAGTGGCTTGATCGGCTGAGAACGTGTGTCTCGGCGGGAACCGCCAGTGGTGCGGCGGCACAACCGGTCGAGGCCGGCTGTCCTGGTCCCACAAACCGGGCCACGGTGCTGAGCAGTTCGCTGGGACAGACCGGCTTGCGCAGGTACGCACCCATCTCGCTGCCCAAGAGGCTCAGCGCATGCGACTGCAGACTTGTGAGGAAGATAATGGGCAGCTTGTCCCACGGATCGCCAATACGCTTGAGTTCCTGGCACACGGCATATCCGTCCATGTCCGGCATCTGAATGTCGAGGATCATCAATTGAGGACCCACTTGTCCCACGCTCTCGACAGCGGCTCGCCCACTCGACACGACCGCCACGTCATAGCCGGCCTGGGATAGTATGCGGCGCAACTGGAGTCTTACCGTGCTGCTGTCATCCACGACCAGAATCGGGCGCGACATATGCTCAGTCCCTGATAGAGAAGCGACAACGCCAACACGAAGAAGCCGCGAAGATGCTGCTTCTCTGAACTATATGTCGCTTTCCCGCACACCGCCGCGGCTCGATGGCAGGGACACAGCGCGGTACAGCCCGCCGATGAGGATCATGGCGGTTGTAGCGAGGAATCAGAATGGCGCAGGGTAGCCCCGGCGTGCCCCCATACCACGATGCCGCGGTTGATCTCGAAGACCAGGGTGCACCTCGAATAATCCCCCAGGCGTTGGAACCCACGTCTTACGTGCGGTATGATGCTCCCCGATGTGGCGACTCGCTCGCCGTCCGTCAACCTCCCATGACACCCGGTGACCACCTGCGATGCAAGCGAACAATCTGCTAAACGTCCTGTCGTCTGTCATCTGGGTCGTGCCCGAACTGCTGGCCTGCTTCGTAGGCCTTGCGGTTTGCGTCACTCTCATGCAGCGTTGCCGCAAAGCAGCAACGCTGGGGTTGAGCGGGTTCATCGTGATGGTGTTGTGCATTCTGAGCGGTGCGGCGACCCAGATGTTCGTCATCGGCCTGAGCCAAAGCGGTCGATCGACCTCTGAAATCGGGATGCTGCTGACCGCTCTCGGATTGGTGAGAGCCATCGGCTTTGCGATCGGGATCGTGCTGTTGGCTCTTGCCATCCCGGCGGATCGCCAGCGGGTCGATAACGTGGGGGCCGGCAAACAGTAGCCCCGGACTGACCGCCGTGCGCAGTCGGTCAGCGCGGCTCCACTCCCAGCTGACGAGCCAATTCCGCGGCGAACCGCAGGAAGCGCGCTTCGAGCACCGCTAGGTCCGTCCCGAAGACCTGGCGGAAGTCCGCCAACCGTTCCGCGGCCGCATAGTCGCTGAAATTCGGCCGGCTCGCCGTTGCACGCAGGTACTCCAGGTAGTCGCGCGGAACGGTTTCCGTCAGGAAGTATGTGAACGCCCAGCTCGTGGCGTACGCTTCCTTGGTGCGTGAATGAAACAGTGCATCAGACGAGAGGAACCGGCTGAAGTCCCCTTTGCCCAGACTTGTCGTGGCAAATTCGCGGAAGTCCGCCAGTCGCCGCTTGTCGATGCGGTCCACGGCTTTGGCCGAGTTCCGCGCATTCCAGACCCCGGGCGATTCAAACAGCGTGCTGAGCCCTTCCGCGACCCACAGCGGAGGAGGCGCGAAACGGTTGTGAATGCCGGTGTTGAAGGCCAATTGATGAGTGGCCTCGTGCATCACGGTCGCCAGATTGGCATCGGCCTGTACGTCGTCCCCGTTCGGCGGCGCATCGTACAACCACACGCGATTCGTAGTTCCGGAATAGTAGCCGACCGTGCCCGGTAACAGGTTGGCTCCCTCACGTGCCGCATACTGCTGGAATTCCTCGGGTCGCCCCAGCACGACGGCCACCAGGGGAAACTGCGGGGGAGCGGGACGCCAACCCCGCACGGTGAAATGCTGGACAAACGAACGGTGCAGCTGTTCGAATCGTTCCGGCCAGCGGTCCGCTTGTCCCCGCGGGTGAACCACCAGATAACAGCTCCGTGCGGAAACTTCAAAACGTGCGGGGAACTCGCGTTGCAGTTGCCCCCGCAGCTCGGTGACCGAGAGGCTCTGGAACCGGTCCGAACTGCGGCGAAACTTCGTGGCCCGCTGCGGCGAGATGCTCCACAGCTCCCCGTCACGGGCCAGCAAGTGGACTTGTTGTTGAGTCCAGGCCAACGGGCCCCCCTCAAGTCGTCGGCCGCCGACATCCAGTTCCACGGTAAAATCCTGGGCCTGGGGTTGCGCGGGGGTGCCGATCAGGAGCACCACGGCGAGCAGGGCCACCGGAAACCCGAATTCTCGTGGACACATGTCTCGTATTCCGCGTGTAACGCCCCGACTTGGAGGTGAACTCCCGATTGAGTCGGCTGGCGAAGAATCGCAACGACGACCCTATCAATCCTAGAACAGGAAATGGACACGAGCGGTTGGCCGCCGGTAGGATGAATGAGGGCAGCCGATACTGACGTTCTCGAAGCAGGCGAAAGGAGACCAGGGGGTGGGTTCCGGGAGACGCCCAGCGTGGCGGCATCTGATCCTGTGGAGCCTGATTCTCGGGGCCTGGTCCCGAACGCCGGGTATGGCCGCCGCGCCGGCGGACCTGCCCGCGCGCGTGCAGGCGCTTGTGCGGCAGCTTAACGCCCCGGACCTGTCCGTACGCCAGACGGCCGAGCGCGACTTGACGGAACTGGGCCCTGAGGTACTACCTCTACTGCCACCACTCACGCCACAGATCCCGGCGGAAGTGCGGGAAAGACTGACCCGGATTCGCGGCGCGCTGGAACGTGGCGCGCTGGAACAGAGGCTGCGAACATCTCGAGTCACGCTGAACGGAGACCTGACGGTTCCGGACGCGCTGGATCGCATCCAGCAACAAACCGGGAACCGATTGAGCGGCCACCAGGGACGACCGGGCACGGTGACGCTGGATCTCACGGACGTACCTTTCTGGCAGGCGTTGGACGACGTGCTCGATCAGGCCCAATTGGACATCAATCCGTTCGCGGGACAAGCTCAGACGCTCGTGTTGGTGTCCAAGCCGCCGAGTGAACAGCCGCGCCGCAAGCTGGCTGTGTACAGCGGCAATTTTCGCTTCGAGATCGTACGCATCGAGTCGCGACGGGACCTGCGAGCCCCGGAACTGAGCACGCTGCGCATCACGTTGGGAATCGCGTGGGAACCACGGCTGGCCCCCATCTCCCTGCGACAGCCAATCAGCGCTCTGCAGGCCGTCGATGCCGGCGGGAGTGACCTGATCCTCCGCGACCACGGCGGTGTGCTGAACGCGTCCGTCGAGAGTGGGATCACCGCGTCCGAAATCGCCCTTCCCCTCCGACTTCCTCCGCGCAGCGTCCCACAGATTTCTCGATTAAGCGGCACGATCGAGGTGCTCGTGCCGGGGGGTCGCGAACGGTTTGAATTCCCGGATCTGACTCGTCCCGCCGAACAGCGCAAGGCTGCGGCCTGCGTGACATTGGAGCGTTGGCGGAAGAACCTGGACGTCTACGAGGCGCGCCTGCGAGTCCGGTTCGATGATCCGGGCTCCGCGCTGGATTCCCACCGCGGCTGGATCTACCGGAACGAGGCCTATTTGCTGGATGCCAACCAGAAGCGCGTGGAGAACGTGGGCCTGCAGTTACTGCAGCAGGGTGCCGGTGAATTGCAGGTGGCGTACCTGTTTGACCTCACGAACGGCGGCGAGGGTTACCGGTTCGTCTATGAGACTCCCGCCCTCATCGAGCGGATGTCCGTTCCTTATGAGTTCCGTGACATTGTCTTGCCGTAGTTGCCTGGTCTTCCGTGATATCGCTCAGCCCCGGGTGGTGGGAATCTGGGCGGTGGTGTTGGTCTGCGTTTGCGCGCTACCGCATGTCCGGGCCTCAGCCGCGGAAGACACTTCTGGGGTGGATGGTTCGTCACAGACGAAAGACACCCGACCGCCGGCACCGGGCCTTGCCCGCGTGGTGGCCGCGACCGTGGACGGAGAACCGATATATCTGGATCAAGTGGAACGCGAAATGGCGGTTGCGCTGGGAAAGCGACCTGTCGATCCCAATGCCCGGCCGGGATTGCTGGCGGCAACCCTCGAACAACTGATCCAGCGTCAACTGGCCCTGAAGTGGTTGTCATCGACCGGGCAGGTGGCCGGCGAACAGGACGTGAACGCAACCGTGCAGCGATTGGCCGACAGACTGGCGCCGCGAGGTCTGACACTCGTGCAGTATTGCCGCGACCAAGGGCTGACCGACACGGAACTGCGGCAGGCGCTCCGTTGGCAGCTCTCGTGGCAGAAGACGCTCGACCGGTACATGACCGAAGACAACCTGCAGCGGTATTTCGAACAACATCGACACGATTTCGACGGATCTCGCCGGCGCGTGAGGCAGATCCTGTGGAAGGTGGCAGACCCGCAGGACAAGGAACAAGCGGCACGGGTTGTCGAAGAAGCTCAACGGGTACGCCAGGACATCACCAGTGGCCGGCTGACGTTTGCCGAGGCGGCGGCCAAGTATTCGCAAGCGCCGTCGGCCGCGGCCGAGGGTGACATCGGGTATATCTCACGACATGAGCCGATGCCGGAGTCGTTTTCCCGCGCGGTATTCGACCTCCCCCGGAACGAAGTCAGCGCGCCCGTCGTCACAGGTATTGGAGTGCATCTGATCACGTGGGTCGAAGAGCAAGCCGGTAACAGGACGTGGTCCGAGGTCCGCCCCGCGCTGGAGGTGGCCGTGGCCGCGCATCTCCTCAACTGGGCCGCCAATCTCGCGCGCAAGCAAGCCGTGATTCAGTACAAGGGGGTGCTTCCCGGCCCATCGCAAACTGACTGTGGAAGTGGCGAAGCCGGATCGCGGTATTGACGGCTAGCACTTGTAAGTTGTTTGATTATAAACATTTACAGTGTTATTCTCGTGCCGCGGCGGCGCAAGCCTTTGACATGCGTCCGGCCAAAAGTATCATAAGAGTGCGACGGGAAGCACATTCGGGCGTCCGCGTCGTATGCTTTTTAGGAGGGGCTGCTCGCCATAAATGGCTAATACAACGTACGTCCGAACAAAGAAATCGGACCGGCTCTTGGGGGTACTCACGGATTATCGGCGTTGTCTCATCGTCACGCACGACAATCCGGACCCCGACGCAATAGCCTCTGGATGGGCTCTCCACTGCCTCATCACCGAGAAACTGGGACTGCCGACCCGGTTTGTGGCCGGTGGGGCCATCGTGCGAGCCGAGAACCGGCACATGGTGGAGCTCCTGCAACCGCCGCTGGATCTGGTGGACCGCATCCACGCCGAACCCCACACCGCGACGATTCTCGTGGACTGCGGACCGGGCGCTCGCAACCACCTGCTGACGCGGGAATCGGTGGCTCCCATGGCGGTCATTGACCACCATCTGAACGGAACCAACGGGGCCCGACTGGTCTTCAAGGATATCCGCCCGCGCGTCGCTGCCGCTGCCAGCATTGCGGCGGGTTACCTGCGCGAACAGCGGATCGAACCGGGCGAGAAGCTCGCAACGGCGATGCAGTACGCGATTCGCACGGAGACGACCGGCTGTGAATGTCGGCACTCGCGACTGGACCGTTCGGCCATCCTCTGGTTGACGGCCCGAGCGGAGCCGGAATTGCTGGCCGAAATCGAGAATGCGCCGTTATCCCGCGAGTACTTCGGCGACCTGGTTCTGGCGATGCAAGGCACGTTTCTGTACGCCAATGCAGCTTTCTGTCTGCTGCCGCGTGCCCACTGTGCGGAGATTGTCGGCGAGGTTGCCGACTTGCTGATCCGCTGCCAGGGAGTGCAGCGCGTCTTCTGTGGGGCCGTTGCCGGTTCGGACCTGATCGTTTCGACGCGGACTCGAGGCGAAACCGACAATGCGGCCAAGTTGTTGCAGAAGACGCTGGACGGCATTGGCTTTGGCGGCGGCCACGTGCACCGCGCCGGCGGCAAGATCCCCGGAGTGGCCGGACGCAACAAGATCGCCGAAGACCTGGAGAACGAGTTGCGTTCCCGTTGGCTGACGGCGTGCGGCGTGGATCGGCAGCGCGGCACGCGGCTGGTAGCGCGCCGCGAGATCGTGGAAAACCTCTGACGGCCGCGGCATCCGGCGGTGGCACGGCTCCTGAAACAGAAGAACCCCGCCGACGACGAGCGTCGGCGGGGTCTCCAATGAGCCGTGAAGGGGCAATGAAGTTATGTGATGTTCGTCGCCGGACGGCAGAACGTCACGGACGGATTGGACGGCCCAGCGGGATGAGTCACGAGTTCCGATCACGGACGGTTGAGAGCGCGTGATCCAGGTTCAAATACTCCCGGCATGGGCCTGATGGGTGGTGAGCACGCCGTTGAGTGGACACCTCCTTTCGCTGAAGCTCTGCGAGTGATGTCGCCTTGCATCCGCAGTCACGCCGACGGCGACCGGCGGGAAATTCCCGACTAGCGCTAGGCCGGTACGCCCGATCGGTCGTGGGGGGTGTGGATGGCGACTCCCTCTGGGAGCGCGTTGTGCTCGGCGGACAGAATTCGCCGACGAGCCCAACGCCAGATCAAACGACAATGGAGCATATTCCATTCGGCAGCCTGGCAATCTCGCGCGAACGAGACCCATAGCTTTGCGTCCCGGCCTCACGGCCGGTTTGCCTTTATCGTGGAACTTGGCCCGAGTTCCGCGTCAGAGAAGTTGTGCAATGAAATATCTAGGTCGAAATCGCTCCCCTGTCAAATAAAAATCCAGATGCGGCGCAACTCCCGGGGTACACTCCTCGCGCCGCGGAGACGACGTGTTGGGCAACGCGCCACTGATCGCCGGCACGATCAGGGAAACTTGTAGGCCGGATTGTCGGGATCGAAATCGCGGTCCGTCAGCCCGACGTTGAGTTGCACATCCCGGTAATTGTATTCCTCTTCCAGCACCGGCTCTCCCCCAGCTTCTGCGGGCCAAGTCCAGGCCGCATAGCGGATGGGGACATTCAACTCCCGGTCCACAAATATCTCAGCGCGATAGAACTCAAAATAGGGTCGCCGCTGCGGATGCGTGACTCGGATAAGCTGGCACGCGCGCCCATCGACTTTGGCATTGTCAAAGAACTGCACTTCACACTCGCCATATTGGCGATCGCGTGATCCTTTGGCCAGCATTTCTTCCGCCAAATGGAGCATGCCGATCTTCGAGATGGGATAACGGTTGCCCATCATGGCCAGGAAGCCCGTGGGCTCGAGGTTCACGCGCAGCAGGTTCTTGATTCCCGTCTCATGGGCGATCAACTTGTCGTCGTTCTGACCCTCGACCCAGATGACCTCGCGTCCGGCGACCGAGTCGGGAGCCAGAAATCGCACGTAGACACTGAAGGGGACCACTGTGCGGCCGTTCTCGTTGCGGCGATGGCGCACTTTGACGTGCAGGTACTGATATTCCCCCAGTCCTTTTTTGATGCGCTCTCTCTTGACCAGCGTGGCCGTGTAGTCGCGGACGTTCTCTTGCAGGCGGCGTACGCCGTCGCGCGCAATCGCCAATGCGGGATCGAGGGGATGCTCACCTGGCGATTTTTCCTCGACGGCCGGTGGCTTCACAGTCCCCGTAGCGGATTCGGCTGCTGGAGCAGACGAGCAGCACAGCGCCAGGCAGAGGGACACGACCAGGGCTTGTGCACGGGCGCCGCGCGACACATTTCGTAAGTGAATTGCTTTCTGCATTAGGACCTCTCGGAATGCACGGAAACCGATCCTTGGAACTGACGGTAGTCAACTTGTCCGGGATGCCTCGCTTGTCGGCCGTTCCAACACACCTGCATTCTTTGCCGTGGATCTGAAAAAGACCACCTCGCCGCCGGAGCCCCTGGCACCGCGAGTCTCCCCACTTCGCCCAGACATTCTAGTCGGTTTTGCCGTTCCGTGGTTCGAACAGAGCGCTGTTGGCTGAAAGACGGAGGCCCGCAAATCGATTGCGGTCCCTGGCGGTCTTTCGCTAGACTGAGGGAACGGGCCGCGCACTCTGGATCGTGTGCCAGCACGCGGCCTGTCACCCGGAGGCCTCGGAACGGGAGCCTGTCATGAAAACCCGGTTTGCGCTCACCACTCTGTTGCTGGCGTCTGGCACCGGCTCGTTGGCACAGGGCCAAGTAGTGCAGTTGCCGACGTACGGCTCCTTCTCGATCGGCACGACGGTCGTGGTGCCGGATCGCGGTGCGACCTACCTCGGCGGCGTCAACCGCGCCTACTATGGCTATGACTCCTTCGGCGTGCCGGGGCTGAGCCGAATTCCTGTGGCCGGTCGGTTGTTTCGGAATGACGGTTATGGGGCCAGCGTGAGTTCGTCGGGCGCTTTCGCGACCGCTCGAATCATCGACCTGCAGGAGTGGGATGCCGCCGTACTGAAAGCGGCAGCGCGGCAGCGCGGAGCAGGGACGGCTGACACGGCCCTGGAACGCAAGGCGGCATTTCTCACGCAACACGTGGGCCGGTCAATTCCGGCTCGTGGCGGCGATGCGCCCGCACTGCGGCTCGCGGGCAGCCGGCCGGATGGGAAAGCGGCCGGCAATCGCGAGGCTGTCGCGCACCGCGCCTACGCTGCCAGCCGTTAGCGTCCATCCGGTTGGCAGGTCCGCTGCCGATTCTCTTTTTTCCGCATTGCCTGTCTGGAGATTGCTGACACCACTCGGTAGACTGACGCGCGATTCCGTTCATGGTTGCGGCAGGCGACATCCCACTAGTGCGAGGTGCGAAAATGTCCGATTCAGGCAATCGCGGTCGGCGACTTCGGCTCACGGTGTTGTTCGGAATTCTGGGGCTGGCGCTCCTGGCCTGGTGGTATGACTGGAAGGTGGCCCGTCCCGCCGTGGATGCAGCTTGGGAGCAGATCAGCAAGTTGAACGAGGGAATCAACGCCAAAGCCACCGCCCAAGCGATGACGAATCAGGACGTACAGAACGCGTTGAACCGCAAACCGGCGCGCATGCTGAATGTGGGTGATTACCAGGTGGAAGTCTACAGTTGGGTGGCAGGTCTACCGTTCCGCACTCACGATTACTACGCCGTCTACAACACCGGAGGCGGTTCGCTGCTGTTCTCCACGCATTTCAAGTTTGAACTACCCCGCGAAGAACTGGAGAAGGCCACGGCACCGGCGAAGCCCGAGGGGGAAATGGCTCCACCGACCGAAGGGCCGATGATGGGCGGCGAGCGGCGAATCCCGGGGCCGCAGGCATCGGGTGAGGGACCGGGTGCTGACGAGCCGCGTGGCAAGCGCAAGAGAACGGAAGAACAACCCCAGGACGACGCCGTAGCGGGTTCGACCAGCGGCGAGGGGATGGAGAAAGCCGCTCCTGCTACCGACGCTCCGGCGGGTGCGGCAGCGGAGCCGAAAGAAGCTCCTTCCGCTGCGGAGACTCCGGCGGCGGCCGAGAAACAGGAGCCTGTCCCGCCGGCCGAGACTCCCGCCAATGCGGAGAAGCAGGAATCAGCTCCGCCTGCCGAGGCTCCGGCCGAAAGCCCGAAACCGGAGGCGGCACCGCCGGCGGCGGACTCCGCGGGGAAATAGGATCGCCACCGCTGAGCGGAAATGACCGCCGCCGCGGTCAGGCAACGCGCCCGCAGGCGATCGGCTACGGCGCACCGAATGCCGCTTACTCACCGGGTTTGGTGACGCGGGGGAGGTACCAATTGGCGGTGCGGTCCGCGCATTCCCGCTGCAAGGTCAAGACAATCTCGAGGTCTTTCGGCTGGCCGCCGTCCACGTATGTGATCCGATATTCCTGCGCGACGTAGGTCAGGTATCGATCCACGGTTGTGCGGGAGACAGTGCGTACGAAGTCGAACTTCCAACCGGCTCCGGCCGCCAGCAATTCCCTCATCGGGGACTCCGCGATGAACTGGCGGTACATGGTGGGGATTTCCTGCTCCATCATCTCCCTCGGATTGGGCGACGGCGGGACGACATTTCCCGCCGCATCCGATTCCAATCGTTGCGGTTGCCGGGGTTTCGTGTAGAGATCCACCAGCGACATCGGGGGTTTCGCTCGTTGCGAGGGTGCCAACGTCAGTTGGTGAGCCTCGTAAACGCGCCCGCTGGACAGCAACTGCAGCCACGACTCACCGTATTCACGGGCCTGGTTCGTGATCATGTAGGAGTCGATCAGGTACCAGGTCATCGCCCAGGAAGCGAAAAAAAGGGCCAGTCCCAGACCGGTCCGAGCGGCGGGAGCCCCCCGCAGCTCGCCGTGCGACGCGGCGATCCGACGGAGCGCCAGGACGGCCAACACCACGACGACCAGCGGCACGCTCCAGAGCAAGGGATGGATAAGAGCCGCCAGCGACATCATGCCGACGATGAGACTGGCCAGCGCCAACCGGCTGATAGGACGGTACTCGGCAATCGTCCCAATCTCGTTCGAGCTGAATTCCGCAGCTGGCGATTCGGGGGCTGTCATGGGGCACATGGTATCCGCTGAAGTTCAGGCTTTCGGGGTGACACGCCGCCACTTCCACTGCCAGCGGCCGGCCGGCGACATCCCGAGATTCGTCTTGCACCGTACGGTACTACGTACGTCGGGTCCCCAGCGTTCGGGCCAGATCACTTCAAGGCGCGCTGGAGTTCCTGCAGCGAGGTGGTACCCTGGGCGGCAAGGACGATGCCTTCTTCCTGCAGGCCACGGTGTCCGCCCGCCCGCGCGACGCGACGCAGGTTATCGATTGTCGGTTGTTTCAGCAACGCCTCGCGGATGGCATCGGTCATCGTCAGCATTTCGAAGATGCCCGTTCGTCCCAAGTAACCAATACCGCCACATTTCTGGCAGATCTCGATTTCGATGGGGCGTCCCTTCGCGTCGACGCGCTGCTCGGGCGGTGGGGGCTGGTAGTCACGGTAGAGCACGCCGACCCGGCCGGCAGGAATCCCCAACTTCTGGAGCACTTGCGGTGTCGGCTGGTAGGGCTGGCGGCAGTGTTCGCACAGCTTGCGTACGAGCCGCGAGGCCACCACCAGGGACACCGCCTGCGCGAACTCCTGCATCGGCGGTTTGAGGGCCGCAATCCGCAGCAGCGCTTCAATCGCATCGCCGGCCACCACCCGCGTAATCACCATCTTGCTATGCTCATTGACTTGATTACAGAGCATTCCCACGGTCTTGCCGTCGACCGGGTCCGGCACGATGAAGACGTCGGGCTGTTTCAGCAGCAAACGTGGCAGCACGTCGGCGGGCGACTGGCCTTCCGCCGAATCGTAGTGGATCGGCCCGATGTTGATCACTTCATCTTCGGGTTTGCGTTGGTCCTCGATCGCCACGAAGTCGCGGACATAGCGATCAGCGGCGGTCAGCGCGACTTTCCAGAATGTGGACAAACCGCCGCCGGGGGGCGTGGCGAGAATCACGAATCCCTGGGTCTGGTCAACCAATTCCTTGAGCTGTTCGTGGACCTTCGGCCGCATGCCGAGGTCCTCCAGCACCTCGAACTTCGACTTCTTGGGCATGATCTTCACCAGGACCCGTTCGCCCGTTTTCACGCCCTGCGCGGTGAGCGTACAGATGTAGTTGGTGCCGTGATAAACGGCGCCGAACCGGCCTTCCTGCCGCGATCGCCGGTCCTGGACATTCAAGTTCGCAATCTTCTTCAGCACGGCCAGAATGGCATCGCCGGTCGGCCGGTCGCAGGGATCCACGTTCATCCAGATGCCATCGACCTCGAACCGCACTGCCACCGCGTTCTGCGTGAAGTCCAGCATGATGCGGTCGCCGCGTTTGGTGAGGGCGTGCGAGACGAGGCCGCCCGCCACGGGAAATGCCGGCGACTGCTTGGCGGCCAACAAGTTGCCCTGATTCTGTTGCTCGGATTCCGCGCCCATGGCCTTCAAGGTCACGGGCGGCAGCAGTTCGTGCAACGGCCGATCTTGGTCTTTCTTCTTTCGCGCCATGTGTTCCCTGAACTCCGCAAGTTTCTCGATCAGTCTCTCAATGCCCGTCTCCGCCAGTATCCGCTTTTCACGAGCGGCAGGTTGAGCGCCGCGTCCGGCGGACCAGATCGCGGCTCAGAACCGGGAAGTGTCTAGAGAATGCCGGGGGCCCGCACGTCGATTCCTTTCAGCGCCATCTTCAGCGCGTCGATGTTGGGAGCGACGGCGAACGCGGTCGGACGATCGATGAGTTCGTCGTCGATCAACTGCTTCAGACTCATGGTGAAATCCTGCATGCCCTCTTCGGACCCGATCCGGATGGCGTCGGCCAACTTGTGATCCTGGCCTTCCAGCACCAGCTTCTTGACCATGGGGCTGAACGTCATGATCTCCACCGTGGGCACGCGTTGCACACCGGGCTTGATGGACTTCAACAGCTTCTGGGCGAGAATGGCTTTCATGTTGGAGGAAATGGCACTGCGCAGCGCGCCGTGCATTTCTTCCGGGAACAAGTCCAGAATACGCCCGATGGTTGTCGCGGCGGAGGAAGCGTGAATCGTGCCGAACACCAGGTGCCCCGTCTCGGCCGCGTGAATGGCAGTCATGAAGGTCTCTTCGTCACGCATTTCCCCGACGAGCATCACGTCCGGATCCTCGCGCACCGCGTGCTTCATGCCGATCTTGAAGTCCTTCACGTCGATGCCGATCTCGCGCTGGTTGACCAGACACTTCTCCTCGCCGAAGACGAATTCAATCGGGTCCTCCAGCGTCAGAATGTGTTTGCGGTAGACCTTGTTGACGAGGTTCAGCATGGAAGCGATGGTGGTGCTCTTGCCGGAGCCGGTCACGCCGGCCAGCAGGATCATACCCTGATCGAAGTGGCAGAGTTTCTCGATGATGAGGGGGAGGTGAAGTCCGGCGAAATCAGGAATGAAGTTGTTCACACGCCGGGCCACCAGCCCGATCTTGCCCATCTGCTGCAGCATGTTCACGCGGAATCGCCAGTTCACGCCTTCGACATCGACGGTATAGGCGAAGTCGCAACCACCGTCCTCGTCGAAGATCTTGCGCGTGCGATCGTCCATCATGGGGAATAGCAAACGCACCATTTCCTCGGCGTCGACCGCACCGCGATTCAGCGGGCGCAATTCGCCGCGCACGCGCACCATCGGCGGCCGGCCAACCTTCATGTGCAGGTCGCTCCCTTCCAGTTTCACGAGCGCTCGAAAGTACTTGTCGACCTCCAGTTCGCGGCGCTTTCCCGTGAATCGCGCCGCATCCGCCGCGGCTTCGCCGTCAATGTCGGCCAAGATGTCATTGCTATGTTCCACGCTGACCATGCCCATCCCTCTCCCGAAAGGTGAATTCAGCTCACCGCCCTGCTGCGCCGGGCCGTCGTCTACCACCGTACCGGTATGCCGCGTTGAGCCATGATCTGTTTGGTTTCTCGAATCGAAAACTCGCCGAAGTGAAAGATGCTCGCAGCCAGGGCCGCATCGGCTTTGCCCGTCAGGATTGCCTCCGCCAGGTGCTCCGGCCGGCCGGCGCCGCCGCTGGCCACCACCGGAATCGAGACGACGGCACTCACGGCGGCCGTGATCTCCAGATCGTAGCCGTCCTTGGTGCCGTCACAATCCATGCTGGTCAGGACGATTTCGCCGGCTCCCAGGTCCTCGACGCGTTTGGCCCAGGCGACGGCTTCCAATCCGGTAGGCACGCGCCCGCCGTTGATGTGGACCTCCCACACCTCATGCTGGCCATAACGCACGCGCTTGGGGTCGATGTTCACCACGATACACTGACTGCCGAACCGCCGCGCCGCCTCGCGTACGAACTCCGGCTGCCGGCAGGCGGCGGAGTTGATCGAGACCTTGTCGCAGCCGGCATTCAACAACGCCCGGATGTCCTCCAGAGTGCGAATCCCGCCCCCGACCGTCAAGGGCATGAAGACCTGTTCTGCCGTTCGCCGGACGACATCGATCATGATGTCGCGGGCCTCATGACTGGCCGTGATGTCCAGAAAGACCAGCTCGTCGGCACCCTCACACTCGTACCGCGCTGCCACCTGGACCGGATCACCCGCGTCGCGCAGATTCACGAAGTTCGTGCCCTTGACCACGCGCCCGCGATCCACATCGAGACAGGGGATAACTCGCTTTGCTAACATCCGCCGAAGACTGCCTGCCGCAGCGCCGAAGTCACGCAGACACACGTTCCGCCCGGAAGGCAAGTCCGCCGACAAGACCCCCCTACGCTCCGCCGAGGCTGCACACCATGAGCCGAAACAGCACCAAATCCAGCCGTGAGTGGACGTTCCCGGGACCGCCCTCGAATTCGCGCACGCAAGCGTCTACTGTAAGCCCCCCTGCGACGATGTCAACCGCAGGCTAGTGGACTTCTTGCCCCGCCACCTTGTAGATCGCCAGATGCTTCCCGTCCGGTCCCTTCAATTCGCTGATCGTGAAGATCCCGGTTACCGCCACTGGCCGCACGGTGAAAACCGTGGATTTCCCCGCGGACATTTCCACCAGCACACAGTCGTACAACGCGGCTCCCGGGCCGAAACAACACTCCATGTTGTCCCGCACGAGGACGAATTGCGTGATCCCGCGCTGTTGAAAGCTGGGCAACATGTAACCGCGGATCTTCACCGCCTTCCCGTGCAGCTGCTCAATCCGGCTCGACAACAGCGCTCGGCGGAATGGCTCCTGCTTTGCCATCGGGAACTTGATGTCGTCGAAGGTGATCGAGAGGACTTTGGCTTCGCCGCCCCCGACCACCACGCACGGGGCCAGAAGGCACGCCGTCAGCAGTCCTTGTCGCATACGCAACCTGGCGGTCATCGCAGATGATCGGCTGTCAGTTGGTAGTACACGCCGCCCAACCCCGTCACCGGTTTGAGGTTGGTGTCGACCTTGAAGACCCCGCCCAGCGCGCGTTTGCGGCGCGCGAACTCCACGCGCAACGGATCCACCAGAGTCACCTCGATCATGTCCGTCAATTTCGGTTGGCCGCCGAAGCAACAGGTCCCCATGTCCGGCACCAGCACAAACCGCTTGATATTGTTCTGCTGCCCGTCCGGATACAAATACCCTTTGACGAAAATCTGGCGGCCGTTCAACTTCAGCGCGTCGGGCGGGATCGGCATATTGGCGAATCGCGGCTGGGGCTGCAAGTCGGCAAACGAAATCCGCGTGTAGCCGGAAGGCACCTCCGTCGCGTAGGTCACCGCATGCAGCGCCGCCGTGCCAACCAGCAAGAGACCACAACAGATACTCCCCATCCAGGCCAGGACCTTGCCGCTGACCTCGTCCGGATAACGATAGACGCTCGTCAGCCCGTAGATTCCGAGTGCGGTTCCCAGCAGCGGCAGGATCAACAACGGAGCCACGAGAAACGCCACCGGCGACAGGAAGGCCAGCCCGAAGGAACAGACGGCGGCTTTGCTCATAACCCGATACGGATACAGTTCTTCCGCCGGGGCCTCATCCATCGTGGCAATCGAATCAGTGTCCATGGTTCTTCCAACGAGGTGCGTAGAAACGGGCCCGCGGATCCGAGGCACGCTCACCCCACCAGACCGCAATCAATTACTCAACGTGCCCACAATGGGCGCCGCGGAACTGCTCTATGTTACGGGAGATCCATCGCGGCAGTTCACCGACGCTAGGGACGCGCCGCCGGTGAGGCCCCACCGAAGGGGAATAGGGAACTGGCCCGCTTGACCGCTGCCGGGTCGATCTTCTCCAATTCCGCCAAGTGTTCCTTGGCCTCGGGAAGCGGACAAGCACGCAGGTAGTTGACGACGGGAACACGCACCCAGCTGTTGGCTTCCTGAGCTTCTTTGAATAGTCGCACGAGCCGCGGCATCACCGACCAGTCTTCCCAGCGGGCCAGATCGGGAATGACCAGGTCCGCCAGTTGTGGTCGATCCAGCACGGTCCTCAGGCCCGCCAGCAGGCGCTCGCGCGGAATGACGTCCGTTTCGCTGCCGTGGAATCGCAGCGCGACGATCGCCGCATACGTGTCGGCATATTCGGCTTTCGGGTCCTTCAGGAACACGTCTTCGATGAGCGGCATGCCGTCCCGCCCGGACAGCATGAGGTAACAGGCGATCAGCGCATCCAGTCCCGATTGCGGGCTGCGCTTTTCGGATCTCAGCAGGCCCTCCAGGAACGGAAGGTCCGCCTTGCCGCCGCAGATGCCCAGCATGGTCAGGTACAGCCGCTTGCGGCTGACGGGCACATTGGCGTCCTGGATCCAGGCGATCAAACGCGGGCGGTCCATTTGGGCTTTGAGCGATTGCACGGCCGTATAAGGCGCTCGGGCAAACTCCTCATAGGCATCCACTGCCAGGAGCTGCTCCGGATCTTCCAGGTACTGCAGAAAGAACGCCAGGCGCGCGGCATCGTCTTTGGGCAAGCGGAGAACTTGCCGCAGATAGGCGCAAGCTCGATCACTGAGCGGCGCGGGCGCCGACCACATCCACTTCGGCGCACCGACTCCCATCAGAAGATATATCGCCCCCGGTTTCTGCTGCACGCTGCCGGAAAAGACCGTTTCGATCACCTTGGTATCCGCCAGTGATGGCTCTTCCTTCAGCACTTCCACGATGCGGAACCGGCCCTTCACGGCAGTCAAAGCTGCGGATTCCGTGGGCCCAGCCTCCAACGGAGCAGCCTCCAGCAGGTGTGCCAACACGGCGGCATCCATGTTTCCGATCTGCTCGCCCAGGGTCTCCGTCATGGCCGTGCAGAACGGGCAGGCACGCAACGTGGATCGGGCATCCCCGACGAGCCAGCTCAAGGCGACTAGCGGCAGCAGCAAGGAGCGACGGTTCATGGGCAGTCCTTCCACGGTGAGTGCAGTGAATCCACGGCGAGACATGCCGTCTCACGCAGTATCCCAGGGCTATGCATCCTGCAGCGACTTCGAAACGTCCGTGCGGTAGGCGGCGATGGCAGGCAGCAGACCGACGGCGATCGCCAGTACGATCAGAGCCGGGATGATCAGGACTTCCGGGGAGACCCATCCCATTATGGGCCCCAAGCCCCAGATCTCAATGTCCCGCAGCGGCGGCGCGAGATCCCAGAAGCGAACCGTGACTCCGGTTTGGGCCTCGATCCGCGGGCTGGCAAGCCAATTGAGCGTGTGGCCTGCCAGCCAACCCAGCGCTCCCCCAGCCAACGACAACAGAATCGATTCCCACAGGATAATGGTCATCACCGTGGTGCGATTGGCTCCCAACGCGCGCATCACCGCGATCTCGTGCCTGCGATCGCTCATCGAGTTGTAGATGCTCACCAGAATACTCACCCCGGAAACGAGGCAGATCAGGGCGGTCAGTGCCAACAACAACAACTGGAACGGACGGACAATCGACTCGAACAGGCTGTAGATCTCGAGCACTGGCAAGACGGCCTGTGCTTCGCGCCCCTCGTTGATCGCGTTCTTCAGTCCCGGCGTCACGAGTGGGGTGATCGTGCGCACCAGGATGGCCGTGACCTCGCGCTGTTCGTTGCAGAGAGGCGGCAACTCGGCCGGCGAATGCGCGTGCTGATCCGTCTCGGAGTGTGCGGCGTGATCCGCGGTCTGCTCGGGCTCCTCCAGAGGTTTGGCATGGTCCTCCATGAGGTAGAAACCTTCCATGTTGACGAAGGCCACGCGGTCGTTCGGAGTGCCGGAAGGCTTGAGGATGCCAACCACGGTGAACCGCCGGCCATGGCCGGCCCCCTCCGGGTCCCCGTGCGTGGAGGCAAACGTATCTCCCAGTTGCAGCCCCATCTCGCGTGCCACCTCGGCTCCGAGCACGGCTTCAAAGAAGCCATGTTCCGCGTCGCGCGGGTGGAAATTGCGCCCCGCCGTGAACTCATATTTCCTGTCGTTCTCCGGGCCGAACGTAAGCTGGTCGAAGAAATCGGTTGTCGTGCCGACCACGCGAAAGCGACCCAGGTAGTCCCCGAGACACAGCGGGATTGCCAGACTCGTGAATTGGCTGTACTTGCCGTCGCGGCCCAGCTCGAGTGACTGCGCGGTCAGCGCTTCCAGCGCGGCGTCCACCAGCGGACTGGTGACACCCAGCAACGCTTCGGGCGGGGTCCGGTTGACCACGGAGAGCCCTTCGACTCGCGCCCTGAATGCCTGGTAGCGCAGCGAGTTCTTCAGCTGTTCGTCCCGCACCGATTGGGGAAAGAACTCCAAAAAAAAGTCATACGGCACGTTCTCCACCGGCTGGCTCAAGTAGTAGACGGTGTTCAACGTCAGTTGCAGTTTGCCCCCCTTGGCTCCGACGATCATGTTGTAGCCGAGACTGGCATTGCTGCGAAAAGAGGCCGATACGATGCCGGAAATCGACAGGACGGCGACCACCATCATGACGCCCAGCGCCATCGACAACGTGGTGAGCAAGGACGCTAACCCTCGTTGTTCCAAACTGCGCCAGGCAATACGCCAGAGACTCATATACGTCAGTCCTCAGCCGGTCCGGCAGGGCAAGACGCGGTGACTGGTGGCCGCGTCCCGCATACGCCGGCGTTCCCGTCGCTCACACATTGCTGCGTTGATCGGATACGTCCTCGTCGTAAGAACTCGGATACGGATCGTGCTGGCCGCGAACGGCCCGATTGATCTCCTCCAAACGCTCGACGCGCGCGAACTGCTGCGCCACTTCGCGGGCGTGCGTGACCAGCAGCAGGGCGATCCCTTCATCGTGGCACGTCGCGCGGATCAGATCGACAATCGTCTGCTGGTTGCCGGGATCCACGTTGGCCGTGGGTTCATCGGCCAGCAGCAACCGAGGCCGGTTAGCCAACGCCCGCGCCACGGCCACACGCTGCTGCTCCCCCACCGACAGCGCCGCCGGTCGATGAGATGCCCGTTGCCGCAGTCCCACGCGCTCGAGCAGATCACGGGCCCGTACCGTATCGCGCCGCCCCTGCACGAATGTCATGCCCAATAGTACGTTTTCGAGGGCGCTGAAGCCGGGCAATAAATTGAACGTCTGAAACACGTAGCCGATCTTGGCGGCGCGCAACCGATCACGGCCCGGTTCGGAAAGCCGAGTCATGTCGATGTTGTCGAACTGAACACTCCCGGCGTCCGGACGCGTAATCCCCGCGATGATATGCAGCAGCGTCGTCTTGCCGCTGCCGCTGCGGCCCAGCAGCACCATCTGCTCACCGGCGGCCACCGTGAAGTGAGGCACGTCCAGAATCGGCAGCAAGTGCCCATTCGGTTCTCGGAACGACTTGGTGATCCCTGTCAGTTGGAGCATGGGTACTCTGATTCCCCGACGACGTCGGTCCGTTCCTCAGGCGCGGCGCTGCCGCATGGCGCGCGCCAAATCGCGCTGGACGTCGGCCTTCTTCAAGGCCTCACGCTTGTCATGCAGCTTCTTACCGCGACACAGCGCCAGCAGGACTTTGGCCACGCCCCGGTCGTTGAAGTACATCCGCAACGGGACCAAGGTCAGTCCTTTGTCATGGGCCTTATCGGCGAAACGGCGCACCTCGCGCCGATGCAGCAGCAGTTTCCGCGGGCGCTTGGGCTGATGATTCCAGAGCGTGGCGTTGGCGTATTCTGGAATGTCGCACCCGACCAGCCAGACCTCGCGGCTGCGCACGCGACCGTAGGCCTCATCCAGCGACAACTTTCCCGCGCGCAGGCTTTTCACCTCGCTGCCACACAGCATCAGCCCGCACTCCAGCGTTTCGAGCACCTCGAACCGATGCCGGGCCTTGCGGTTCTCGGCGATCAACCGCTGCCCTTTGTCGGCGTCTCCCCGGCCGGTCTGGGGGTCTTTTTTTGACATGGGAGGTTACGTTTCAAGTGTTTGCAAAATAATAGCTTGCGCTGTGCGCTGGAGATCCATCGCTCTGTCGCCGTTCGCGACCACCTGCTACACTCTACCCCCTGGCCGCCTCGTTGTCTTTACCAAGCAGGCGTTCACGGGGCGGTAGGGGACTGGCGCATTGCTCGGTGTTGACGGTTGGCCGTCACGACCAGATATTGCCCGCAGACATGGACCGATCCCCGTCTCTTCACCGACCCGTGAACGCTTGCCTTGACTACGTAGCGAGACTGTGGATTGTTTACGTGGAGTGGCGACTGTCAAGCATACCAGAGAGGCTGAGGAGAACGTTGGCACACGAATCCGACGAGCGCGTGCTGGAATTCCATCTGCTCGGCTGTCTCCCTTGGGACCGAGTCTGGTCGCTGCAGCAGCGGCTCGCGTTCGAAGCAGCCGGTTGCCCGCAGCCACGAATTGTCGTGCTGTGCTGCGAGCATCCCGACGAAATCACGATTGGCCGCACCGGTTCGCGCGCCCACATCCGGTGGACCGATGCGGAGCTGCGGCACGAGCAGTTGTCGTGGCGCTGGGTGGCGCGAGGAGGCGGCTGCATCCTGCATGCCCCGGGCCAGTTGTGCCTCTATCCGATTCTGTCGCTCGAGCGCTGCGCATGGAGCGTGGGTCAGTATCTCGGCAGATTGCAGGCTGCCCTCTGCGCCACGCTTGCTGACTGCGGCGTCCAGCCGATCGCCGATGAACGGCATCGCGGAGTGTGGGGGCAGTCCGGACTGCTGGCCGCCCTGGGAGTGGCGGTGCACAATTGGGTGACGTGCCACGGTGCTTTTGTGAACGTCAATCCGGCGATGGCGCGTTTTGCCCACGTAGAGACGGTCGCTCCGGAACTCACTCCCGGCGGACAGAAATCCTTCGCAAGCTGCCTGCTCGCCGAACGGCGTTTGCCGATTCGCATGACCCAAGTGCGTTCCGCGCTGGTGCCGAATCTGGCCCAGTGCTTTTCCTGCAGTCGTTACCACATCCAGTCG
>Ga0233425_10002847_pt1 | contig 32869 bp, 25 predicted proteins | sample Watercolumn_Towu_2_FD_181712 | JGI IMG/M metagenome (GOLD analysis project Ga0233425, IMG submission 181712) | Freshwater microbial communities from Lake Towuti, South Sulawesi, Indonesia - Watercolumn_Towuti2014_140_MG | ecosystem: Environmental > Aquatic > Freshwater > Lake | place... | reverse complement strand
TGGCTCCGCTGAGCAGCTATCCCGAAACCCCCGAGTTTGTGGTAGGCGGCGATAAGGTGATCTGCCTGTCCTACAGAGATTCGACCATCGCCAAGAGCACGGTGCCGCAGCCTGTTTGCCGCATTTACTATACGAATCCCACCGGCAATATCTGCATCAGCAATGTGGTGGAAATCGTTAACAAGCAATATGAGGCCATCGACAAGGCGGTAGATCCAACCTGCATCACCATCAGCACGGACGTGGGCCTGGCACAGGCCGCCAATACCGATCATTACTTTTCTGTCATTCCCAATCCGGCGGCCGACCTGATCCAGCTCACGGGCTATACCAAAGCCGGTGGCGAATCGCTGGTAGAAATCAGGGACCTTTCCGGGCGGCTGCTGCACACTGAAAAAATCCAGGTGAGCGGCATGTTCAATTACCCGCTGAACATGAGCGGGTACCAGGCAGGCGTGTATTACATCAGCCTGAGCTCCGGCTCGGGAGTAGCTACCAAGCCGGTAATCATTGTGAAGTAGGGTAAGTATTGTAACCGCAGAGGCGCAAAGAAGCGCAGAGTTCGCGGAGAATTTTAAGAAGAGTATAAGTAACGAGCACGGAGTCATACATCTCTGTGCCCTTTGCGTATGTACCCCGCATTCTCTGCGGTTTATTTTGTTCTTGATCTTTTCATCTTAATAATCTGTGCCATCCCCGCCCGGGCGGATGTTCATCGGGCAGGTGCATTCCATTTAAATCATAAAATATTTTGTAGTTTTAGCAGAATTAATTTAAAAAGAATATGATCAGAAAGTCACTTCTTCTCCTGACATGCGTGTCTGTAAGCACGGTGCTGACCGCCCAGGGAAGCTTTATCAGGGACAGCCTCGATACCTACATCAACCGCGAAATGAAGCGCTGGAACCTGCCAGGCCTGGCCATTGCCATCGTAAAGGACGGCAAGGTGCTCCTGGCAAAAGGTTACGGCTATGCCGACGCAAAAACCAAAAAGCCGGTGACCGAAGAAACGGTCTTCCAGATCGCCTCCAATTCCAAAGCCTTTACGGGAACCTCGCTGGCGTTGCTGGAGCATTATAAAAAGATCGGGCTCAACGATAAGGTGAAAAGCTACCTGCCGTACTTCAATATGCAGGAGGCCTGGAAGACCCGGGAGATCAGCATTGCTGACGTGCTGAGCCACCGCATCGGCTACGAAACCTTCCAGACGGATCTTGTCAACTGGGCGACCACGCGCACACGCCGGCAGCTGATCGAGAACATGGTGAATGTGACGCCAAAATTCGGCCTGCGCGAAACCTACGGCTATTGCAATATGGGCTTCCTGGTGGCAGGGGAGATCATCCCGGCCGTGACCGACACCAGCTGGGACGATTACATCCGCTACCATTACCTGCTGCCTTTGGGGATGAAGCAAACGGTGACGACCTACGAGGATTTCATGAATGCGTCGAGAACACCGGCGGCTTCCAAAGCCTATACGCTCATCAACGGGCAGGTAGGGGAGATCGTTCCTGCCAATGTGAACAGCCTGGCCCCGGCGGCAGGGATCAGCTCCAGTGTGAGCGATCTCAGCAAATGGGTGCTGATGCAGCTCGGGAACGGCATGTACAACGGGAAGCAGGTCGTCCCGGAAGAGGTGATCGCCCGGACGCGTGAATCGTTCTTCATCGAGAACCCGGGGAGCCGCAAAGGCAATAATTTCAATACCTACGGGCTCGGCTGGTTTCTGAAAGATGCCTACGGAAAGAAAGTGGTAACGCATGATGGGGGCGCCAACGGCTTTTTAAGCAAAACCGTTCTGATCCCGGAAGAGAACGCAGGCTTTGTGATCCTGACCAACAGCGACGCCCAGTACCTGTATGAAGCCCTGGGCAAGCAGCTCACCGACGATCTGCTGGGGAGGCCATACAACAATTACAGCAGGCAGTATTATGCTTTTTTTGAGAAGAACCAGGCCGAAGAGCAGCAGGAGATCAGGGAGCTGAGGGCGCTGGCTGCAAAGTACAAGCCTGCCAAAGACGTCTACACCAGGCTCTCAGGAGTGTATGTGAATAAGGTATATGGCACCATCACCGTTGTGGGAAAAGAGAAATCGGCAGAGCTGAGCTTCGAGTTTCACCCGCAATACACCGGCACCATCCGACTGATCAATGAGGCTGAGGCGCTGATCGAGTATAACGATCCTACGCTGGGCGTGCACCGGATCCAGGTAAAAGACAATGTCATAGAGATTAAGGTAAGCGACTTTATTGACATGGATCCTTATCTGTTTACGAAAAAATAGAAGAAACGTGCAGGAGCCGGAGACTGAACGATAGGGTTTGTTTCGCTTAGCTTAACTTAACGGTATCGACAAAAGCTTTATGTTCAAAACGCGAGGAGCGATCGGGGTTTGCCGTGAGGGGCCTCAGAGCACGCACAAAAAAACAGCTGCTTTACGTCTTTTCCCATCGTTAAAATTTCCAAACAGGATCATTCTGTGGAGCATAGAATGTATTATCAATAGAAAAAAGCGTATCTTTATACCCGAAAAACAAGAACAGTTCTTTCACATATTGGGTCCGACCGGTTTTGACAGCGAGCGCGGTTGATAAGTAAGCAGGTGGTGCGTTGTGACTATGGCACCTTAAACTCAACTCTCAAACTTTTATTCGGCGAAGAGAATTCTTACGCTATGGCTGCTTAATCCAAGATTTAGCAACCTTTGCAAACCCCGTAGCGCCGTTGCTTAGCGACGGGAACTTTGCATCATAAATTAGCAACTTGTTTCAGCGATGCTATTACCTGAAGCAATATCAATAGCTACGTTTAAGTTTGGTATGAATATGCGCCTGACTTGAGCCGACAACCAAGTATGTTCTAAACTTCGTAGAAAGCTTATTAATTCCTTGTTTGGACGAGGGTTCGAATCCCTCCGGATCCACTAATGTTTGCAGAAGTCCTCATGACCAGTCGTGAGGACTTTTTGCTTTTACAGGCTTTTCCCTTTCCTGATCTTTACCTGTTGTATGCTTCGGCGATCCGTGAATAAAGACGCGGTTGCCTGAAGAGATTACGTTTTTTACCATATATATGATGCTATGAACCGCTACGCCGGGCTTAGAGAATTACATACCGCATCGTTTTTATCCTGGCTTCTTTTATTGATGTATTTATGCTATCTTAGAAGAGATTTAAACATGATAGAGTAAAATTTTTGAGTTCTGGACCAGGAAAGAAGCCCTCTTGAAAGCAGGCGGCGCGGGCATGGTTGATGGCTCATGTTTGAATGCTGAGCTATCCGGCAACACCTGATGAATAGAAAAATGATAAAACAGAATTTTGGAAAAGAGAGCTGATACTAAAAAAGTGTTCATCATAGGAGGAGGCCTTTCCGGCGTCCTTGTGGCGGTTTATCTGGCCGCTCAGAACAACGGAGCGGAGATCGTGCTGGTTGAGAAGGTGCCCGAAAAGCTGGGAAGGGGTGTCGCCTATCAGCAGGACTTTATCAACCAGCCTTTGAATGTGGTTGCCGGCTCGATGTCCCTGTATGAAGAGGTGCCGGACGATTTCGTTAAATGGCTGCAGTCAAACTCGTTCCGCTACAGCAACCTCATAGCCGGGATCAATCCCCGTTCATTTGTCCCGCGAAAAATATTCGGCGATTATGTAACGGAAAAGCTGAAAGAAGCCCACCGTTCATATCCCGGCAAATTTCAGATCATTATTGATGAGGCCGTTTGTATTTCGAAGAGAGCCGGAGGACATACTGTTATAATGGCATCCGGTATCGAGCACCATGCCGATCATGTTGTGCTGGCTTTGGGAAATTTTCCTCCCGGCGATATTGTCGCAGTGACAGAGGAGATCAGGCAGAGCGGCGCTTATTTTTCAAATTCCTGGACCGATGAAATATACAGGGATCTGGCCGGCGATGAAGAGATCCTGCTGATCGGGTCGGGATTGACTGCCATCGACGTGGTGCTGGGCTTGCATAGCCGTAATTTCAGGGGCCGGGTAACGATGGTATCCAGAAGAGGGAAGCTTCCGCTCCCACATTTCTTTTCAGACGAGACCTTTGTGTGGAGCTTGCCCTATCGTCTTTCCCCTTTGGATCTTTTAAAATCAGTGCGCCAGACGATTAAATCACATCCCGATATCCATTGGTCGCTGATTGTCGATGCCTTAAGGGCTTATGTGCCCGAAATATGGAGGCACTGGAACTTATCGGAAAAGAAAATTTTTCTGAAGCGATTAAGGCCTTTCTGGGAAATATCAAGGCACCGGATCCCGGCGGAATCGCTGGCGCTGCTGACGCATTTGCAGCAGGCGGGCAAATTAAGGATGGTCAGGGGAGAGGTACTGGAGCTGAAAAGAGCCGGTGCAGGCTTTGATGCCGTCTACCGGAACGGGAACACCAGGGAAAACGGATTTTTTGATAAGATTATCAATTGCACCGGACCCGAGAGCAATTATAGGAAAATAAAATTTCCGATCATCGATCATCTGATTCTTGATTATAAGGTTGTTCCGGATCCTCTTAATCTGGGGATCATGTGTGATGCCGATGGGAAAATAACGAATGAGGACGGCCTCCCTATCGATGGCTTATGGTGCATCGGTCCTATGAGAAAAGCCGTTTTATGGGAAACGACCGCGCTACGTGAAATCAGGTCACAGGCCTGCAAGCTCGCAAAGGACATCGGCCGCTGAACGGTTTTTACGAAGGACCATGAAGCTAGGCTGCCTCAGGGCTGCATGGCCTGGCCCTAGGGAACCGAATACCGCAAAATTACCTTATCACAGGTATTGGATCTTTTTCCGATCGCCCGTATCATTGGCGCATATCCAACAGCAGCCATGAAACTACAGCTTATAACACTTCTGCTCTTTACCCTGGGCCTTCAGGCCCAGCAAAAAGACACCCTCACGATCGATGCCGGAAACCTGGGCACCGCGCATTTGAATTACGGTAACATGAATTACCTCATGTACATCAAATCCGCGAAAGACGGTCACATCAGCAATACCACGCTTGTCAGCATCGGGGTGCAGAAAGACCAGCTTGACGGCAGGCCTTGCATCGCCGTCAGGCAGAGCTGGCAAACGGACACGGTCATTCATACGGCCTCCACGCTCTTTGAGGAAAGCCTGATGAAAAGCATTCAGCATACCGCCTGGTGGAAGCACAAAGGCTATTCAACAGATTTTAATTTCCGGAAAAAGGACGTGGCTTTCGGGGGAACTATCAGTGAAGCGCAGAAGCAGAAAGAGACCGCAAGCTTTCAGTCAGCCCTGGCCGAGCCTTTTTTGAACTGGCATTCCGACCTGGTGATTTTTCCCTTATTGCCTTTCAAAGAGAATACCGTCTTTAAAATAAAATTCTATGAGCCCGGTTACGAAACGCCGAAAGAGGAACTGTATGAGGTGCTTAAAAGCGAAACCCTCACGATTGCCGGAAACCCTGTGGAGTGCTGGGTGCTGAACTACGCTGTAGCAAAGCCCGCCGGCTATCAGCGCTTCTGGATTTCCAGGAAAAGCCGGGAGTTGATAAAAGAGGAAGACCGCTTTCTGGGCTTTTACCGTTATAAGCTCAGGCTCATGGCAGATGGGCAGTAACGCCTTTCAGCTGTTTATGTCCCTTCCTGCCGCCTTTTCCGGAACCTTCCCCAGGCAATAAATCCGGCAATCCCGGCCACCACTATATTAAAGCCGATCTGCGAGGCTTCACCCCTCGCGATGTGAAAGACGCCGGCACAAATCATGAGCACCACAATGCCCAATGCGGCTATAGGTGTCAATACCGGTTTTACACGAAGCAGGGCAGGAAGAACAAGTCCGATGCCGCCCAGGAGATCGGCGATGCCGGTGAGCTTTACCAGGGTGGGAGATACCTCGCCGGCCCAGGGCCACATTGCTGCCAGCTCATTGGGCGATTTGCCGAGTTTGAGCGCTGCCGCCCAGATCAGCGTCGCCGCTAAGAGTGCCTGCAATATCCAAAGGCTGATGTGCAGTGCTTTCGAAGGTGTTTGTGTGTTTGTCATAGATGTATTTTTCAGATGACACAAAAGTAACTACCTTTGCTATCCATGCGATAGTACTATCCTGCCGGATAGCGCTATCCGGCAGGATAGTAACGTCTCACCATCAAACACAACAGAACATGCTCAGCAAAGCCGGATGTCCGAAAACCGCCCTTTCCATTAAAGATGCGCTGGAAGCGCTGGAAGGCAAATGGAAATTATTGATCTTGTTTTCCCTGTCGGCAGGGCCCAGGCGCTTTAAGGAGATCTCGAAAGAGGTAAATGGCATTACCGATAAGATGCTGTCGAAAGAGCTGAAACACCTGGAGCAGAATAAGCTGATCACCCGGAATGTGTACGATACCTTTCCGCCGACAGTGGAATATGCCATTACCGCACATGGCCGCTCGCTGGAAAAAGTGATGGACGAGCTGCACTTCTGGGGACTGGCACACCGGAAGAAGATCATCGGGAAATGAGGTCGTTTGCTCTTTAAGGCTGGTGTTTTTATTATCTGTCTTCATTTGATTTGTGGGCTTGGCTGATCATGACGTGTCGCGAGGCTGTTGAGATTCATTCTAATTAAGCCTCAAAAAATCCTTAAAAGAAATGAATCTCAGGGATCTTTACCTATCGGTTATATAAAAATCTCTATCTTTGATGTGTGAAAAAGTTCACAGCCATATTTATGCTGCTGCAGTTTCTGACGAATAATTCATTTGCAGAAGAGCTCATCAAGCTGCCGAAGCTGTTCACACATTACCATCATCATTCCTACGCACATCACGACAAGCGTAACTTCATGCAGTACCTGGTGCTGCATTATTCGGGCAACCATGTGAGAGATGAGCACCGTGGAGAGGATGGCGACTGCAACCTGCCTTTCAAACATTGCGACAACTGCTGTGTGAATGCCCATGCTACGGCCCCGGCTTTTATCCCTTCCACGGCAACCATTGTTTTTGGCTATGTAACAGCCATTACCAAAACTTACACCTCCGAGAACGATAAGATCTTCAGCATCTGTTCTCCTCCCGTCTGGCAACCGCCAAAATCCGCTTAGGTTTCTTTAGCCTATCCCCGGCAGCAATCGGGTGAAGCTTCCTTCAACACCCTGAAGGCGACATCTCATGTCCTCTATAGTTCTGTTATTTTTTACCGCTTTACGGCTCATCCGTAAGGCATTAATCCTATAAGTTATGTTAGATAAGGTCATTCACTTTTCTATTAAGAACAAACTGGTGATAGGGCTGTTCACGCTGGCCCTTGTCATCTGGGGAGCCTATTCTCTGAGGCAGCTGCCTATTGATGCGGTTCCCGATATTACCAACAACCAGGCGCAGGTTATCACCGTGTCTCCTTCGCTGGCGGCGCAGGAGATCGAACGGCTCGTCACCTTTCCGGTGGAGCAGACGATGGCTACCATTCCCGGCATTGAGGAGGTCCGGTCTTTTTCCCGCTTCGGCCTTTCGGTCGTGACGATCGTATTCAAGGAGCATATCGATGTGTATTGGGCGCGGCAGCAGGTGAACGAACGACTCGCCGAAGCCAGAACGATCATTCCCGCCGGGGCCGGCATGCCCGAGCTGGCACCGCTCACCACGGGCCTGGGCGAGATCTACCAATACGTGATTCATACCAAAAAAGGCTATGAGAAAAAATATTCCCCCATGGAGCTGCGCACCATCCAGGACTGGATCGTGCGGCGCCAGCTCCTGGGCACCGAAGGAGTGGCCGACATCAGCAGCTTCGGCGGCTACCTGAAGCAATACGAGATCGCCCTCGACCCCGACAAGCTCAGGAGCATGAACATCAGCATCGACGAGATCTTCACAGCGCTTCAGAAAAACAATCAGAACACGGGAGGAGCCTACATCGATAAAAAGCCGAATGCCTATTTTATCCGCAGTGAAGGCCTGATCGGCAGCATTGAGGATATTGAGCGCATCGTTGTTAAGACCAATGCCAATGGCATTCCGGTGCTGATGCGCAATGTGGCAACTGTTGGCTACGGCCACGCCACCCGTTACGGCGCTATGACGCGCAACGGCGAAGGCGAGGTCGTTGGCGCTGTGGTGATGATGCTCAAAGGGGCCAACTCTTCCAAAGTAATTGCCAACGTCAAAGAGCGCATTGCCCAGATCGAGAAAACACTGCCCGAAGGAGTGGTCATCGAGCCTTTTCTGGACCGCACGAAGCTGGTGAATAACGCCATTGGCACCGTGACCAGAAACCTCGCGGAAGGTGCGCTCATCGTCATCTTTGTGCTCGTGCTTTTGCTGGGGAACCTGAGGGCCGGCCTGGTGGTGGCTTCCGTTATTCCGCTGGCCATGCTGTTCGCTATTGCCATGATGAACCTGTTCGGTGTCTCGGGTAACTTAATGAGCCTCGGAGCCATTGATTTCGGGCTGATCGTGGATGGCGCCGTGATCATCGTAGAGGCCACGCTGCATCATTTATCGCTGCGGAATCTCAACCGGCGCTTATCCCAGCAGGAGATGGACACGGAAGTGTATGAGTCCGCGTCTAAAATCAGAAGCTCGGCCGCCTTCGGAGAGATCATTATCCTGATCGTGTACCTGCCGATCCTGGCCCTGGTAGGCGTGGAGGGCAAGATGTTCAGGCCGATGGCGCAAACCGTTTCCTTTGCCATCCTCGGCGCTTTTATCCTGTCGCTCACCTACGTGCCGATGATCTCCGCGCTCTTCCTCAATAAGAATATGGTCTATAAACAAACCATCTCCGACAGGATCATGGCATTTTTCCAGCGTCTTTACAAGCCTATGATCTTAATGGCCCTGAAACGGAAGGTGCTTGTGGTAACGGCAGCGTTCATCCTGTTCGGCGGCAGTGTGCTGGTGTTCCTGAACATGGGCGGAGAATTTATCCCGACCCTCGATGAGGGTGATTTTGCCGTGGAAACCAGGGTGCTCACTGGCAGCTCTATTTCCCAGACCATCGAAGCGGCTCTCCGCTCGGCGAAGATCTTAAAGGAAAAATTCCCGGAGGTGAAAGAGGTCATCGGAAAGATCGGCTCCGGGGAGATCCCTACCGACCCGATGCCGGTGGAAGCCTGCGACCTCATGGTCATCCTTAAGGATAAATCGGAATGGACCACGGCCTCCACGCGTGATGAGCTCGCCGAAAAAATGTCGGAAGCCCTCGCGGTGGTTCCCGGCGTTACCTACGGCTTTCAACAGCCGATCCAGATGCGCTTTAATGAGCTGATGACGGGCGCCAAGCAGGATGTGGTGATCAAGATCTACGGGGAAGACCTCGACCGGCTCACGGAATATGCCGCCAGGGTGGGCAGGCTTTCCGCAGGCATCGAAGGGGCGCAGGACCTGTACATCGAGCAGGCAACCGGGCAGGAGCAGATCGTCATTAAATTTGACCGCGACCGGATCGCGCAGTTCGGGCTGAACATCGAGGATGTGAACCGTGTGATCAGGGCCGGATTTGCAGGGGAGAGCGCCGGCCTGGTGTATGAAGGGGAAAAGCGCTTCGACCTGGTGGTCAGGCTGGAGAAGGAAAACAGGCAAAGCATGATGGACATCAGCAACCTCTTTATCACGGCGCCTAATGGCAGCCAGGTGCCGGTTTCGCAGCTTGCAGAAGTGGAGCTGAAGGTAAGCCCCAACCAGATCCAGCGCGACGACGCCAAGCGCCGGATCACCGTTGGCTTTAATGTGCGGGGCAGGGACGTGGAAAGCGTGGTGAAGGAAATGCAGGACAAGGTGAATCAGAGCATTCGGTTCAGCCCCGGCTATTACCCGACTTACGGAGGAACGTTCAAGAACCTGATCGAGGCGCGGCAACGTCTGTCTGTTGCCGTTCCTGTGGCCTTGCTGCTGATTTTCCTGCTCCTTTATTTTACCTTCCGCTCATTGAAGCAAAGCCTCCTGATCTTTACGGCGATCCCTTTATCCGCCATTGGTGGCGTATTCGCCTTATGGGCCAGGGGAATGCCTTTCAGCATTTCGGCCGGTGTCGGATTTATCGCCCTGTTCGGTGTTGCGGTATTAAACGGCATTGTGCTGATCGCCGAGTTCAACCACTTAAACAGGGAGGCTGCGGCGCGGCTTGCCGGAACGGCCACCGGGGATCATTTAACAGATATTATCCTGAAAGGAACAAGCACCCGGCTGCGGCCGGTGATTATGACGGCCCTGGTGGCTTCTCTGGGCTTCCTGCCCATGGCGCTTTCTCACGGCGCGGGCGCCGAGGTTCAGAAGCCGCTGGCGACGGTGGTGATCGGCGGCCTGATCACGGCGACGCTGCTCACCCTGCTGGTATTGCCGGTATTGTATTTCCTCTTCGAAAAAACGGGGAAGAAAAAGCATCTCCCGGCTGTACCGGTTGTGATGGCGCTGCTGCTGCTGCCCGCTTTCGGAAAATCGCAGAGCGCTCCGGCAGGCGTGCAGGTTCTGGTGGACGAAGCCTTAAAAAATAACGCCGGCCTGAGAGCGGCGGCTTATGAGCTTGATTACAGCAAAGCGGTGAAGCGTACATCGGGCGATATCGGAAAGACCAACATCGCACTCATGCACGGGCAGTACAATTCCCTGAACGCGGATAACAACATCAGCATCAGCCAGAGCATTCCTTTTCCAACGGTATTCGCCAGCCAGGCAAAGCTCAACCAGGCCCTGGTGAAAGGAAGCGAGCTCAAGCAGCAGGTGACGCGCAACGAGCTCATCGGCCGGCTGAAATCGGCCTGGTATCAGTGGCAGTACCTGCAGGCCAGGCAGCAGCTGCTCCATAGCCAGGACAGTATTTATAGCACCTTCCTGAAAGCCGCGGAGCTTCGCTTAAAGACCGGTGAAACAAACCTGCTGGAGAAAACAACAGCAGAAACACGCCTGATGGAGGTGAAGAATCTGCTGCTGCAGAATGCCTCCGACATCCGTGTCACCGAAGCACAGCTCCAGGCCCTGGTAAATGGAAAATATGGCATTCAGCTGAGTAGAGAGCCCCTGGCAAAGCTGGAGCTTGCTTTTCCTGCCGATAGCGCCGTCTACGAGCAGAACCCCGCTCTGGCTTATGTAAAGCAGCAGGTGGAGATCAGCCATAAGCAGCAAAAGCTCGAAGCCGCGAAAGTGCTGCCTGATTTCAACGTCGGCTATTTCAACCAGTCGCTGATCGGCTACCAGAACGTGAATGGCACGGATCAGTACTTCGATGCTTCGAAGCGCTTTACAGGCTTCCAGGTAGGCATCTCCGTTCCCTTGTGGTTCGGGCCGCAGGCTGCCAGGGTTAAAGCGGCCGGCATCAACCGGGAGGTGGTGCAGAGCAATTATGAGCAATACCAGGTGACCATGCAAGCGCAGTACCGGCAGGCAGTGCAGGAATACGTAAAATACCAGAACACTCTTGCCTATTATGAAAGCAGCGCTTTGCCCAATGCCACGCTTCTGATCAAACAGGCCGACGCTGCGTTCAGAAGCGGCGAGATTGCCTACGTGGAATACCTGCAGGCCCTGAGAAATGCCCTGTCGATCAGGGAAAGCTACCTGCTGGCCCTGAGCCAATACAATCAAAGCGTGATCACACTCGAATTCTTAACCGGTAAAAACTAGGCCCTGATCGGATCGGGGCGATCCCATAAAATAACGATTTCACATCATACCAGTAACTCATTTAACGAAGCATATTATGAAACATACCAAGATCATGAAACCCATTGCTTTTTTCCTGCTTGCGCTGTTGGCGGTGTCCTGCGGAGGCAAAGCGGAGGATGTCAAAGAGGAAACGCATCACAGCGATGCGGAGAATACCGTTGAGCTCACGGAGGAGCAGTGCTCTATCATAAGCCTGACGCTGGGGAGCGTCGAGCAAAAAGCCCTGAGCGGAGCCATCAAGGTGAACGGCATGCTGGATGTGCCGCCTCAAAACCTGGTGAGCATCTCCACGCCTATGGGCGGTTTCCTGAAGAGCACCGAATTGTTGCAGGGGCTGAGGGTGAAGAAAGGCGCTGTCATTGCCGTGATTCAGAATCCCGACTTTATCCAGCTCCAGCAGGATTACGTGGATACGAAGAGCCAGCTGGAGTACCTGGAGGCAGAATACAAACGCCAGCAGGAATTGTCGAAAGAAAATGTCAACTCGCAGAAAACCTTGTTGCAGGCAAAAACGCAATACCAGAGCATGTTGGCTAAGGTCAGCGGCCTCAAAGCCAGGCTGGACCTGTTGGGCATCAACGCCGGCCAGCTGGAGAACGGGAATTTTCAAAACACCATTACCCTGTATGCGCCCATCAGCGGCTATGTGACACAGGTGAACGTCAATATCGGAATGTTCGTGAACCCTACGGACGTGCTGTTTAAGATCGTGGACACGGAGCACCTGCATGCGGAGCTGACGGTGTTTGAAAAAGATGTGCCGAAGCTGAAGATCGGGCAGAAGGTACGCTTCACGCTGGCCAACGAAACGACAGAGCGCCTCGCCACCGTCTACCTGATAGGCCGGGAGATCGGCCCCGACAGAACGGTGCGCATCCACTGTCACCTCGACAAGGAAGATGAAGAGCTCTTGCCGGGGATGTACCTGAAAGCTTATGTGGAAGCGGGCACACAAGACGTATCCGCCTTGCCCGACAAGGCCGTGGTGGGTTTTGAAGGAAGCAGCTACATTTTTATCCTCGTGCCTTCCGGTGAAAAAGGCACCAGGCATTTTAAGATGATCCCTGTGAACACGGGCGTGAGCGAGCTTGGCTATACCGAGGTGATCCTGCCGAAAGGCTTTGACAGCCGCGCTGAGATTGTCATCAACGGCGCTTACGACCTTTTGTCGAAGCTCAAAAACAGCGAGGGCGAAGGACATGCGCATTAAAGGCCGGTGAATGGGCTTTTCGCTGCGATTGAAAGAAAGCGTGTATCTTTGAAAAGAATAACCTCATACTTTTATGAAACCTGATCTGAACCCGCCATCTGACTTGCGTATCGGGAACAGCCAGCCTGCCGATCTGGAGTTGATTTTTGGACTATTCGACGCGGCCATTGCCTACCAGGAAAAGAACGGCTATGAGCTTTGGCCGCGCTTCAGCGAGGCGATGATCCTGGCAGAAATTTCGGAAAAGCGCCACTGGAAAGTGATGGAGGCAGACCGGATCGTCGGTGTATTTTCGGTGATGTACAGCGACCCGGTGATCTGGCTGGAACGGAATGAAGATCCTGCTGTATACCTGCACCGCATTGCCGTTAATCCTGATTTTAAAGGGAGAAGCCTGATGCTCATCATCCGGGAATGGGCAAAGGCGCATGCTCTTCAACAAGGGAAAACCTTTGTGCGCATGGATACCTGGGGAACGAACGAAGGCCTCCGGAAATACTACGAGCGGTGTGGATTCGGGTACCTGGGAAAACAACAGCTGCCCGAAACGGACCATGGACCGGCGCATTACGGCGGTTCGTTTCTGAGCCTGTTCCAGCTGAGGGTTTAGCCAATGGATCCTGACAGAATTTTAAAGGAAAGCCGCCACGCACAGCTATGTTGTTCCTTGCGTCGAATCACTGCAGCAGCAGGAACGAAGCGGCCTTGAGTCACAGCAACGGCTTCGTCTGTTGCAGGTGTCGGATCAGGTTGTGGAATCCTGTCCACATAATTTTTTAACATCTCTGTTAAACAGCGGTGTAATTCCTGAATGCTTGGGTGAATAAAATGGTACTTTTTTGGAGGCGACAGAACCAGAAAACAGGCTATTCGCCACAAAACCAAAAAACCATGAAAACGCTTCAACACTTCGCTTATTGCATCATCCTGCTGACGGCCCTGTTTGGCTGCAAAAAGGAAAAGACAGATGACCTCTCTCCCGCAAGTCCACCAACACCTTATCATATCCGCATGACGGATGCACCTGCTGCTTACCTGGCGGTAAATATCGATCTCCAGGCAGTAGAGGTAACCGGTAGCGGCAGCACCGTGATGCTCAATGTAACGCCGGGCATTTATAACCTTCTCAACTTTTCCAATGGTCTGGATACCCTGATCGCTACCGGAGCCCTGACCATGTCGAGAGTGGAACAGATCAGGCTGATCCTGGGCACAAACAATACAATTGTGACGAGCACCGGCACGTATCCTTTAAAAACACCGAGTGCGCAACAATCAGGTCTGAAGCTCAACGTGCATCACAATCTTCAGCCGGGAGTGGATTATTACGTCCTCCTCGACTTTGATGCCGCTCAATCCATTGTGGAGAATGGCAACGGGGATTATATCCTTAAGCCGGTGATCCGCACCATTGATGCAGCCCTGAGCGGCTCCATCAGGGGTAAGCTCTCTCAACCCGGCGTAGCGGCAACCGTTACCGCGAGCTCGGGAGCGGCCTCCTATTCCTCCGTGGTAAACGCGAACGGGGACTTTATAATCTCAGGCCTGCCCGCAGGCTCTTATACACTGACGGTAACTCCTGTATTGCCTTATGCACCGGTAAGCCTCAGCAATGTGAATGTGTCTGTCGGCGTGTCGACCAATGTGGGGATCATCGTCATCTGATAACTAACAGGAATTGCATACGGGCCTCCGGCATTGCCGGAGGCTTTTTTATGCAGGCCTGCCGGGATCAGACTCCGTGGAACAAACTATTTCGTATTCCGGTTACAGGACTTTCCTTATCTTTATGAGAAGTTTGAAAAAAATATGAGTGCAGCTGTTCCTGATCGTCAGATCCTTCCTGCTGTCGCCGCGGCTATCTTCAACGAGCGTGGCGAGATCCTGCTTCAGCGCCGGAAAGATACCGGCCAATGGTGTGTCATCTCCGGTCATGTGGAGTTCGGTGAAACGGTGGAGCAGGCCATCCTGAGGGAAGTGATGGAGGAGGTCAATGTGGCCGCCAAGATCGTACGCTTTATCGGGATCTATTCCTCACCGCTGTCGCAGACCTATCACTACGGGCAAGGCTCGGTACAGTACGTTACCTCTTACTTTGAGGTGCAGGTGAGAGAGGAGATCGATCTGTCCTTTTCGAATGAGGAAACCGGTGAGCTTCGTTTTTTCCCGGTGGCGGAGCTGCCGCAGGAGCTTGCGCAGATCAACGAGCACTGGTTGAGCGATGTGCTCGACGAAAGTAAGAACGTCTTTATCAGGTAAGCCCTCTATGTTTTATAACGAGATAGCGCCTTCGCCTCAGCTGATGCCATTTATCAAGTGTTTCTGGGTACTGGAAGACAAGGCTCATAATGGAGTCGGGGAGCTGCAAAAGGTTTTGCCCGATGCCTGTCCTGAGCTGATTATCCATTATGGCGACCGCTTTCGCATCCGCTCGGGAGAAAACATCAGGCAGCAGCCTTATGCCTTTTTATTCGGACCCATCACCAGGCATATCGAGATCGGCCCTTCGGGCAGCACCGGTATGATCGCCGCAAGGTTCTACCCGGGTGCGCTTTCAGCCTTTCTGTCCTCTCCCGTGAAACAGGTGACAGATCGTTATGTTCCTTTGCGGAGCCTGTTCGGAGCGGAGGCCAGGGTATTGGAAAGATCGCTGCGTGCATACGGCAGCTTTCATGAACAGATGGTTGGCCTGCTGGAAGGCTTCCTGCTGTCGAAGCTCTCACCACAGGAATTTACACCGGTTTTAAAACAAGCAACCTTACGGCAGATTGCCGATCAGCAGCAAGCCGTTAAGATCGAGGCGCTGTCAAAGCAGCTTAACATCGGCCGCCGTCACCTCGAACGGAAATTCAACGACCAGGTAGGGATGACGCCCCGCCTGTTCCTCCGGATTGTCAGGTTTCAGAACATCTTCAGGATCATCCGGAATAAGCCCGTTAAAAACCTGACCGACCTGACCTATCGTGCCGGCTACTTCGATCAGAGCCATTTTAACCGCGACTTCAAAGCATTCACAGGAATGAGCCCTAAAGACTATTTTAAAGAGGATGCCGCTTTGACGAAATTATTTTTAGCATCATAAGTCGCATTGATACAATTTTTTTGAAAGGCCGGTCTGCATTTTTGCAAAAAAAAACGTATGAAACAGATGTTACAAAAACTCACGATCGGTGGATTGCTGGCAGGCCTTGTGGCTTGCGGCTCCAACGAAACCACAGCAGAGAAGCCGGTGGAAAGCGCAGCCGGAAACCCTAAAACCTTTGTGCTCGATAAGCTCCTGGGTACCTGGCAGAGCGGCGACGGAAAGAGCTTCGAGCGCTGGACCAAAGACAACAACGGACGCTACTATTCGTTTGTGTACAGCCTGAATGGTAAAGATACCCTCGTGAATGAGCGCGCCACCATTTACCGCGAAGGAGCGCAGTGGGTGTTTGAAAACCAGGTGAGCGGACAGAATGACGGCAGGACGGTGAAGTTCGTATCGGCCTTTGTGAAAGAGGATGCGATTCAATTCAGTAATCCTGCCCATGATTTTCCGAACGAGATCCATTATGCCATTCCGGATCCTACGCATGTGAACGCCTTTATTGTCGGGAATAACGAAAAAGGAGGGAAAGACACCATTCCTTTCAACTATACACGGCTGAACTAAAGCCGGCCAGGCGCAAGCGGACGGATGACGCCTGAGGCAGAGATCTAAAGCCTTTTCTTTTTTCTTTCCATGGTACCGGATGTTTTTTGTAATTTTATCCTGGTGTGTTTAACCGATCATACCGCTTGAAGATGGCATACAATACCGCATTATCAGACAGGATTCGTGAAGCACTGGTGGATCTCCCGGATGTAGAGGAAAAAGAAATGTTCGGCGGAATGTGCTTTATGGTGAACGGAAAAATGTGTATAGGCGTGATGAAGGACGAGATGATGTGCCGCATTGATCCTGCCATGAAAGAGGTGCTGCTCGAAAAGGAAGGTTGCCGGCCTATGACGATGGGTGGCAAGACCATGAATGGCTATGTCCTGATCGGCGAAGAAGGCATGAGGACCAAAAAGGCCTTTGATTACTGGGTCGGGCTTTGCCTGGAGTTTAACCCGTTTGCCAAAGCATCCCCAAAAACAAAACGCAACTGATCTTTTTGAATTGGATAAGCGGCTCGTTGATAAACACTATCTGCTCGAAAAATTCCCCGGCAAAGGTGGCTGGACCTACGTTCGCATCCCGGAAATTACCAAAGACAAAAGAGCGCATTTCGGCATGGTGAAAGTGAGAGGAACGATTGACGGCGTTGAGATCCGGAAATTCCACATCATGCCTATGGGGGGCGGCGGCATGTTCTTCCCGGTAAATGCGGCCATCCGTAAAAAAATCAAAAAGCAGGAAGGCGATCGGGTGCACATCATCCTTTTCCCGGATCATGAGCCCCTCGAAGTTCCGGAGGAGATGATGCTTTGCCTGGAAGAGGAGCCAGAAGCACTGAGTTTTTTCAAAAGCCTGACGGAGAGCGAGCAGAAATTTTACATCGACTGGATCTATTCTGCGAAAAAAGAGGAAACAAAGATCGGTCGTCTGGCGAAAGCGATCAACAGGTTGCTGAAAGGCCGGAAGCTGTATGACAAGGAAAAAGATTAAAAAAGGTCTATAGAATAAATAGGATGGAATACCGTATCGAACAACTCAGGGAAAAAAAGCTCATCGGCAAACGAACGACGATGTCTTTTGCGGCGAATACCACACCGGATTTATGGAAGAGCTTTATGCCCCGTCGCCGTGAAATTATACATCGAGTAGGGGATGAGCTTTATTCGGTGCAGGTATATCCTGACATGTTCTTTGAGAAGTTCAACCCGCAGGCATCATTCGAAAAATGGGCGGCTATGGAGGTCGGCGCTGTACAGGAGCTGCTACCTGGCATGGAGACCACCATCTTGCCTGCCGGCTTGTATGCCGTGTTTTCCTATAGAGGTCCGGCCGGTTCGCCGGCTCCCTTTCAGTATATTTTTCAAACCTGGCTGCCTGCCTCAGCGTACAGGCTCGATACAAGACCCCATTTTGAATTGCTCGGAGCAAAATATAAGAACCATGATCCGGATTCGGAAGAGGAAATATGGATCCCTGTAAGGAAAAGAGAGAACAGGGATTGAAAGGTCAGAGAAGTATTCCCGGACTTCTCTGCGCCATCAGCGAATGCGGGAAATGGCTTCTATTTCGGCTTCGTCGCTTCTTTGTTGCCTGCCGGTTTCTTTTTTGGCTTTTGCTTGTGAGAAGCAGTGTCCGTTTGGTGCTTGCCCGGTAAATATACCTCCTGCCCGCGTTTCACAGAATCTGTTTTAAAGTCATCAGGATTTGCGATTTTGCCGGAGGTATCCCTTTTGGCGGGGTTTTGCGCCTGTATGGCTGTCAGTGACAGGATCATCGACACAGTAAGGATCAATCGTTTCATGTTTGTAAGGCTTGGTGAATACTACCGGTGCTTTACAAAATGAAATGCCAGGACTACCTGGCCAGAAGCTCCGATTTCAGAATAGCGGTGGCAACACCCGAATCATCTTTCCGGTTCCCTGAAAAATCAAGGGGTTTGAGGATATAGCCCGAGATGCCCAGGTTTTCGGCGGCCACCTTATCGTATTCCTCAGCAGACGTCGTCATGATAAAGGTCTTGATATTGTTGAGGCTGTAATAGTTTTTTATAATTCCCAGAAATTCGAGCCCGTTCATTTTGGGCATATTGATGTCGAGCAGAATGATATCAGGATGGATCCGCGTACCGTCCTGCGTGTTGCCGTTTAAGATCGCCAGCGCATCGACCCCATTGTGAGCAACGTGTAGAGTATAGTCAACAGCAAGCTTGTTCAGGGCCCGCTTCACATTCGTGACGTCCAGGTAGTCGTCTTCGACAAGCAGTATTTTTTTAGGGTTCATACATTGGTTTTTTTATAGTTGACACTTGGTTTCATAGTTCAGAAGGATGGCCAGGTAAATCGGAACGTCGTTCCTTTCCCTTCCTGCGATTCCACGGTAATGCTGCCTTTCTTTTCATCAATGATCTTTTTGACAATAGCAAGTCCCACGCCTGTGCTTTCGAAGGCGTCGCGCTCCTGCAGCGTCTGGAAGATCATAAAGATTTTTTCGAAATACTCCTTCTGTATCCCGATGCCGTCGTCCGATACCGAAAACTCATAGTAGCCGGGAAGAGTCCGGGATTCTATGATAATCGTTCCGGATGCCTTGTGATTGTACTTTACGGCGTTGGAGATCAGGTTGGAAAACACCTGCTCGATCTGGATCTTCTCGGTGTTCAGCACCGGCATTTCGCCTTTGACGATGAAGCTGAAATGAGCAGGGACGAGGAGCTCCTTCAGCTCAGGAAGCAGGCTCCCGATGTTGACGGGCTCGATGTTTCGCTTGAGCTTCCCGATGCGGGCATATTCCAGCAGGCCGTTGATCATATTCTCCAGGCGCTTTGTGCGGCCTTTGATCAGGTCGAGGTTGTGCTTCACGGACTCGGTCAGCTCGCTGGCATGATCCTCCTCCACCCAGCTGATGATGTTGTCGATGCCTCTCAGCGGGGCTTTCAGGTCGTGGGACACCACCCAGGCAAACTGGTCCAGCTCATTGTTTTTCTTTTTCAGCTCATTGAAGTTCATTTCCAGGATCTGCGACATGCGGTTCAGGGATTCCGATAATTTTTTCAGCTCATCTTTCTGGTCGTCTTCTATGCGCTTAAAATTACCTTTGGAGATCTCTTCCGCCAGGCTTACCATTTTCGAGATCCTGCCCGTAATGATCCGGATGATGTAATAGCTGAGGATGAGCCCGAAGGTGATCGAGAACACGGTCAGCACAAGGTTGATCTTGCCGGTTCTTGCGATGCTCTTTTGAAGCAGGTCGCGCCTGATCTGCCTGAAATAATACTCGTAGTTATCAAAGCTCTCGAAGATCTTACGGATGTCGTCGTTGATCTTTTTGCCGGTCTGGGTCTTTACCTTTTTCTCGAAAAGCTCTCGATACTTGATGCTGGCTTCGGGCATGGTGTCCTGCTTCGTTACAATGAGAGAGCTGGCATGCCTCACCCAGGCCTGGTGCAGCCACATGATGGAGTCGAGGCGTGCTTTCTGCTTTGGAGAGGAGATGAGGCTTTTCTGCTCGTTGATGAGCGGCGGAATATTTTTAAGGCCTTCGTAATAGGGCTCGAGAAAAATCTCCTGTCCTGTGAGCAGATAGCCGCGGTAACCGCTTTGCATATCGATCATATTCTTATGCAGGATGTTGGAGTTGCGGATAACGGCTTCCGAATTGTTGATGTAATTGGTATTCCGGATCACCTGTTTCGATAAGCTCTGATTCACATAAAAATTGATGATGAAGATCAGTATCAACGTGATGAAGCCGGAAAATAATTTACTGCGTATCGTCATGCCTTATTCAGATGTTCAGAGAATTGACCGGTAAGCTGATGGTAAAGGTCGTTCCCTTGTTGATTTCGCTTTTCGCGCTGATGTATCCCGAATGCTCCTCCACGATCTTTTTGCAGATGGCCAGTCCGATGCCGGTACCCGCGTATTCCGTGTTCACATGCAGGCGCGTAAACATGGTAAAGATCTGCTCGGCATACTGCTGGTCGAAGCCGATGCCGTTATCCTGGACATAAATCCGGCAGTATTTCGTACCTTCGGCCTGATCGTTGAGCTTATAGGATTTGTCGATGCCCCCGGAGATTTTGATGTCGGGAGCCACGCCGTCCCTCGAATATTTCAGCGAGTTGCTGATCAGGTTCTGGAAGAGGGATTTGATCAGGACAGGATTCACATATACCGATGGCAGCTTATCGATGACCACCCTGGCTTTCTTTTCCTGGATGGGCAGTTCCATTTCACTGACCACTTCGTCGAGAAGCCTGTTCATGTCCGAGAGCTCCAGCGAATCCTTCGGCACGCTGATCTTGCTGAAAGCCAGGATGTCGCCGATCAGGCTCTGCATCCGCGAGCAGGCCAGCTGCATCTTATCGATATACACCTTGCCCTCATCGCCGATCTGGTCGTAATACTTTTCGGCGATGCGGTTGCTGAAGATCCTGATTTTCCGGATCGGCTCCTGCAGATCGTGCGAGGCCATAAACGCAAAGCGGTCGAGCTCCTTGTTCGTCAGCTCAAGCGTGTTGATGTTCTGCAGCAGCTGCTTGTTCAGCTCGTTGACCTTGGCCTCCGAGGCGATCCTGTCCTTGATCTCTATTTCCAGGTTGCGGTTAATGGCGATCAGCTTTTGCTCCTGCGCCATCAGCAAATGATTTTTACGGTACAGCTCGGCAAACACCATCACCTTCACGCGCAACAGATCGGGCTGGATCGGCTTGTAGATGTAGTCCACGGCCCCGGTCCTGTAGCCTTTGTACAGATTCTCGTCGCCATAGCTGTGAGCCGTGATGAAGATGATCGGGATGTGCTTGAGCCGCTCGCGCTCGTAGATCATGGAGGCGGTCTCGAAGCCATTTAGGTCGGGCATTTCCACATCCATCAGGATCAGCGTAAAGTCGAAATCGGTCAGGAGGATCTTTAGGGCCTCTTTACCCGAGCGCGCTTTCACGATGTTGTAACCCTCGTTCCACAGAAGGCTTTCCATGGAAATGAGGTTGTTTTCCTTGTCGTCAACGATCAGTATTTTTACTCTTGCAGGTTTTTCACGGATCTCCATAACTTATTTATAAAACCAGATCCGCATCATCGATAAGAGCTGATCCATCTTTAAAGGTTTGGTGATATAATCCGAAGCCCCGGCCTCGATGCATTTCTGGCGGTCGCCCTTCATCGCTTTGGCTGTTACGGCAATGATCGGCAGGTTGTTGTTCTTATGCTCCCGTCGGATCTTCTGCGTGGTTTCATAACCATCCATCTCCGGCATCATGATGTCCATCAGCACCATCTCGATGTTGTTGCTGGCATTGTTGATGAGCTCGATCGCTTCCTTGCCGCTTTCCGCCGTGATCACGTCAATGTTGTAGCGTTCAAACACCGTGGTGATCGCAAAAAGGTTCCGCACATCGTCGTCCACCACCAGGATCTTCTTGCCGGACAGGATGTCGTTTTTCATCCGGATGTTTTCCATCATGCGGCGCTTTTCGGCCGGGAGGGTAGAGTAGTTCACGTGCAGGTACATCAGCGTTTCCTCCAGCAGCTTGTCGAGGGAGTTCACGCCTTTCAGGACCACGCTGCTCGACAGCTTGTTCAGCTTATTGAGCTCGGTAGGCGAAAAATCCTTCGCGGAATAAATAATGACAGGCACCAGGGCGTTCCTGCCCGAATGGATGTGTGTCAGCAGCTCCATGCCCGGAATATCCGGCAAGGTATAATCCACGATGATGCCATCGTACAGATTGCTCTCCATCAGCTCCAGGGCTTTTTTTCCGGTAGGGGCAATGGTCACCTGGATGTCGTCGCCTTCGATCTGTTTCGCCAGCAACGACGACTCCAGCTCATTGTCCTCGATCACGAGCAGGTCGCGCTTGGTCTTATGGTGGAAGCGGATCACATCCTTAAACAATTCATCCAGCTGCTCGTTGGAAAGCGGTTTCAGCAGGAAGCTCCGGGCGCCGCGCTTCAGGGCCAGGATCTTGTTTTCCTCGCCGGAGATCAGGTGCACCGGGATATGCCTGTAGTTAAGGTCATTTTTGAGGAGGTCGAGCACCTTCCATCCCGAGGTATCGGGAAGCTTCACGTCCAGCGTGATAGCCACCGGCGAATAGCGCGATACGAAATTGAAGATGTCGACGTAGTTCGTGGCGATCACCACCTTCAGGTTATCCTGATGCGCCCGGTCGATCATGATCTTTCCGAAGCGCAGGTCGTCCTCGATTACCAGCAATACCTTATCGCCGGGAAGTATGGAGTTCCGGTCGTCGCCGGTTTCGTTGATCAGCTCCTCGATGCGGTCGAATTTTTTCAGCTCGATGCCGTCTTCCTTAATGCTCAGCGCATCGAAGATGTCATCCAGGTTCTTCTTCTCCGACGGCACGCTTGTATAGCTTTCCGTGGTCAGCCCTGAGATAGGGTCCATCGGCAGGTAAAGTGTAAAGGAGCTTCCTTTGCCGACCTCACTTTCCAGCTCGATGGTTCCGCCCAGGAGCTCCGCAAGGCCTCGGCTGATGGAGAGCCCTAAGCCCGTACCGCCGTATTTCCGGCTCGTAGAGCCTTCGGCCTGCTGGAAGGCTTCGAAGATAATGGTTTGTTTATCCTGAGGAATACCGATGCCCGAATCGATGATGGAAAAACCTACCACGTCTTTGGCTTTATCCAGCGCAAGGTTTCCGGTTTTCCAGTTTTTGTTGGCACGGAAGATCCTGAATTTGATCTCGCCTTTCTCGGTGAACTTAAAGGAGTTCGACAGGAGGTTTTTCAGGATCTGGTTCAGGCGCTGCGAGTCGGTGTCGATGTTCTCCGGCAATTTCGGATCCACCTCGATCCTGAATTTGAGGTTCTTCGCTTCCGAGATCGGTTTGAAGGTCGTCTCCACAAAAGAGGAGATCTCCGAGAAGCGGATAGAGGAGATATTGGCGGTGATGAAGCCGGATTCGATCTTGGAAAGATCGAGGATATCGTTGATGAGCTGCAGAAGGTCATCGCCACAGGAGTGAATCGTTTTGGCATAGCGCGTCTGCTTCTCGTTCAGGTTTCCTTCGGCATTCTCGTAGAGCTGTTGTGCCAGGATGAGCAGGGAGTTGAGCGGTGTCCGCAGCTCGTGCGACATGTTGGCGAGGAACTCCGATTTGTACTTGGAAGTCAGGGTAAGCTGTTCCGCTTTTTCCTCCAGGGATCTGCGGGCTTCCTCCACCTCCTTGTTTTTCGCCTCCACCTCGTTTTTCTGTTTCACCAGAAGCAGCGCTTTGTCCTGCAGCTCGTCGTTCGTTCTCCGGAGCTCTTCCTGCTGGATCTTCAGCTCACCGGCCAGCGACTGCGACTGTGCCAGCAGCACCTCCGTTCTCGTATTGGTTTCGATCGTGTTGACCACGATACCGATACTTTCCGTCAGCTGGTTGAGGAAGTCCAGGTGCGTCTGGCTGAATACATCCAGCGATCCCAGCTCGATCACCGCTTTTACATTGTTCTCGAACAGCACCGGCAGCACGATCAGGTTGGCAGGCTTCGCTTTTCCGAGGCCTGAGCCGATCTTCACGTAGTCATCCGGGATATTCGTCAGGATGATCCGTTCCTTCTCGAAGGCACACTGCCCAACCAGGCCTTCTCCAATGGCAAATTCTTTAGGAATATGTTTCTCCGACTTGGCATAGGAGCCGAAGAGTTTTAGCTTATGCGTATCGTCCTCCGAGGATAAGATGTAGAAAGCGCCGTAGTGCGCCGTTACCACCTGGGCCAGCTCCGATAAGATCCGCTTGGCCACAGTCTGCAGATCTTTCTGGCCCTGCAACATCTGTGTGAACTTCGCGAGGTTGGATTTGAGCCAATCCTGCTCCTGGTTCACAAAGGTCGTTTCGCGCAGGTTGGTGATCATCTGGTTGATGGTATCTTTGAGCTCTTCCACCTCGCCTTTGGCATCTACCCGGATGTTCCGAGTCAAGTCGCCCTTCGTTACCGCAGAAGCCACCTCGGAGATAGAGCGCACCTGTGTCGTTAAATTTTCCGCCAGCTGGTTCACGTTCTCCGTTAAGTTCTTCCAGATCCCAGATGCACCTGGCACGTTGGCCTGTCCGCCCAGTCGCCCTTCAACACCCACTTCGCGCGCCACGTTCGTTACCTGATCGGCAAACACCGCCAGCGTTTCAATCATCTCATTGATCGTATCCGTCAGCTGCGCCACTTCCCCGCGGGCATTGATGAATAATTTTTGCCGGAGGTTACCGGTGGCTACCGAGGTTACAACCTTTGCAATACCACGCACCTGCGAGGTCAGGTTAGTCGCCATGATGTTTACGGAATCCGTGAGGTCTTTCCAGGTTCCGGCCACACCCGCCACGTAAGCCTGCCCGCCGAGCTTCCCGTCGGTGCCTACCTCCCTCGCCACACGCGTTACCTCAGAGGCGAAGGCGCGCAGCTGATCCACCATTTTGTTGATCGTATTTTTCAGGTCGAAGATCTCGCCCTTCACATCCACTGTAATCGTTTTCGATAAGTCGCCGCTGGCTACCGCTTTTGTTACCTCGGCAATGTTACGCACCTGTGAGGTCAGGTTGCCTGTCATCTGGTTGACGGAGTCCGTCAGATCCTTCCAGGTTCCGGCCACACCCGGTACGAAAGCCTGTCCGCCGAGCTTTCCGTCGGTACCTACTTCCCTCGCCACCCGCGTTACCTCGGAGGCAAAGCCACGGAGCTGATCCACCATCGTATTCAGTGTTTCCTTCAGCTGTAAGATCTCGCCGCGCACGTCCACCGTGATTTTTTTGGATAAGTCGCCGTTCGCCACGGCAATAGCCACATCCGCGATGTTCCGCACCTGGTCCGTTAAGTTACCGGCCATCTGGTTCACCGAATCCGTTAAATCCTTCCACGTTCCGGCAACGCCCGGCACGTTGGCCTGTCCGCCCAGCTTTCCTTCGGTGCCCACTTCCCTGGCCACCCGCGTTACCTCGGAGGCAAAGCCACGGAGCTGATCCACCATCGTATTGATCGTATTTTTTAATTCGAGGATCTCGCCTTTCACATCCACCGCGATCTTCCGGGATAAGTCGCCGTTGGCCACCGCGGTGGTTACCTCGGCAATGTTCCGCACCTGCGAGGTTAGGTTGGAGGCCATCTTATTAACGGAATCCGTGAGGTCTTTCCAGGTTCCGGCCACACCCGGTACATCGGCCTGTCCGCCAAGCTGCCCTTCCGAGCCTACTTCCCTGGCCACCCGCGTTACCTCGGAGCCGAAAGAGTTGAGCTGATCCACCATCGTATTGATCGTGTTCTTTAGCTCGAGAATTTCCCCTTTTACATCCACCGTGATTTTCCGCGACAGGTCGCCTTTCGCTACCGCCGTCGTTACTTCGGCGATGTTCCGCACCTGGGCCGTTAAGTTCGAGCCCATCTGGTTCACCGAATCCGTCAGGTCTTTCCAGATGCCGTCAACGCCTTCTACGGTGGCCTGTCCGCCCAGCTTACCTTCCGAGCCTACTTCCCTGGCCACACGTGTTACCTCGGAGCCGAAGGAGTTGAGCTGATCCACCATCGTGTTGATCGTATTTTTCAATTCAAGAATTTCCCCTTTTACATCCACCGTGATTTTCCGCGACAGGTCGCCTTTCGCCACGGCATTGGTTACCTCGGCAATGTTCCGCACCTGGCCTGTCAGGTTGCCGGCCATCTGGTTCACCGAATCCGTCAGGTTCTTCCAGGTGCCGCCCACGCCCGTTACCGTGGCTTGTCCGCCCAGCTTTCCTTCGGTGCCCACCTCGAGCGCCACCCGCGTTACCTCGGAGGCGAAAGAGTTGAGCTGGTCCACCATCGTGTTGATCGTATTTTTCAATTCAAGAATTTCCCCTTTCACGTCCACCGTGATTTTCCGCGATAAGTCGCCTCTTGCTACGGCGGTGGTTACCTCCGCAATGTTCCGCACCTGGGCCGTTAAGTTCGAGCCCATCTGGTTCACCGAATCCGTGAGGTCTTTCCACACACCATCGGCACCTTCTACGGTGGCCTGCCCGCCGAGCTTACCTTCCGAGCCTACCTCCCTGGCCACACGGGTTACCTCGGAGCCGAAGGAGTTGAGCTGATCCACCATCGTGTTGATGGTTTTCTTCAACTCAAGAATTTCCCCTTTTACATCCACTGTGATTTTCCGCGAGAGATCGCCTTTCGCTACCGCTGTTGTTACTTCGGCGATGTTCCGCACCTGGGCCGTTAAGTTCGAGCCCATCTGGTTCACCGAATCCGTCAGGTCTTTCCAGATGCCGTCAACGCCTTCTACCGTGGCCTGTCCGCCGAGCTTTCCTTCCGAGCCTACTTCCCTGGCCACACGTGTTACCTCGGAGCCGAAGGAGTTGAGCTGATCCACCATCGTGTTGATGGTTTTCTTCAACTCGAGAATTTCCCCTTTTACATCCACTGTGATCTTCCGCGACAGGTCGCCTTTCGCTACCGCTGTCGTTACTTCGGCAATGTTCCGCACCTGGGCCGTGAGGTTGCCGGCCATCTGGTTTACCGAATCCGTTAAGTCTTTCCATACACCGCCAACCCCTTTTACCTCGGCTTGTCCGCCGAGTTTTCCTTCCGAGCCTACTTCCCTGGCCACCCGCGTTACCTCGGAAGAGAAGGAGTTGAGCTGATCCACCATCGTGTTGATGGTTTTCTTCAATTCAAGAATTTCCCCTTTTACGTCCACCGTAATTTTGCGCGAGAGGTCGCCGTTGGCTACTGCCGTGGTTACTTCCGCAATGTTACGCACCTGGCCCGTTAAGTTCCCGGCCATCTGGTTCACGGAATCCGTTAAGTCTTTCCATGTACCCGCAACGCCTTTCACCTGGGCCTGTCCGCCCAGCTTTCCTTCGGTGCCTACTTCAAGCGCCACCCGCGTTACCTCGGAAGAGAAGGAGTTGAGCTGATCCACCATCGTGTTGATCGTATTCTTCAGCTCTAGGATCTCACCTTTCACGTCCACCGTAATTTTTTTGGATAAGTCGCCTTTGGCCACCGCGGTGGTTACATCGGCAATGTTACGCACCTGCGCCGTGAGGTTGCCGGCCATCTGGTTCACCGAGTCCGTGAGGTCTTTCCACACGCCGTCCACGCCCTTTACCTTCGCCTGCCCGCCGAGCTTTCCTTCCGAGCCTACTTCCACGGCCACACGCGTTACCTCCATCGTAAAGAGGTTGAGCTGCTTCACCATGTCGTTCACTTCCTTTGCGATCCGCGCAAATTCTCCCTGCAGCAGGTGATCGCTGACTTCGATCGGGATTTGCTGCGAGAGGTTTCCCTTCGCCACCGCAGAAATTACACGGTCGATCTCGCGGATAGGGTAGGCAAGATCGGAGATGAGCGCATTGAGGGCCTCTACACCGGTATTCCAGTCTCCCTGGGCACCCGATAAACTGATGCGCTGGTTGAGCTTTCCTTCCTTACCAATGCTGATCTGTGCTTTGGTAAATTCCTGGGTCAGCTTTTTATTAATCGAAATGATGTCGTTCAAGGTATCGCAGATCTTCCCGTCAATGCCATATTTGTCGATAGGCATCCGCACATTGAAATTTCCGTTTTTCACCTCCATCAGAATGTGGAGCAGCTCTTTAGGGTCGAGCACACCTTCTGTACCCGTCATCAAAGCAGGGCTTTCGGCTTTTTCTGCTTTTACCTTTTTTGAAGCGGCTGCTTTTTTGAGTGTGGCAGGCCGCGCTTTGCCGGAAGATTTGAGAGATGGACTTTCGAGGATCGTATCCTCGGATAAGCCAGTGTTTTCAGGAGTTTTTTCCATAGGTATAAGCTTTTTTTATGAGCAAAAAATGTAGCTTAAACCAAATTTAATTAATAAAAATCCTATTTTTAATGAAAGCGCTAAAAATAAAATCGGTTGAGGAAATTTTTCCCCGGTTGCCGCTTTACGCAAATTGCGTGCCAGTCGGAAAGCAGCAAATAGCGGTGAAAATAAGGGTTTTCCGCTGTCGCTAATGAGGCAGGGACCGGTTCCGCAAGTGCCTGAATGCCCTTCCGATATTGCTGATGACATCCGTGATGAGCATGCTTTCCATACTCTGCTCCTCCAGTGTTATATCCGCTGCCAGCCCATGAAGGTATATCGCCGATAATGCCGCCTCTAACGGTTTGCTCCCTTGTGCCAGGAAAGCGGTGATCATGCCGGTAAGCGCATCGCCCGATCCGCCTTTTGCCAGGCCGGCATTTCCGGTGACATTATAAAAAGTGTGGGTTCCGGTCGTAATAACCGTGTGATGGCCTTTCAGAACGATGAGCAGCTCCTGTTCGGCAGCTTTCGCGATCGCCTTTCTGATCCTGTCCTCCTGGTGCCTGTGTTCACCAAACAGGCGGTCGAACTCTTTGGGGTGTGGCGTGAGGATCGTGGAAGGCGGTACAGCCTTCCAAAGGCTTTTGTCGCCGGCGATGATATTCAAGGCATCCGCATCGAGCACCAGCGGGCAGTGGCTGTTTCTGAGAATGCTTTTGACCAGGGCTTTCTGGGGGCTTCCTGTTCCAAGCCCGGGCCCGATAGCGATGGCAGAGAATTTTTTCAGATCCCTACGCTTTTCGCGCAAGGCTATCATTGCTTCCGGAAGCGAGGTCTGCATAATAAAGCGCTCGTCTTCCGGAACATTCACAGTCAATAATCCTGTACCTGTCCGGAGGCAGGCTTTAGCGGCAATGACTGCTGCGCCCATCGTGCCGGTGTTGCCGGCAATGAGCAGGCTATGACCGTAAGTGCCTTTATGAGAATCCTTGTTCCTCTCCGGAATAAGGGTGCGAATGTATTGTCTGGTAATCTTTTTCATCAGGAAGCAGGTATTATGAAAGCTGTTATCAGCTATCCGTTGAGAGCAAAGATAATTGACCTCAGTTTAAAAGAGCTTAATCTCAATTTTTTTCTTTTAGCATTTTGTTTGGATTCATTTGTAAAGAAATTATTAATTAACTCTTATTTATAATGAAAAAAGCTATCCTCCCCCTGATGCTCTCGCTTTTCTGCTTCAGCCTGTCAGCTAAAAAAGTCAAATTTTCCGTCGATATGACGGGTCAAACCATCAGTGCTGCCGGTGTGCACATTGTTGGTGATTTTCAATCGGAAGCCGGTCTGGGCGCAGATTTCGCCCAGCTGACACCGATGGTGCACGAGTTCGGTTCCATCTATAGCCTCGTTGTCACTATTCCTGCATTCCGTAAATACGAATACAAGTTTGCCAACGGCGATCTGTTCTATGAGGTGGAATTTGTTCCGGTAGAGTCGAGGGTAGGTTACGACAATGTTGATAACCGCTGGATGTATGTGGATTCCCTGCAAAACGATACCAGCTTTGTGGGCGCTATCCTTTACGGTGGAAATGCTCCGGCCGGCCTCCATCTGGTACGCCCATTGGTAGACCTCACCGCAGAGGGAACGATCAGTACCAACGGTGTGCACCTCGCCGGAAATTTTCAGGGCTGGAGCACGACCAAAAACAGGATGTATAGCTTCGAAACCAATATTTACGAAACGATCTTTTATGTCGCGGCAGGCAGCTACGAGTATCGGTTTTATAACGGCAACAGTGCTGCCAATTCAGAGACAGTGCCTTCATCCTGTGCAAGCAACGGAAGCCGCACGGTCATTGTGAACGGAGATATCATACCCGATCCGGTGTGCTACGCTTCCTGTGCAGCCTGCCTCGGCACATTCTTGAAAGAGCAGGAGGCTGATGCCGGTATCCGCTTGTACCCGAACCCTGCTACAGATCAGGTAACGGTGGAGTTCAGGGAAGGCGGTCAGAGTCGCAGCCTTGTATTGACAGACCATACTGGTAAAACAGTCAGAACCTATCCGGATGTGTCGGAGGATTCGGTTTCCATCGGGAAAAAAGACCTGAGCAGCGGCGTTTATTTTTTACAGGTGTCCGGAAATGCAGGAACAAGGGTTTATAAATTAATTTTTAACTAAACAGGCCATGAGAAAAACGATCCTGAAAACGCTTGGCCTTGTTTTATGTATAACAGCGGCGCAGGCACAGCAGTGGGGCGATTACACCCTGTATAGTGTGCAGAATACCTCTTCTACCTTTTTGCTCGACACCAATGGAACGACCGTAAAAACATGGACGCATACGGCGTCTGCCAAAACGGGCTACTCATCCTATCTGGAGCCGGGAGGCACCCTGGTGAGGGCCGTTTCCCGCTCGGGTAATTCATTCTCGGGAGGGCCTATCTGCGGGCAGGTTCAGAAAGTGGATTATGCCGGCAATGTGATCTGGGATTTTGTGTATTCCACCACCGATTACTGCACCCATCACGATATTCATCCTATGCCCAATGGCAACGTGCTGCTGATTGCCTATGAGCGCAAGACGGCGGCCCAGGCCACACAGGCCGGCTGCAGCCAGGCGATAGAGATCTGGCCCGATAAGATCGTGGAAGTGCAGCCGACGGGCGCTACTACCGGCACCGTGGTTTGGGAATGGCATGCCTGGGACCATCTTGTGCAAAATGTGAATCCGGCAAAGGACAACTACCAGACCTCGATTTCAGCACATCCGGAATTATTGAACATCAACCAGAGCACATCGAAGGACTGGATGCATATGAACGGCCTGGATTACAATCCTATCCTGGATCAGATCACTTTCAGCTGCCATAATCTTTCAGAGATCTATGTGATCGACCACAGTACAACGACTGCTGAAGCGGCCGGCCATAGCGGAGGAAACTCGGGAAAAGGCGGAGATCTTCTCTATCGCTGGGGAAAGCCTGCCAATTACGGTGCAACCGGAACAGCCGTTTTGAATGTGGTGCATGATGCACACTGGATCCCGGAAGGCGTGCCGAACAGCGGCAGGCTGGTCGCTTTCAACAATTACGGCACGAGCAGTAAATCCACCATCGACCAGGTAGACGCTCCTGAGATGGGCTATACCTATTCACTCACAGCCGGCGCTTTCACGCCCGCCGGTTATACGCAACGCCTGGTGAGCACCGGGCAAAGCAGCAACATGGGGAACTCCCAGCAGCTGCCTAATGGCAATCAGCTGATCTGCGTGGCCACCAGCGGCCTGATGTATGAGGTGAATGCTGCCGGAACGACACTGTGGTCGAAAACGGCCACCGGCGCCGTACCCCAGGCGTTTCGCTATGATCAGTGCTATGTCAGCAATGCCGCTCCGGCTATCCCGGTGATCACCGATAACAGCGGAACGCTCAGCGCTTCCGCCGCGGCAAGCTATCAATGGTACCTGAACGGTGTTCTGCTGGCCGGAGAAACCGCGCAAACCATCACGCCCTCGGCCGACGGCATCTACGTGGTGCGCATCACCGACAGCAATGGCTGTGTCTATCAGTACTCCAAAGGTTTTCTGAAAGGAACGCTTGTAATACCAAACGGGATCCGGGAGACACATGATGACAGCCGACTCCTGATTTATCCGAATCCGGGTAAGGGAATCATTACCGTAGAGTATCCGGAAACGGCCCGTGACGCAACGATCCGTGTCTGTGATGTATATGGAAGGCAGGTCATGGAGGTCAGGAATCAGAACACCCTGGACATGTCGTCATTAAGCGGTGGGATGTATTACATTACCGTAAGTACGGAAGATTTTTCAGGCACCAAAAAATTTCTCTTAACCCATTGATTTTTTCATGAAGACGATTTTAAGAATGATGCTTGCCTGCATGCTCTCTAGCTCAGGCCAGGCGCCCGCGCAAACCACGCTTTACGATATTCAATCCGTACAGAAGATCGAGGTCTTTTTTCATCAGGCCAACTGGGATTATATGCTCGACACGGCCAAGCTCGGCATGGAAGGCTACCTGAAAGCGGATTCCGTACGCATCAACGGCGTTAAATTTCCGGATGTAGGTGTAAAGTACAAAGGCAACAGCTCCTACGACTCCTCTTTTGCGAAAAATCCTTATACGATCAAGCTCGATAAATACGTGTCGCAGAATTACCAGGGCATTAAAAGTATCAAGCTGGCCAACTGCTACGACGATCCTTCGATGATCCGGGAGGTGATGTCCTACAGCATGCTGTCGAACTACATGCATTGCCCGCGCAGCAACTTCGTGCAGGTACATGTCAACGGCGTTTACAAAGGCGTGTACTCCAATGATGAGGATGTGACCAAGCCTTTTGTGCTTTCGCATTTTTATTCCTCAGGAAACACCTTTATCAAATGCAGCCCTCTGCTGGCCTCACCCGCCAACAAGGCGAGCCTGAAGTATGTGGACACGTATACGACGTCCTACACCTCCAACTACGAGATGGAATCCTCGGCCGCCTCGGGCTGGACAGACCTGATCGCCCTCTGCGACAGTGTTACCAATAAGCCTTCGAACATTGCTTCGGTGATCGACATCGACCGCGCTATCTGGATGCTGGCCTTCAACAATGCGCTGGTGAACCTCGACAGCTATTCGGG
>Ga0233425_10002846_pt1 | contig 32872 bp, 32 predicted proteins | sample Watercolumn_Towu_2_FD_181712 | JGI IMG/M metagenome (GOLD analysis project Ga0233425, IMG submission 181712) | Freshwater microbial communities from Lake Towuti, South Sulawesi, Indonesia - Watercolumn_Towuti2014_140_MG | ecosystem: Environmental > Aquatic > Freshwater > Lake | place... | reverse complement strand
AGTTGTCGAGTGGCGGCCGCGCGGGACCGGTGTCATGTCAAAAACTTTTTTGCGCGGCATGAAAATTTCGGCCATTAAAAAGCCGCCGGCCCTGACGGGCGTGGCGGCTGAGTGTCTAAAGTTGAGTAAGAAAGTTAGTGTCGAACAAAAGTGAAAAACTAATCCAAGAATGGCCGTGACTACCAATCTGAACTTGACAAAGCGCTTTTTACCGAGATTCTGTTAGCTAGAACCTTGTACGTTTTAGCTGGGAGTTTATATGGGACCGTATTACCGCGGCACATCCAATGGCGTTGGGGCTTTTTTTGATCTGTTTTACCAGCACCCTCTATTGATGCTGGCTTTTGTTCTGGGCACCTGTGGATTGGCTGCTTATTGCTGGTATAGAAAAAAAGCAAAGCATCAAGGTCGAGATTAATGTTGTATGGAAGTTGACTTTCAAAAGCGAATAAACGCAGTTAGGGTTAATGCCGATTACTTGTGTTTTAGCTTTAAATTTTAGATAACGATCTTAAGAAAGCTTTAATGAATAGTCCGTACCTATTGCTGGCACTAATGGTTATTTTTTTGAATGCTTGTAGCTTTTTTAAGCCTGACTATGTGAACATGATTTCGGCGACCGAGCTAAACCAAATCATGCAAGCGCAAAACATCGTTCTGATTGACGTTCATATACCGCAGCAAAGGCACATTAAAGGCACCGACCTCTTTATCCCTTTTAACGAAATAGCCAAGCATACAGATCAACTGCCTGCCGATAAAAATACGCCCATCTACCTTTATTGCGAACGCGGTCCTATGGCGAACGCTGCGGCTAGAAGCCTTTATCAGTTAGGCTATCGTCATCTTACCAATCTGGAAGGCGGTGCGCAGGCCTGGAAAAAAGCTGGTTTAAGTTTTGAATAACCTGAATCGTTTATGTTATATAGCCAAGCCTCCCCCAATCAATTTGAATGGACATAGGGGCTTAAATTAATCAAGCTTTTTGTATAAGCATTCTTCTGTTAGCGCTATACTTTCTTGTAGAATTGACACGGCTCCAAGCACAACCGATCCCATTAAACGCCGACAAAAACAGGAAAATATCAATGAGTCTGCGATCGCAACTAATCAATCCCCGTTTCTTTTATTGCTTGATTTGTTCAGGCGTGCTCGCTGGCTGTGCATCCACCAGCGAAACCAAACCGACTCCAAACGATCCTTGGCAGGGCTGGAATCGTGGCACTCAATCATTCAACGACAAACTTGATAACTATGTGATGAAGCCGGTAGCCAAGGGTTATCAAAAAATAACGCCTAAACCGGTTGACGACAGCATTACCAATTTTTTCAGCAACATCAACGATATTGGCGTTACCTTCAATGATCTTATGCAGTTTAAACTACTGCAAAGCGGCATGGATTTGAGCCGTTTTCTGGTCAATACCACCGCAGGCGTTGTCGGCATTTTTGATGTCGCATCTAAAATTGATCTGCCCAAACATAACGAAGATTTTGGCCAAACCTTGGGTTTTTGGGGTGTGCCTTCCGGCAATTACTTAGTGCTGCCATTAATTGGTCCCAGTTCGCCAAGAGAAGCCGCCGGTTTGTTAGGCGACGCTTTATTGAATCCATTAACCTATGTTTCCTTTATTGGCGGCGCCGCCACCGCAGCGACATCCGGAGCCAGCGTCGTCAATATTACCGATACGCGGGCTGATGTCATGTCAAGCGAGAAAATCATTGATGAAGCCGCTGTCGATCGCTATGATTTTATCAAAAATGCCTATCAGCAACGCCGTGAATATTTGGTTCATGATGGCCATCCGCCTTCACTTGACGAGGATTTCGACTTAGAAGAAGATTTAGGCCTCGATACAAATAGCGGTAATCATGCAACTGGCGCCAGCCCGACTGCGGATACAACTGGCGGCGCGCCGGTGACCAACCATTCGTCGTCGATGCAGCCAAGCGCCAACCCGTCTGGGCCGGCACCGGTTATCGACAACTCCAGACACTTATTGGATTTATCTCCACCAGATAAAAAATAAGCCTTATGCCTGCTTCACCTTATCCTGAGAATTGGAGCGATATAGATACTACGCTGTATAACAGGTCGGTTAAGGTTTTTAATTCGGTTAAAAAATTACTGAGTGTCAAAATGAAGCTTCATGCTGACACTCAAGTGCAGCAAGGCGATATTTTTCTCTTCAATCATTTCTCCCGCTTTGAAACCTTTATTCCGCAATTTCTGATTTTCGAAGAAACCGGCGCTTATAGCTGCGCTATCGCGGCGGGAGAGTTTTTCAAGGAAGAGAATGTTCTGTCAAGATATCTGAAAAACGTTGGCGTATTTCCGCATAATCACGAACGATTATTCCCCTTATTAGCTGCGCAAGTGCTTCGCGGCCGTAAAGTTATTATTTTTCCTGAAGGCGGCATGGTCAAGGACCACCGGGTCATCGATAAGCAGGGGCATTACAGTATCTATTCACGGATAGCCGGAGAGCGGCGTAAACAACACACCGGCGCCGCTGTTTTGGCGCAAGGTATTGAAGCATTCAAAGGCGCTATTATTGATGCTTTTGATAAGAAGCGCTATGCCCAGTTGTTGCACTGGAAAGAAGAGCTGCATCTTGACAGCCTCGATCAGTTGCTGGCTTCAGCGATTAAGCCGACGCTAATCATACCTAGCAATATTACTTTTTATCCGATTCGGGCATCAGAAAATTTGTTACTTAACGGTGTTGAACTGTTTGCTAATGGTTTGAGCATGCGTCAAACCGAAGAGCTTCTAGTGGAAGGTAATATTATCTTCAAAAACACCGATATGGATATTCGCCTGGGCGTCCCGGTGAATCCGGAAAAAGCCTGGAGCTGGCGCAGCCGCCAACTGTTAAAATATGTCAGGCCTCAATTTAATACCCTCGATGATGTTTTTGCATTGACTTCAGCACCCAAAAATTGGAAACAAAAATTACTGGGGACTTATTTTAAAAAAAGCGCAAATATTACCCGCAATCGTTACATGGAAGAAATTTACGCCAATGTAACCATTAATTTAAGTCACCTAGCTTCCACGTTGATCATGCATTGCATAGAAAACGGGCAAAATAAAATCGAGCGCCAGCGTTTTTATACTGTGTTATATATTGCGGTCAAGCATTTACAAAACAACACCAAGATCAATTTGCATCGCAGTCTACTCAATCCGATGGATTACAGTGATTTAAAATCGGGCTCCAGTAAACGCTTCGAGCAATTTATCGAGATGGCAAAAACATCAGGACTGATCATTGAGGAGAATAATCATTATCAATTTCTGCCAAAACTGCTGCAAGAACATGATTTTGATAGGATCCGACTAGAAAATCTGATTGCTGTTTACGATAATGAAGCCAAACCAATCACTGCCATAAGAGAGACCATGATTAACGCTTTGGCTGAATGCGATCATGCCGATGCTGAAAGATTAGCCGCCTGGCACTTTGAAGATGAATGCCGCGATTTAAGCTGGGAGCTTCATGCTTATTCCAAACCCTGTTTTGATGAAGTCAATGAGCATGAAACCGCTTCCGCCAATCCATCCCCTTTTTTCTTACAGCCTGACCACGATAACGGTATTGGCATATTATTGATACACGGCTTACTTGCCAGCCCCGCAGAGCTGAGAGATTACGGCGACTATCTGGTTCAGCACGGTTACACGGTCATGGGTGTGCGTTTGGAAGGACACGGCTCGTCGCCATGCGCATTGCGCAATCAGACCTGGGAAGACTGGTATGCTTCCGTACTGAGAGGCTTCAATATTCTGAAGGTTCATTGCCAACGTATTCTGGTTACCGGTTTTTCGACAGGGGGCGCTTTGGCGCTTAGATTAGCATCCGAGCAATTTCCGGAAATAATCGGCGTGACTGCTGCTGCGGTGCCGGTAAAATTTGTCAACCCGGCTTTTATGTTGGTGCCCTTACTGCATGGCACCAATAAACTAGTCGACTGGGTGTCTTCATTTGAAGGCATCAAGCCCTTTATCGAAAATCCGACCGAACATCCGACAATTAACTATCGGCATGTGCCGGTCAAAAGTTTATACGAATTACGCGTGCTGATTCAGGACATGGATGATTTTCTGCCCTTATGCCAATGCCCAGCGTTGATCTTGCAAGGCAACAATGACCCGGTCGTCTCAATTAAAAGCGCTCAAGAGGTGATCGATAAGATTGGCAGTAAAACTAAGCGGCTCAAAATTGTTAATTCAAAACGGCACGGCATTTTAATGGAAAATATCGATGGAACTTGGGAGTTAATCAATCAATTTATGGCGGGCTGTCTCGATGAAACCATGTCTTTATCGGCAAGTCTAATAAGCAAATAATTCTAACTTCTTGGGTATCGATGTTTATTACATGCCAATCAGCCGCTCAACTTGAACGCTGGTAAATAGAATTTACTTTGAATGCGGCCTGGTTAATCCACCAGGCCTTCATCAATGCAATAGGAGAAAGGTCGATGAAAAACGTAGTGATTGCCGGCTATTGCCGTTCACCCTTTACCCCAGCGCATAAAGGTCAGCTTTGTAAAGTGCGGCCTGACGATATCGCGGCCGAAGTTGTCAAAGGCTTAATAAAAAAAACTGGCGTCAACCCGGATGACATTGAAGATTTAATCATCGGCTGCGCTTTCCCTGAGGGCGAACAAGGCCTCAATATAGCCCGATTGGTGGTTTTTCTTGCGGATCTGCCTATTTCCGTTGCCGGCATGACACTCAATCGTTTTTGCGGCTCTTCGATGCAAGCCATCCATATTGCCGCAGGCGCAATTCAAATGAATGCCGGCGATGCCTTTATCTGCGCTGGCGTTGAATCGATGACGCGCGTGCCGATGGGCGGTTATAACAACATGCCGAACCCTAAACTTTACGAACACTATCCGCAGGCTTATATCAGCATGGGCGATACCGCAGAAAACCTGGCCCGGCAATACCATATTGGCCGCAGCGAACAAGAAGCGTTTGCACTGCTAAGCCAGCAAAAAGCCTTTGACGCTCAGCAAACGGGCCGTTTTGACAATGAAATTATCGCCATCGGCCCGGTTGATCGCGATGGCTGTCTGCGCCCGGATTCCACACCTGAAGGCTTGGCTCAGCTGGCGCCTGCGTTCCAGGCTTCAGGCAGTGTAACGGCAGGCACTTCGTCACCATTGACCGACGGCGCTGCCGCGGTGCTGGTTTGTAGCGAAGATTACGCTGACGCCAACGGCTTGAGTAAACTGGCGCGCATCAAAGCCACCGCTGTATCCGGCTGCGCGCCCGAAATTATGGGCATAGGGCCGGTGGCAGCCACCAACAAGGCGCTTAAGCGCGCCGGCCTGGACCTTGATGATATCGATATCGTTGAATTAAACGAAGCTTTTTCTGCCCAGTCTCTTGCAGTGCTAAAAGCCATGCCAGTGCCACCTGGAAAAATTAACCTGGACGGCGGCGCCATCGCGTTAGGCCATCCTCTCGGAGCTACCGGCGCAAGAATTACCGGCAAAGCCGCTAGCCTGTTAAACCGCGAAAATAAACGCTTTGCTTTAGCTACCCAGTGCATAGGCGGTGGTCAAGGCATTGCCACCATCCTGGAGGCTATCTTATGACTATCCAGAAAGCCGCCGTTATTGGCGCGGGTGTTATGGGCGCGAGTATTGCCGCGCATTTCAGCAATGCTGGCGTGCCGGTTTATTTGCTCGACATCGTGCCCGAAGCTAGTAAAAACCGCAATAGTATTGCCGAAAACGCGGTACATAAGCTATTGAAAGCCGAGCCAGCGCCGTTTATGGACAAAAGCGGCGCCCGGTTGATCAAGACCGGCAATATTGAAGATAATTTAAATTGGTTACGCGATGCGGATTGGGTAATCGAAGCAATCATCGAACAAGCGAAGCTGAAAAAAGATTTATACCAAAAACTGGATGCGGTTTGCCCTGCCAATTGTGTAATTTCTTCCAATACTTCGACTCTGCCTTTGCAGTTGCTCACTCAGGCCATGCCGGAGAGCTTCAAGCAGCGCTTCATGATCACTCATTTTTTTAATCCGCCGCGCTACATGCGCTTGTTGGAGCTTATCGCAGGTCCGCAAACCCGCCCCGATTTGATTTCGAAAATCAGCCATTTCGCCGATACGCGCTTAGGCAAGTCCTGCGTTAATTGTAAAGATACGCCAGGTTTTATCGGCAACCGCATCGGTATTTATTGGCTATTGTGCGGCCTGCACGAAGCTATTGAGTTGGGTCTGAGCGTCGAGCAAGCCGACGGCCTATTATCTACGCCATTCGGCATTCCCAAAACCGGCATCTTCGGCTTATTGGATTTAGTGGGTTTGGATCTGATTCCGCATATTTTGAAAAGCATGAGCGCTGCTTTACCGGCGCATGACGCTTTTCATCAAGTCAGCCACTTGCCGGAGTTTATTCAAGCTTTGATCGATGACGGCTATACCGGTCGCAAAGGCAAAGGTGGATTTTATCGTCTAAATACTGTTGAAGGCGTGCGCGTCAAAGAATCGGTGAATCTGGCTACAGGCGACTACGCGATTAGCGAAAAGCCTGATCTGGATGCGCTTTTGAGCGCTAAAAAGAAAGGCGGTTTTCAAGCTTTATTTGATTACCCGGATCTAGCCGCTTTTTACGCTTGGCGGGTGATGTCAAAGACCTTAAGCTATGCCGCCAGCTTGATTCCAGAAATTGCCGATGACATTCTGGCGGTTGATACGGCCATGCGCGATGGCTATAACTGGCAATGGGGGCCTTTTGAGTTGCTCGACAAAATTGGCCTTGCTTGGTTTGTTCAGAAGCTGCAAAACGATCATTTACCTGTGCCGCCCTTGCTTGTTGAACAACAGGCTTTGTACCAAACCAACATGAAGCGGCTGGATCAACGCACTTTATCCGGATTGTACCAGCCTGCGCGCAGGGCTGACGGCATTGTATTATTGTCCGATTTGAAATTGCAGAAGCCCGCCATTCTGCTGAATGCATCGGCTAGTTTGTGGGATATTGGCGACGGCGTCGCCTGTCTGGAATTTCACAGTAAAATGAATACGTTGGACATGGAAATCATGCGCCTGATTAGACAAAGCCTGGAAAAAGTAGAGCAGGGTTTTTGCGCATTGGTTGTTCATAACGAGGGTGAAAATTTTTCGGCAGGCGCCAATCTGACCCTATTAATGCAGGCCATCCACAGCCAAAATTGGCCCGCGGTCGAAGATTTGATAAACCAGGGCCAACAAACCTACCAGGCTCTGAAATATGCGCCTTTTCCCGTTGTTGCCGCGCCGTCCGGTTTAGCTTTGGGCGGCGGCTGTGAAATTTTGCTGCATTGTGACGCCATCCAGGCCCATGCCGAACTTTATATGGGCCTGGTTGAAGTTGGCGTCGGCTTGATTCCGGGTTGGGGAGGGTGTAAAGAATATTTACGCCGCTGGCTGAATTTGCCAAAACGTCCGGGCGGCCCGATTACACCCGTATTGAAGGCGTTTGAAACCATCGGCATGGCCAAAGTATCAAAATCGGCGCTGGAAGCTAAAGAACTTTTATATCTGGCCAAAAGCGATGGCGTTACGATGAATAAATACCGTCTGTTAGCCGACGCCAAAGCCAAGGCCGTGACTTTGGCCAAAAGCTATCAAGCGCCTGAGCCTTGCCTTTATCCCTTGCCCGGTAAAACGGCGAAAGTGCTATTAAGCATGGGTATCAAGGCTTTTCAGGCACTCGGCAAGGCGACTGATTACGACGCCGAGATAGCCGAAAAATTGGCTTATGTGCTAAGCGGCGGAAATTGCGATATGACATCACCTTTAACTGAAGGCGATATATTGGCCCTGGAACGTGAAGCTTTTGTAGCATTGGTCAAACAGACCGGAACGCTGGCGCGTCTGGAGCACATGCTGAAAACCGGCAAGCCGCTGCGTAATTAACAAGCGCGCCAGCGCGGCCGAGTCTTTTAGCGTGTTCTTTATCGACTAACAGCACGTTGGCTGCAAAGACCTCAGGCCTTCTCTATTACTCAATAAAAGGAGAACCCCCATGATCTGGTTATTGTGCTTACTCATCCTTGGCGGCGCGCTTGCTTATTACCAGGTTTCGTTGGCGAAAGCCAGTTTGGCCCTGGGTCTGTTGTTAGGTTTATATCTTTATGTCAATGGCCTGACGAGCTCCGGGCAAATGATATGGCTTGGCTATTTAGGCTTATTTGGAACGCTGAATAGCCTTCCGCTTCGACGGCGCTTAGTCAGTCAGCCGGTGATGAAGTTGATGATGGCGGCCTTGCCCACGATGTCGCAAACCGAACAAGAGGCCTTGGAAGCCGGCAATACCTGGTGGGATGCGCAAATATTTTCTGGTCAACCGGACTGGAAAGTGTTGCAGGATTTGCCCGCCGCCCGGCTTTCGGAGGAAGAACGAGCCTTCATCGATGGACCGGTTGAAACACTCTGCGCGATGCTGGACGATTGGGATATCACGCATAAGCGCAAAGACTTGCCCCCTGAGGTTTGGGACTACATCAAAAAACACAAATTCTGCGGCATGATTATTCCAAAACGCTATGGCGGTCTGGAGTTTTCTGATCACGCCCATTCTGAAATTGTCATGAAAATTTCCAGCCGCAGCTCCAGCGCTGCGGTAACGGTGATGGTGCCTAATTCGTTGGGGCCAGCGAAATTATTGCTGATGTATGGCTCTGAGGTGCAAAAAAATCATTATTTGCCGCGGCTCGCCAGCGGCGAGGAAATTCCCGCTTTTGCCTTGACCGGCCCTCATGCCGGCAGCGACGCCAGCGCCATGCCGGATACCGGCATCGTCTGCCGCGGCACATTTGCCGGTCAGCGCAATATTCTCGGCATCCGCTTGAATTGGGAAAAACGCTACATTACCTTAGGCCCGGTAGCCACCGTCTTAGGCTTGGCGTTCAAACTATACGATCCCGAGCATTTGCTGGGCGAGCAGGAAAATATCGGCATCACGGTTGCTTTGATTCCAACCCATACCTCCGGCGTATCGATCGGCCGCCGCCATTTTCCTTTGGATTCGGCCTTTCAAAATGGCCCCAATTGGGGCAAAGATGTGTTTATTCCGCTTGACTGGATTATCGGTGGCGCCGCCCAGGTCGGCAATGGCTGGAAAATGCTGATGCAATGCCTGACTACCGGACGCGCTATTTCACTGCCTGCGCTCAGCGTGGGCGCCGCTAAATTTAGCTGCCGCAATACCGGCGCTTACGCGCGCATCCGCAAACAGTTCAATGTCGCAATCAGCGAATTCGAAGGCATCGAGGAAGTGCTCGCGCGCATGGCGGGCGAAACTTATATTCTCGATGCAGCGCGCCAAGTCACCAACGCTGCGCTTGACAACGGTGAAAAACCGGCCGTCATCTCGGCGATACTGAAATACGAGCTAACCGAACGCATGCGCCGGGTTGTCAATGACGCGATGGATATACAAGGCGGCTCGGGCATTTGCTTAGGGCCAAGAAATTATTTAGGGCGCGTTTATCAGGTGATTCCGGTCAGTATTACGGTTGAGGGCGCCAACATTTTAACCCGAACCATGATGATTTTCGGCCAAGGCGCGATTCGTTGCCACCCGTTTATCCAGACCGAAATGAACGCAGTGCAGCAAAACGATCTTGCCCGGTTCGACTATGCGTTTTTTCAGCATATCGGCTTTTTTCTCCATAATCTCTGCGCTTCTTTCTGGCTGGGAATAAGCCATGCCTATTTTCAGCAAGCGCCCGGCAATCAAGTCACGAAGCGCTATTATCAGCAAATCGCAAAACTGAGCTGTCATTTTGCCTTGATCACCGATTATGCCTTATTGACCTTGGGCGGCGCATTGAAGCGCAAAGAGCGATTGTCGGGCCGCTTTGCCGATGCCTTGAGCAATCTGTATTTATGCTCCTGTGTGCTAAAGCATCACCACAACCAGGGCTTTCCTGAAGCCGATACACCGATGGCGCACTGGGCCTGTCTGCAAACCCTGAATCAAGCGCAACAAGCTTTATGGGACATTTGCCATCAGTTGCCGATACGGCCCTTGGCCGTCTTATTGCGTACTCTGTCTTTTCCGTTTGGAAAGTCGGCGCTGAGCGCGAGCGATTCGCTGATTGCTCAAGTCGCCGGCTTATTGCTGAGCGACACAGCCGCGAGAGACCGGTTAACGCAAGGCATCTATATCAACACCGATCCTCACGACGCGACCGGCCGTATTGAAGCAGCCTTTAAAGCCGTGTTAGCGGCCGCACCTGTCGAGGCCAAGCTGCGCGCGGCGCAAAAACAAAAATTATTGGCCAAAGGTCCGGCCTCAACACTGATCAACGATGCGATCAGCAAACACATCATAAGCAAAGTCGAGGCCAAGCTTTTATCTGCAGCCGAAACGGCAAGACTTGCCGCCATTTCGGTCGATGATTTCGATCCTAATGAGCTATAAATCGTTTAGCCTAAAAAATCAGTTGGAGAGCGAGAAATCCGTCCATGCTGAGTTTATCGAAGCGTGAGCTGATTTTTTTAGATTTAGGGTAAACAAAACGAAAAATCTATTCATCCGCTGCTGATAGCACGATCAGTAAACGAAGAAATTCCATGATTTGATCGCCAAATACATCATTGTGATTAGCGATTAATTCTTTGCTGACCCTAATATTTAAGTACGGATTCAATGGCGAAGTTCTGCCTAGGTGAGTTAAAACCGTTGAGCCGTACTGGGTCGAACTGGCATTGTGCTGACTGCCCCAGATTGATTTCATCGCGGCGTAATTGGCTGCTTGCATAGTTTTGGCCTGTGCCGCAGGCTTCAAAGTATGGCTGATTAAAGGCATATAATGACCCGCCGTTTTTCGGTCGGCTTCGCCTTCGTCCAGCGTAACCGAATGGTTGCAATCATTACGCTTGACGGTGTTGTGGGTTTCAAAAAAGGTGCTGAAAACTCGCCCGGCCGGAAACATAAGCCCTGTCGCATCATCAGCTTCCGAGGTTAGAATGGCCAGTTTGGGCACCTGGTCGGCAAAATAACTGCATCGGGCCTGAGCCAAATCATAAAATGGCGCGTAGCGTAAGGCTTCAAAAGCCGGGTTAAGCAATACAACTAAATCGCCAAAACCATTGGCGCTGCCCTGGTAATTTTTATTTAAACGGCTATCGACAAAGCGGCTCGCCAAAATCTGCGAGGTTGCGGTATAGACAACGGCCCCGCCAAAACTATGGCCAAAAATAACCAGACGGCTTTTAGGCGCAGTCAACGAAGCGTTTTTGACATTGGTCACCTCTTCCAGCTTCAGCAGCAATTCGGAAACGCCTAGCAGACCGACATCCTGAGCTGTGTTTTTGCGCTCCCAAAAGGTCAAATTATTGATGACCGGAACGCTAATAGACTCGCCGCGCCAGCCAACATAAACGCCGATGACCTTGCGTGCTGGTCGTTTTTTTAATTGGCTTAGATCGTGCTCAAGTTGACTTAATTTTGCCAGACTCGTACTGAAACTTTCGATATTCCGGTCGCCCGGCGCGGCATTATGATGCCAACCATGCACAAATACATTAATCAAGACGCTACTCTCAGCGGCTTCTGCATAAATCGTATCCAGAAGCATTTGTAATTGATGGCGGTCTCTCAACTGGCCTTGATCGTCAATCTCGACAAAACCAAGCATATAAGCATTATCTGCATGGCCATTATGCAATTGTAATGAATGATCGTTACACGGATTTCCCGCTGAAACCGCACATAACTTGTAATCGCTGCGATAAATCAGGTCGCTCGTGCAACCGCTGAGCAATAGAAGACTCATACTGCAAAGCAAAAAGCAAATTTTGGATAGGGCCATACTTCTCTCCACATTAATCAAAGCGCTAATTCAGTAAAAATAGCCAGGCCTCAACCTGCGTTTAGGTTTAAAACGCCTGAACAGAAATAATGATGCTGGTTGGGAAGAAACGATAGCTAAAAGCCAGCTCGGTAGAATTTGATCTTACTTTGAAAACGGACGATATGCCAGAGGAATATACAGGGTCGTTGTCCGCTATGAAAAAAAATCATGTAACTATTCAGCCACAGATTGGCGCAGATGCACACTGATAAACTGAAATATAAAGAACTTAAAGCGGTTTGTTGCTTTGAGCCTGCAGCTATTTAAACGGCTTATTTATAAAAAGACGGTTTTTTAAAATCCCCAACTGTTTTATTAGCTTTAACGCGGTTGGTTTTTCGGATAGGTCGGGCGATTTGCATCGGAATTTACCGGACGATGATCTTGATGATGCCGATGACGTTTAGGGAATGCACCATAAGTTTGTGGCGTGTAATACAGCGGCCCATAAAAGGGGGCATTATAGTTGCGCCTTTCCAGCGCCTCCGCTTGACGTTGAGCGGCAATAGCCTGTTGCTCTTGGGCGATAGCATTACGATTCAGCGCATCGATGGTTTCCTGACGCTGCCATTGTTCTTGCAATTCTTTGGCGGCTTTGGCTTTTTCCGCTTCACTGGCGGCTTGTTCGGCTTTCCAGGCCTGTAATTTATCTTTCGCTGCCTGAATCTGCTCGGGACTCTGCTTTTCGATTTCGACTTTCCTTGCGTTCAGCGCCGCCGAAGGGCAAGGTTTCGGCTGATACACCGTTTTTCCGGCAGCCAACTGGCATTTAAAAACTTCTGCATTGGCCGGCAAGTTAAAGCAAAGTAATAAGCAAATAATCTTGATAACCTGTTTCATCGACTTAGCCCTCATAAGCGGATTGTTTACTAATAACTTAGTGCGATTAATCGAGTTCGGCCCGCTGTTCCTTGCCCGCCATCAACAACCGGGCCAGCCGCCGTAAACCGTCGGAAGAAATATCCAAACCAAATGGCGCGCCGATATTTTCCAATTCATAGATCACATCGGTTGCAGCAATGAAAGTCATGTAACGCAAGCCCTGAATTTCCGGCAGATCCTTGGCGATAGTGCGCAAAACCGGCGCAAGCCGTTCCCAAGTATGCGTAAAAAACAAGCGCACCGGATCGCCAGCGCTTGAGTCGTGGTCTTTCAGGCCGGCATGAAAAGCAGCCCGAGACTCAGTCAGAATTTCCATCAAGGTATCCCGTACTTCTGGCGCTTGGGCATCGTCCGATGCTTGCTGAATGGCTTTGCTCAACATGGCGTCCCATTCCTGCCAGTTAGCTTGCCATTGCTTTTGTTCAGCCTCGGTGAGAGGCGCTTCTGGTTTTTTAGCGTTGCCTTTGCCGGCGGCTTCAAAACTCAGCTTGATATCAATACCATCGCTGCCGGCCGAAGCGCCATCTATTTTTAATGTATTAAGAATTTTATTCACTTCATGCGCTTTTTCTTTGGGCAAGTAATCCGCCACGGTGCGCTCAATATCATCACGCGATTGATTCAAATCAAGCCGAGCTTCGGCCAATTTTGGCTCGGCCACCCGCTTGATCAAATCTTGTAATTTATCGATCGTCAGTTGATGGCCCTGATGATCATAGGCGCTGGCCTGCGAAACCGGCAAACTTAAAACGCGATGATCAGCGCTCAACGTCGGCTTTTGCAAGGTTTCCAGAACACCGCCCCATTCGAGCACCGTGAGGCATTGCCCACCTAGCGCCGTGCCGATGCGCGCATGAACATCATTCAGCAGCTTGATCTGCCCCGCTTGGCCACTGACGGCTGGATTGGACAGTTTTAAAAAGCTGCAGCCGCGCCGGTCATGCCAAAGTTCGGCGGTATGATCAGCGCCTTTATACAGTTGGGTGGTTAATGCTTGTTTAATCAAGCGGTAATCCAAATGCACAGGCAATTGATATTGATTAGCCATGCTAAAGGACGGATAACTCAATAGACTGAACAGCAGTAGACGGCAAAAATGCTTCATTGATTTCTCCAAAAAAAGCCCGGGTTAATGAGGTGAGCCACTGGGCGCTGATGCAGCAGGTGTTGGCATAGCCGCATGCAACAAAGGCGTGTGCTTAGGACGAGTAAACTGACGGCCGATAAATAAATCATTGCTGACCGCGGTTACGTCTTGAAGCCATTGCTCTGAATTTCGGCAGGCGTCTGAGTAGGGCGGTTCGGTACACAACTCTACCTTGCCGGCATCGCTCAAATCGAAGTGCAAGCCGGGCAGCGGCCGAACGCGTATGTTTGCTGGCGGCACAGTAAAATCCATAATTGTTGGCTCGCTATAATGAAGCAGGCCAAGCACCAATTTAGGCACTTGATACAATGGCAGACTGCCGACTTTCAGCGGGCCGCGCGTGCCGTCAATAATAATCATCGGCGTGCTGACATAAAATTTAAACATGTCCGCCGAGAAGCCGCCGAGGTTTTCCGCCAAAACGCCCGAATCCACATAGCCAGCGAAATTCTCGCCCAGAAACGGCAGGTGGTCGCCAAATACCACGATAATGCTGTTTGGATCTCGCTTGCGCAATTCGTCCAGAAAGGTGATTAATTCGCGCGACTTATAATAAACCGTGTTCGCATAAGTGCTTACTTCCTCCACTTTGGAAGCGGAACTGACTTTTTTCGGCCGGTCAGCACTTAAAGGGTAATTCCAGTGACCGAAATAAGTCACGATGTAATCCAGGATAGGTTGCTTGTTAGCCAACGAATCGGAAATTTTTTCCAGCACCTGCCGGTATAAGGAACTGTCAGCCAGAAATTCGCGGTTCATGTCATCGAGCACGAAGTCATGCTGTGACCAGTAGGTTTTGAAACCCATGCGCCGGTAAGCATTCACCCGGTTCCAGAATACCGGCACATTGGGGTGCGAAGCGACGGTGCGATAGCCTTGATCTTGAAGCAGGTGCGGCAGACAGGGAACATCGTTCAATAATTGCCGTTCGAACTTGACATTATTTTTGACCACCGGAAATCCGCACAACACCTCGAATTCGGAGTTGGCGGTATAGCCGCCGAAAACAGGATCCAGCGCATGTGAATAATCGGCGCTTTTCCAAAGTTTACGGAACTCCGGCGACAAAGGATTGGGCTTATAGCGAGCTTTTTTCAAGCCATTCGGGTCCCAAAATGATTCCAGCAAAACAATATGCACATTACGCGGACTGAAGGCCTGTGCCGGCGCTTGCGGTTTCGGAACGGCGGCAAGCAAGCGTTGCGCTGCTTCCTGCGCGGTATCGGGATCGGGCGGCGCGTCCGACAAGGCAAAATAACGAGCGCCTTCTTGCAGAGTATACAGCGTCGCGCCATGCCACAAATAATTGGAGCGCTGATCCCACACTGAATTCCCGAAATATTTATCGATTGGTTCGACAATGCTATCAGGTTGGTAAACCAGCATCATGCTCAACAAAAACGTCATACACGATGCCAAATACGCGCTCCAGTGGCGCATGGTGAAATTGAACAGCAACAAACTGGCGACCGCCGCCAGCGGAATGGCTGCGGCAAAAAAACGCCATCCCTCCAGAATCAGCAATAGCGAGCGCAACGCGTAAACATCATCGGGCATAATAGGCCCGCCAAAAAAAGAAATCTTAATCGCATTGCCGACGTATAGAATGCCCATAACCAAGGCATGAATCAGGCAGAAAATCCAGGCTCGCTTGGAGAATGCATACAGCATGTAAGCGGCGATCAGTTGCAGTCCATAATCAAAGGGAACGGCCGACGGCTCGATCTGCACATCGAATTTATACGCGCTAATTAAATAAAAAACCGCATAGTACAAAGTCGTTGAAAATAGCGGCGCTAATTTGGTCAGCATAATATCCGGCGATAAAAATCTTGCAGGCAGTATGTCGGGCGACAACTGAACAGTCAGTGAATGAAACCGAATAGGAATAGTATCATAGAGCCACTGAATACTCGCCATGCCTTGTCGGCGCTAAACAGTAAAAAACCGGGGCGGTCTTGCCGCTCTCTGCCATCCGGCATAGAATGGCGGCGCAACTTAAAACATTCATGGCTAGCTGATGTTGTGGTTTATCAACGCTAAGCCGCAAGCGAAAATAGCTCTAGAAAAAAAATTAATGGGGGTTACAATGACAGACTCGATTTGGTTCAGAACCGGTGAGGCAACGGTTTTTTCAAGTGAGGGCCAGGGCACTGACGCCATGCCCGAAATTTTGCTGGGTAGCGTCAAAGGCCCGGCCGGCCACGCGTTCGCCACGCTGATGGGACAAACCGAAGGCCATACGCGCATGTTTGCGATAAGAGCTTGTAATCAGCAAGTGCGCCCGGCCACGCTGATGGTGCCGAAAGTGACGATCAAATCCAGCGCCTACGTCAATTTGTTCGGTGGGCCTGTGCAATCGGCGGTTGCCGACGCCGTGCTGGACAGCGTGATTGCCGGCGTCATTCCCGCTGATAAAGCCAACGAGATATGTATCATCGCGATGATTTGGATTGCGCCGGAATGCGCGACCAATCCCGATCTTGATCGCAAGGATTTGTATCGCACTAATTACGAAGCCATGAAGCTGGCCATTTCGCGCGCTATGAACAACTCGCCAAGCATTGATGAGCTAATAGCCAACCGGCATAAAATCGTTCATGAAATGTACGATCCGGAAACTGGCGAATCGCAATGGTAATCCAGGCTGCGAAAATCAAAAAACCGCTGCCATGAATTCGTTACTGCTGGACGCCTGCCCAGAATGCGATCTTTTACTCAAGCCCGCCGCGCCTGCGATCGGTGAGAAAGCACATTGCCCGCGCTGCGGCTTTATGCTTCAGCGTCCGCGCAAGCACAGCATTGAGCAGACCTTCGCTCTGTCCATCGCCGGTTTGATTCTGATCATTCCGGCTAATCTCATGCCTTTGGTGGGCATTAAAATTCTTAGTAACCTTCAAGATGGCACCTTGTGGTCAGGTGTCGTCGCCTTAATGAATGAAAATATGTGGCTGGTTGCCATACTGGTTTTTTTATCGAGCATGCTTTTTCCTTTGCTCAATATCATCCTGGCCTTACTGATCAGCGCGCATCTTTATCTTGGCCGCCCCCATCGAAAACTAGCGCTGTGGATGCGCTTGCTGCAACAGTTGGATGAGTGGTCCATGCTGGAAGTTTATATGCTGGGCATTATCGTTGCCTGCGTTAAACTGTCTTCGATTGCCGAGGTAAAATTCGGCTTCGGTCTGTACGCTTTTGTCGCGCTGCTAGTCATTAGCGCAATGCTATCGAGTAATCTGGATCGCTATTCTTTCTGGCAGCATATTGATCGCCTAATTAAGCGCGGGGCGGCATGAAATATCATTCGACTGCGTTGGCGCAAGGCCTGATTCGTTGCCACGATTGCGGTCGGCTGGTCAAACTAGCCGATAAAAACCAGCGCTGCCCGCGCTGCAATTGCGCGTTGCACGCCCGCATACCACATAGTTTGCAGCGAACGACGGCGTTTTTGTTAAGCGGCTATGCCTTGTACATTCCGGCCAATATCTTTCCTATCATGATGGTGACCCAATGGGGTAAAAATCAGCTTCACACTATTATCGGCGGCATTATCGCCCTCATCGACAGTCATATGCTGCCCATCGCTATTTTGGTGCTCGTCGCCAGCATTTTAGTGCCGCTACTAAAATTACTGGGCATTACTTTACTTTTGTTTTGTGTACATTATCGCTGGCAAGTCGATGCCCGTCTTTGGACACGAATGTATCGCATCATCGCTTTCGTCGGACGTTGGTCGATGCTGGATATTTTTATGATTTCTATATTAGTGACACTGGTTAATTTTGGCGGCGTGGCGCAGATTATCGCCGGTTCGGCGGCAACCGCGTTTGCCGCCGTTGTGGTGTTAACCATGCTGGCGGCGCGCTGTTTTGACCCGCGTCTGCTATGGGACCTGCAGCGCGATGATTGATTCGGACGATTCGTACCACGCAGCGGATGCCACGGTCAACAAACGAGCCGAATTGCCGATGGTTTGGTTTTTACCTCTGATCGCTTTGCTGGTTAGCGGCTGGTTGATCTACAAATCCGTTTCTGAAAAAGGCCCCGTCATTACCATAAGCTTTCCGACAGCCGAAGGCCTTGAGGTTGATAAAACCAAGCTTCGCTACTTGGATGTTGAAATCGGCAAGGTGACCGCGATCAACATTAATAACGACATGAAGACCATCTTGGTCACGGCACAAATGAACAGCGACGCAGACCGTTATTTAAATAAAAATACCAGCTTCTGGGTGGTTCGGCCGCAAGTCGGTCTGGCCGGCATTTCCGGACTGGGTACGATACTTTCCGGTGCCTATATTGAAATCAAACCGGGCGACGGCCCCAAAGAAAGACGTTTTACAGGCTTAACGTCGGCGCCTTTGCTCAAGACAAACACCCAAGGCAAGCAATTTATTCTGGAAACCAGCGATCTTGGATCCATGCGCCCTGGCACGCCGATTAATTTTCATGGCATTAATGTCGGCGAAGTTCTCAGCCATGAATTAGCTAAAGAAGCGGATGCAATTCGCCTCAATATTTTCATTCATGCGCCTTATGATCAGTTCGTCAGGAAAAACACCCGCTTCTGGATCGACAGCGGTATCGATTTATCGGCCGGCGCTGACGGTTTCAAGGTCAGAACCGGGCCGTTGATCTCACTCTTGAGCGGCGGCATTGCGTTTCGAATCGATGCCCGAGACAGCATCAAGGATATCCAAGCGGAAAATACCTTGTTTCAGTTATATGAAACCTATCAGCAATCAACACAGGTCGTTTATAAAAACACGTTGCGCTATGTTATGTATTTCACCAGCTCCGTACGCGGCTTAACCGAGAGTGCGCCGGTTCAATTACGCGGCATCCCGATTGGCTCGGTTACCGACATTAGCCTTGAATTGGATAAAAAAACCGCTGAAATTCGCGTGCCCGTGACTGTTGAACTCGAACCCGACCGTATCAGGCAAATCAATAACCAAGCCAATGTCAGCGACAAAGACATTATGGCGCAGCTGATCAAAAAAGGTTTGCGCGCGCAGTTACAAACCGGCAGTTTGCTCACCGGTCAGTTATTGGTTGATCTGGATTTTCACCCGAAGAGCAAATTTGTGCCGACGGTCAATGACAGTGTGTATCCGGAATTTCCAACGATAACCAGTTCGCTCGATCAATTCACGCATTCTGCGCAAATCATCATGGACAAAATGGCCAAGTTGCCATTGGAAAAACTCAGCGCCGAGATCGAACAGACTTTAGGATCGTTGCAAGGCGCTTCCAAAGCAGCCACCAGCATGCTTAACAATGCTCAGAGCACACTCAACAGCACCAACCAAACAATGCAATCGGCGCAACAGGTATTAAAATCGCTAGAGCCGGGTTCTCCGACCCATTATGAATTGGATAAATTGCTACAGGAATTGACCAAAGCCGCAAATTCCATCAAACAACTAACAGACTATCTTGAGCAACACCCTGAAAGTTTGTTGCGCGGCAAGCAAGAGGACTAAAAGATGCCAAGACCGGATGTTAAATTACTAGGGCTAATCAGTCTGATTATGCTGCTCTCAGCGTGCGCAACTTCGCCGCCAACACAATTTTATTTGCTGGATGCGCCTGTTCCGCCAGCCAAAACCGGTGTTCCAGACACTGTAAAGCAGACGGTCGGCATTGGCCCTATCGCGATACCTGCCTTGCTGGAGCGCAAACAAATTGTCACCCGTTCAGCGCAAAATACCGTACAAATTGCCGAAACGGCGCAATGGGCCGAACCCTTGAAAGACAGCATGTTGCGCGTAATAAGCCGAACCGTGGCCGACTTACAGCCGGCTTTGATAATCCGGGCTTATCCGTGGAGCGCTTATGGTCATGTTGACTATCGCGTAATTATCGATTTTGATCAGTTCGACGCCACGCCTGGTCATTCCGCAAAGCTTTCGGCGCATTACACAATCATCAATGAAAAGGCGCAGGCGATAGTAAACGATCAACACATTCAGCTTGAACGCCCGCTTGTCGAGTTGTCTTATCAAGCTACAGTCAACGCGCTAAGCGAAGTCTTATTTGAATTCAGTCATGTCCTGGCTGGCTTATTGCCAGAACATTAAGCGGGTAAAGAGGGGGTTAATAATTTCGCTGCACCGAAAATTGGGCCAGTAAAACCAACGCATCTTTGTATTCGGAGGCAGGCAGCACATCGAGCGCTTGAATGGCCTTTAACGCTTCTTCATCTGCGCGGCGCTCGGTATAGTCTATCGCCTTCGTTCGCTGTACGATCGCGTAGACTTCATTGAAGGCCTCGCGATTACCGTTTTTTATCGCGTTGATGATCGTTTCCGCTTCGCTTTGGCTGCCGTTTTGAATCGCATAAATCAATGGCAGCGTTGGCTTGCCTTCGGCAAGGTCATCGCCGAGATTTTTGCCCAGTTCTTCCTGGTTGGCCTTGTAATCCAGCGCATCGTCGATCAACTGAAAAGCAATGCCAAGATGTTGTCCATAACTGGCCAGATTTTCTTCAGTTTCGGCGGAAACACTTGAGATAACCGCACTTAGGCGGGCTGCGGTACTGAATAAAATGGCCGTTTTTCGGGCGATGACTTCAAGATATTTTGCCTCGGTCGTTTCCGGGTTATTACAATTCAAAAGCTGCAACACTTCGCCTTCGGCAATTGCAGTTGTGGTTTTTGAAAGAATTTCCATGACCCGCATGTTACCGGTGCGAACCATCATTTCAAATGCTCTTGAATATAAATAATCCCCGACTAATACGCTGGCTGCATTGCCCCAAACTGCATTGGCCGACTCTTTGCCGCGCCTGAGATCGGAATCGTCCACCACATCATCATGCAGCAGAGTCGCTGTATGGATAAACTCGATTACGGCCGCCAGGATCAAATGATCATCGCTAACGCTGCCTAAAGCTTTAGCCGCCAGCAATAACAGCATCGGCCGCAAGCGTTTGCCGCCATTGCCAACGATATAGCGACCCATTTGATTGATGAGAATCACATCGGAACTTAATTCATCGATAATCAATTGGTCGACAGCTTTGCTTTCAACGGTTGTTAAACGCTTGATGGAATTAAAATCTATTAAGGCCGGTAAATCTGAAAATGCAGTTGAGTGTGAGGCCATTAGTTAATGCCGAAGCCTTGGTTTTTAAAATTCATGAAGGGTTAGCCAATTTATGTATGGATTATCTATTATATCCGAATTAAGCCTTGTATTAAGCAGCGCTGAATCTTGCTTCTTTAAGCGCACTATTTTAATGCATAAACCGGATCTGTTAAATGTTTTAGTTGACTTAACATAGCTTTGTAAATAGAATTACACGTTTATTTTGTATAGATTTAGGCTTGATGGAGCTTGCGCACATGTATGCGGTTATTCAAACGGGCGGTAAACAATACCGAGTTGAAGAGGGTACAACCCTAAAAATAGAAAAGCTGGAGCTAGGTACAGGCGACAGCGTTGAATTCGACAAAGTCTTAATGATTCAATCCGATAGCGCTGTCAAAGTCGGCGTTCCCTTTATTGAGGGCGGAAAAGTGACAGGCACCGTGCTGTCCCAAGGTAGACATAAAAAAATTAAAATTATTAAATTTAGAAGACGCAAGCACCACATGAAGCAAATGGGGCATCGTCAATATTATACAGAAGTCCGGATTACCGGCATTTCTGCGTAAACAAACACTGGAGATTACAGATGGCTCATAAAAAAGCAGGCGGTAGTACTCGTAACGGACGCGACTCTAACGCAAAACGCTTAGGCGTAAAACGTTTTGGCGGTGAAATTGTCAGCGCCGGAAATATTATCGTTCGCCAACGCGGAACTCGTTTTCATGCAGGCGCCAATGTCGGTTGCGGAAAAGATCATACTTTATTCGCCACTGCAGATGGTAAGGTTGTTTTTGAAGTTAAAGGCCCAGAAAGCCGGAAATTCGTCAGCATCGTCCCTGCCTAAAGCGATTTGTCTGCAAACGATTGAGTATTTAGTCAGATCGTATTAATAAAACATTACCGAGCAATCATTAAAAGCTCCGTCTTTCTAGCGGGGCTTTTTTTGTTTAAGGGCTATGAAGTTCATGTTCTTATAGCCATTTCATGTTGATATCAATTCACGTGTATGAAATTTGTTGATGAGGCAGAAGTTCTTGTCGAAGCGGGTGACGGCGGCAATGGTGCCGTTGGTTTTCGGCGCGAAAAATATATTCCACTCGGCGGTCCGGATGGCGGTGATGGCGGTGATGGCGGCAGCGTTTATTTAATAGCCGTCGAAAATGTCAACACGCTGGTCGATTTTCGTTATCACACTGTTCACAGAGCGCAGCGCGGGCAAAATGGCATGGCCCGCAACTGCACCGGAAAAAAAGGCGAAGACTGCTATGTTCCGGTGCCTTTGGGCACACTGGTGTCCGATGCCGATACCGGCGAAGTTATTGGCGATTTGACCCGCGCCGGTGAAACGCTACTGGTTGCAAAAGGCGGTTTTCATGGTCTTGGCAACACGCGCTTCAAAAGTAGCATCAACCGGGCCCCGCAAAAAGCCAGTAAGGGCACGCCGGGAGAGCATCGCCGACTGAATCTGGAATTGACGCTAATCGCCGATGTCGGTCTTTTGGGCATGCCTAACGCCGGCAAATCGAGCTTGATTCGCGCGGTTTCTTCCGCGACGCCCAAAGTGGCCGACTATCCTTTCACAACCTTGCATCCTAATTTAGGCGTCGTTCGAGTCGATGATCTACGCAGTTTCGTGATCGCCGATATTCCCGGCATCATCGAAGGCGCGGCTGATGGCGCGGGCTTAGGCTTACAGTTTCTCAAACATTTGTCCAGAACCGGGTTGCTGCTGCATGTTATTGACATTGCGCCTTATGAAAATATGGAGTCGCCGATCGAAGCAGCAAAAAAAATCATTCGGGAAGTTGAAAAATGGAGCCCGGATTTGGCTAATAAGCCGCGCTGGCTAGTATTGAATAAAATAGACCGGCTGCCGCAAGACGACTGGGATGCACAGTGCCAGACCCTTATTAAGAAGCTGAAATGGAAAGCGCCGGTTTTCAAAATTGCCGCTATTAACGGTGAAGGCACAAAAGAGCTGATGTTTGCTATCATGAAATTTTTGGAACAGCAACGACCATCAAACAGTGAGCAGGACTAATTTTACCCACTACAAACGCATTGTCGTTAAAATCGGCAGCTCGTTACTGACTAAAGGCGGACGAGGGCTGGACAAACAGGCTATTGCCGCCTGGGTTCAGCAAATGGCGCATTTGCGCCGGCAAGGTATTGATGTTGTTTTGGTGTCTTCAGGCTCGGTGGCCGAGGGCATGTGCCGCCTCGGTTTGAAAGTGCGCCCGAAAACCTTGCATGAACTGCAAGCCGCCGCTTCCGTTGGCCAGATGGGCCTAGTTCGAGTTTTTGACGACAATTTTCAGCAGCACGGCTTGCATGCTGCCCAGGTTTTGCTAACCCATGATGACTTATCGGATCGTCAGCGCTATTTAAACGCGCGCAGCACCTTGCTCACATTGCTCAATTTCGGCATCGTTCCGGTGATTAACGAAAACGATACCGTAGCCACCGAAGAAATCCGTTTTGGCGACAACGATACACTGGCGGCTCTGGTTGCCAACCTGATCGAAGCCGAAATTCTGATCATTCTGACCGACCAGCAAGGCTTATTCACCGGTGATCCCGGCTTATATCCCGATGCGCAACTGATTTCCGAAATCAGCGTCAATGACGCCAGACTCGACAAAATGGCTGGCGACAGCCGCAGCGGCTTGGGCCGAGGCGGCATGTTCACCAAAGTCCGGGCCGCGCGCTTGGCGTCCCGCTCCGGCGCAGCGACAGTTATTGCTTCCGGCGCTGCTGATCAGGTCATTACCGAAGTCATGAACGGCGCTAATCTAGGTTCCTACTTTTTGCCTGACATCGAACCAATCGCCGCCAGAAAACGTTGGCTAGCCGGACAATTGCAAGTAAAAGGCAAATTGATCCTAGATGCCGGTGCTGTAACAATGTTGAAAAGCAACGGCAAAAGCCTGCTTGCCGTCGGCGTTAAAGCCGTAACCGGGCAGTTTGAACGCGGCGAACTGATCGCGTGCTTTGACGAACAGGGTGTCGAAGTCGCGCGTGGCTTAACTAATTATGGCAACGAAGACGCTCAACTGATCGCCGGAAAAAGCAGCGCCGAATTCGAAAAAATCCTCGGCTATGCCGACGAAGCCGAATTAATCCATCGGGATAATATGGTGGTGATTTAATTGCTAAGGTAGGGTGGATTCGCCGAGAGGCAATCCGCCGTGGCCCTACTGCCGCTACTGCTGCTTCAGCGACAAAAATAAACGGAGTAGCTTCATTTTTGTATATACTGAGGATGTACTTTGATATCGCTGCAGGAGATTCTCATGAACACTACGCGTATTTTTAACAATGGCAATAGCCAGGCAGTGCGTTTACCCAAGGAGTTTCGTTTTGACGAAGACGAGGTCGTTATCAAGAAACTGGGCGACATGGTTGTGCTGTTGCCCAAGAAGTACCGGGCAGAAAGTTTGCTAGCCATGCTTGAAGAAATTGGGCCGATGGATTTAGTACGTGGGCAATCGATGGAACAGCAAGGCCGCAATTTTGAATGAGTTTTTATCTGCTGGATACTAATATTTGCATTTTTCTGCTTAATCAGAAGTTTGGCTTTGAGCGGATTGTGCAGCATATGGACGGACTGGAACGTAAGCAGGTAGGACTGTCTGCGATTACCGTTGCGGAGCTGGAGTACGGAGTCGCCGCCAGTAAGCGGCAAGGAGATAATTTCAGTCGCCTGGAACGATTTTTGGTGGATTTCGAAGTGTTTCCGTTTGATAGGGATGCCGCCCGCCCTTATGGTTCGCTAAGAAAAAGTTTGCAGACTCAGGGAGCACCCATCGGCCCGCTCGATTTTCTGATTGCTGCCCATGCTTTGGCTTTAAAAGCCACGCTAATCACCAATAATACCCGGGAGTTTCAGCGGATTTCGGGACTTCGCGTTGAAGACTGGTCAATAATAACCTGAATCTACGGCGCAATCATTTTGAACTTTGAACGAAAACCATTACAGCTTTTAATATTCAAAGCCGTAAGGCGCAATAACTGAAAGGCATTGCGCCGTATTAATTTTGCATGGGAGTGACGATAGACAAATGGACTACAGGCGCGTTTGGCATCAAGGCGGTACCTATTTTTTTACTGTGAACCTTCTGCAACGGAAAAATAATGACTTACTTGTGCGGCATATCCAGTCTTTGCGGAAAGTGCTCAAGGCGGTCAAAGCACGGCATCCATTTGTGATACATGGCTGGGTTGTGTTGCCAGAGCATTTCCATTGTGTTCTTGAACTTCCGCCAAACGATAGCGATTATGCCACCCGCTTGCGCTTGATTAAAGTCGGATTTTCCAGATTAGTGCCCAAAACTGAGCGGAGGTCAGTGGTCAGAATAAGGTGTGGCGAACGCGGCATCTGGCAACGGCGTTACTGGGAGCACTTGATAAGGGATGAAACGGATTTTCAGGCTCACCTCGATTATACTCACTATAACCCCGTTAAGCATGGCTGGGTAACGCAGGTAAAAGATTGGCCATACTCGACTTTTCACTACCGGGTCAGACAAGGCGTTTACCCCCTTGAATGGGGAGGATGTGAAAAGAATTTATATGAATTTGAATAATGTGGCGCGAACAGCCATTCGGCGCAATGCCTTTCAGTTATTGCGCCTTACGGCCTTGTCCTTGGATGAGGAGGATAAATATATTCATTTTTTGCACAGCATGATTCGTTTTGCTGTGAAAGTGCTGGCCTTATTGATGATGCTGACCGTTCTCTGGTGCGTAGGCGACGTTGTAGTAGTCATCTAACAAGTAAGGCGGATTCGCTGATAGGCAATCCACCATAATCCCGAAAACTGTCAGGCGTTTTGCTGTCGCGAAAACGCCTTGCAGTTTACCTACAGCAGAACTTAAAAGCAGGACTTCATCGCTGCACCGATATCTGTTGGTGTATTGACCACCTGCACGCCCGCCGCCTTTAACGCCGCAACCTTGCCTTCGGCCGTGCCTTTGCCGCCGGTGACAATCGCGCCGGCATGGCCCATGCGTTTGCCCGGCGGCGCGGTCTGGCCGGCAATATAAGCGACCACCGGCTTGGTGACATGACGACTGATATAGTCGGCGGCATCTTCTTCTTCACTGCCGCCGATTTCGCCGACCATGACAATGCCTTTGGTTTGCTCGTCGGCTTGAAAGCGGCTCAGCACATCGACAAAATTCATGCCGTGAATCGGATCGCCGCCAATACCTACGCAAGTACTCTGGCCAAGGCCTTGCAGCGTGGTTTGATGCACCGATTCATAAGTCAGCGTGCCTGAACGCGACACAATGCCGATCGAGCCCGGCATATGAATTTTGCCCGGCATGATGCCGATCTTGCATTCGCCGGGCGTGATGATGCCGGGGCAATTCGGCCCGATTAACAAAGCGCCGGTACCCGCCATCGCGGCCTTGACGCGCAGCATTTGCAGAATCGGAATGCCTTCGGTGATGCAGACGATCAGTTTGATGCCGGCGTCAACCGCTTCGAGTATCGCATCGGCCGCATAAAACGGCGGCACGTAAATGACGCTGGCCGTTGCCTGCGTGCTATCCGCGGCTTCCTGCACGGTATTGAACACCGGCAGGCCCAAATGAGTCTCGCCGCCGCGCTCCGGCGTAACGCCGCCCACCAGTTGCGTGCCGTATTCCAAAGCCTGCTGCGAATGAAAAGTGCCTTGTTTGCCGGTAAAGCCTTGGCAAATCACTTTGGTGTTTTTGTTGACAAGAATGCTCATGCTGCCCCCGCTAATGCCACAACCTGCTCGGCTGCATGTGCCAAGTCATCAGAGGCGTAAAGATTAAGTCCGGTGTCTGTTAATAACGCTCTGCCTTGTTCGACATTGGTGCCTTCCAGGCGAACCACGACCGGAATCGTGACATGAACCTGTTTGACGGCCGCCAGAATGCCTTCGGCAATGACGTCGCATTTGACAATGCCGCCGAAAATATTGACTAGCACCGCTTTAACGTTACCGTCTGACAGAATCAGTTTAAAGGCTTCGCAGACTTTTTCGACATTGGTGCCGCCCCCGACATCCAGAAAATTGGCCGGCAATCCGCCTTTCAGCTTGACCAGATCCATCGTCGCCATCGCCAGACCGGCGCCATTGACCATGCAGCCGATAGTGCCTTCCAGCGTAATGTAATTCAGGCCAAAGCGCTGTGCTTCATTTTCCTTGTCGTCTTCCTGGCTTGGATCTTTCATCGCCAGAATATCAGAATGGGCGGGCACCGCGTTATCGTCAAAATTGATTTTGGCGTCCAAAGCCATCAACTCGCCGCTTTCAGTTTCGATTAACGGATTGATTTCAATTTGGCTCGCGTCCTTGGCCAGCATCAAGTCGTACATACCCTGCATGATTTTTTGCAACAGCTTGTATTGAGCGCCTTTTAAACCGAGCGCATAAGCCACTTTTCGGCACTGATAACCCTGCAGGCCAGCCGCCGGATGCACAGGCACCGAAATGATTTTTTCCGGCGCTTCATGCGCCACTTCCTCAATATCCATACCGCCGGCAGCCGACGCAATAAAGATAAGCCGTTCGCTGGCCCGGTCCAGTATCAGGCTCAGATAAAGCTCGCGCTTGATCGGATAGATTTTTTCGATCAATAATTTATTAATCGGCAAGCCTGCGCTGCCGGTTTGAATGGTAATCAGGCGCTGTCCCAGCATGTCCTTGCTGTAGGCAACGACATCGGCAACGTTTTTCACCAACTTGACGCCGCCCGCCTTGCCGCGCCCGCCCGCATGCACCTGGGCTTTAACAACCCAGCCATCGCCGCCCAATTTCTGGGCTATTTTACCGGCTAGTTCGGACGTTGTGGCTTCTTTGCCATCGGGCACTGCTATTCCAAACTCCTGAAATAGCTGCTTGGCCTGATATTCATGAATATTCATTTATTCTCCTGACTGATAAGCTAATCCACTGACTGATGGACTAAGTTGATTTTTCACTCACTATAATTAATTCAGCGCTATTTTATCGAAGTCCTCACAAAACATCATCTATTAAGCACTTATGAGCATGAGCAACACAAAAACCATCTACCCTTGCCCAATCTCGAAAGGCTACGGCATCCCCGCGCAGCAAGCCTGGTTGCTGCTAAAAGTCTTTTTAATTTATCGTATCGTGCTCGGCAGCCTGTTCATCATTTTATTTTTTGTCCGAATTTCACCCACTCTGGTGGGCGCATATGACAAAAACTTATTTATCATCGGTAGCCAGGTTTATCTATCGATTTCTATTCTGTCCGGCGTTTGTCTTTTAAGACGATCATCCGCGTACACCTCGCAGGCTCATTTACTTATTTTAAGCGATATCGTTATTTTGACGCTGTTGATGCACGCCAGTGGCGGGGTTAACAGCGGTATGGGCATACTGTTAGCGGTCTCGATGGCTGCTGGCGCGCTTTTGATCGGCGGCCGCTGCGCGATGTTTATTGCCGCACTGGCCAGCATAGCAGTCCTAACCGAACAAATTTACGCCGATTATACACATAGCTTTGTAACGCCTTCTTATGCTTACGCCGGTATGCTGGGCGCGGCCTTTTTTACCATTGCGTTTTTGTCTTATATTCTGGCAAAACGCAGTGAACAAATATTACTGTTAGCCGATCAGCAACAGCAAACCATTTTTAAGCTCGAAGAATTAAGCCGCTATATTATTCAACACATGCAGTCTGGCATTGTCATTGTCAATCGTCACCAGGCTGTGCAAATGACAAACGAAGCCTCGTTGAGACTGATCAATTTGTTATCGCCGCCAAGTTTTTTAATCGATATCTCAGATCAACTGGCAACGGCCTTTCAAATCTGGCTAAAAGACGCCGAACAAAATTTCACTTTGTTACTGCTAGCCAATCAATCTGAAATTCATTGTCGGTTTATGGTGTTGCCGACTCGCCATGAATTTTTTTACATGATCATTCTGGAAGATATTCGGCTCTATAACCAGCGTTTACAACAAAGCAAACTGGCTTCTCTTGGCCGGCTAACCGCCAGCATTGCTCACGAAATTCGCAATCCTTTAGGCGCTATCAGCCATGCGGGTCAGCTATTAAGCGAAATGCCGAATCTGTCGAATCAGGACAAACGCCTGACTGAAATCATCCAGACTCATTCCAGGCGAGTCAATCAAATAATCGAGGACATTCTGCAGCTTTCCAAAAGAACAGGTTCAAGCAGAGAAAAAATCGACTTGAAATCCTGGTTGCAGAATTACTTGCTCAACTTCGCATTAGAGCAATCCGTCAATAGTGAAGCCTTTCAATTATCCTGTCCTGAAGAAGCCTTATCGGCTTTTATCGACCCTAATCATCTGAAGCAGATTATGGATAATCTCTGTCAAAATGCCTTGAAATACGGAAAACCAGAATTAGGCGCGATTATGCTGAAACTACTGGTCATTCAGCATAATGTTTGCCTAGAAGTTATCGATAACGGCGAAGGCATCAGCCGTGATCACATGCAGCACTTGTTCGAGCCGTTTTTTACTACCTCGGCCAGCGGTACCGGTCTTGGCCTTTATATTTCCAAAGAATTGGCCGAGCTAAATCAGGCTAAATTGAGCTATCATTTGACCGATGATCACCACAGCTATTTTCGCCTTTCTTTACTTAACGCTGAACATGCCATAATTGAAATATGATAAAACCACTCGCATTAATCGTTGATGACGAGCCCGATATCCGGGAATTATTGGAAATCACGCTGAACAGAATGGATATCGAAACTTGCGCTGCGGCAACTATTGAAAGCGGCAAATCGTTTTTGCGACAAAAAGAGTTCAATCTTTGCCTAACCGATATGAAGCTGCCTGACGGCAATGGACTTGAATTAGTCGATTATATTCAAACCACCGACAACCCATTTCCAGTCGCGGTCATTACTGCTCATGGCAACATGGACACAGCCATTCTGGCGATGAAAAAGGGCGCTTTTGACTTTATTTCCAAACCCATTGACTTGCCCGCCTTAAGGCAGGTAGTCAGCAGCGCGCTAAAGTTTGCCAACACGATAAGCGTGAAAGAAAGGCGTACGCGCCATACATTGCTTGGCGAGTCATCGATCATGCGCGAAATCCGCGCCAAGATAGACAAACTGGCGCGCAGCCAAGCGCCGGTTTTCATCAGCGGCGAGTCCGGATCAGGAAAGGAATTGGTGGCGAGGCTAATTCATCAGCAAAGCTCACGCAGCGACAATGCTTTCGTTGCGATCAATTGCGGGGCAATTCCGCATGAACTGATGGAAAGTGAATTTTTTGGTCATAAAAAAGGCAGTTTCACCGGAGCCGTAAACGACAAAAAAGGTTTTTTTCAGGCGGCGGAAGGCGGCACCTTGTTTCTGGACGAAATTGGCGATTTGCCACAATCACTGCAAGTTAAGTTACTGCGCGCAATTCAGGAAAAAAAAATTCGCCCGGTTGGCGAACAACAAGAAATACCTGTTGATATTCGGCTTTTGAGCGCCACGCACCGGAATCTTGCCGAAATGGTCAAGGCCGGGAGCTTTAGGCAAGATTTATATTACCGCATCAATGTGATTGACCTATATATCCCGCCATTGCGCGATCGCATTCAGGATTTGCCTTATCTGACGCAGCACATACTCGCTAAGTTGACCGGCGCTGACCAAAACGAACTGCCGACTCTTTCAGCCTCTGCAATGAGCGCCTTGCAAAAATATCATTTTCCCGGCAATGTTCGAGAGCTGGAAAACATTCTGGAGAGGGCTCTCGCGCTTTATGACGGAAAAATGATCGAGGTTGACGACCTAAATCTGCCAGCCGTTGATCCTGCTCTTTCAGACTCGTCGGCATATAACGCCACGCTGGGAGCGTTAGAAGATTACCTGGAAAAAATAGAACGCAAAGCAATCACTGCGGCGCTGGAAGAAAACAAATGGAACAAAACCGCCGCCGCCAAACAGCTCGGCTTAACCTTCAGGTCTTTTCGTTATCGCCTAAAAAAACTCAATTTAGACGATTAAACGAATGGCTGGTTTTAAACTTTGTATTTGTCAATGGCTTCGAGTTTGATGACAGCGCCTTTAATTTTGGCTTCGATGTCTGGATTTAGCTCATCATTTTTATAAACCTTGTCCAGCAAACCTTCGGCGACTAAGGCTTCTTTTATCCAGCGCTTGGTAAAACGGTAATTGCTGTAAGAAGCAGCAATTTCACCGGTTTTCGGATCTTTCAAGCCACGTTTGCCGGCATCTTGCGCTACTGCCGGTTCTTCCGACGCTGCTTCTGGCTTGGGTGCTTCCGTTACGGATGCAGCGGGCTTAGCTTCTGCTGCTTTTTCGGCGGGAGCAGATTGAGTAACGGGCTGTTTAACGGCTACAACTGGCTTCTCCGCCTTGACTTGAGGCGCTTCTGTACTCGAAGTTGTTTTTTGTTCGCTTACAATCACATAAATGACATAAGCAACAAAAATTGCAGTTAATATAAACAACATCTCAATCATAACAGCTCTCCACCTCTTAAATTAAATTTATCGTTATTATCCTGAAAATAAAGCGATACGCGTTTAGCGCTATTACCTTATCCCGCATGCTGAATATACCAGAACGTGAAGTTCTAAGTAAGCCCTAAATCATAACTAAATCGATGGCAAGCAATCATTTGCGACAAATTCTGCAGTTGAGTTAAAAATACGGGGTATTTAACCATACCCATTATCTGACTTTATCGAAAATCCGTGTTCCCGCTATATGCTTTATAGCCCAATCCACCATGGATTCCAGAATCGGTTGCAAATCTTTGCCTTTGCTTGTTAATTGGTATTGATAACGCACTGGTTTAGTGCAATAAGGCGCTTTAATAATAATCCCAGCATTTTCCAGACGTTTCAAGCGATCAGCTAATATATTGGTGGGTATGCCTTCAGCGGATTCGGCAAACTCTCCGAAACGCTCTTTGCCCAAAATCAGATCGCGCACAACTAATAATGTCCATTTATCACCGAGCAAGTCGAGTACATTAGCCACCGGACAAACAGAGCGATCAAATTGACTTAGCAGAGTTGACATACTATTTTCGCCAAAGCGACTTGCAAACTAAAAGTTATGGCCATAGACTAGCTGCTTTCGAATAAAAAGCCAATCTAGCACACTATCACGACTCGGAGAAACAAAATAATTAAGCTTCATCAATTTGCCCGAACTTGGGGCATTCTTAATTTGAGCCAGTTTTGCACCAAGCTTGAAACCTTTTTACGAATCACAAAATTGCCTTATGAGATCGTCGAAACTTTACCGCTAAAAGCGCCTCGTGGAAAATTACCCTATATCGAAGACCAAGGCCAGGTCATCACTGATTCGCGATTGATTTTAAATTATCTGAAAAAACTTATCCTATTTCGCTCGACGACCATCTGAGTCTTGCTGAACAAGGAACGGCCAAGGCCTTTCAGCGCTTGCTGGAGGAGCATTTATACTGGATTGGCATGGTCACGCGCTGGAATTATTCGAAGGCTAACTGGCAAGTCAACAAACAGGCTATTTTTGGCGGGCTTCCGCCTCTCGTTCGAGACTTAGCGGCCGGGTTTTACCGTCAACGCATCCGTGCGCAAATCAAAGGCCACGGCGCAGGACGTCTAAGCCATGACGAGCTCTTTGAGCTGGGCAACGAAGACCTTGACAGCCTGGCCCACTTTTTAGCCGAGAAACCGTATTTTATGGGTGACCGGCCAAGTAGTCTGGATGCTAGCGCTTATGGCATTCTGGTCAATAGTTAGCGATCAATTTTCATCATATTGAACAAAATGTGTTTACATGCTGGCTTACCATTAATCCTGGCGCTAGCGCCAGAGCTGAGATAGTATAGTCGGCATGAAAATTGACCTTGACAAACTAACCG
>Ga0233425_10002845_pt1 | contig 32899 bp, 33 predicted proteins | sample Watercolumn_Towu_2_FD_181712 | JGI IMG/M metagenome (GOLD analysis project Ga0233425, IMG submission 181712) | Freshwater microbial communities from Lake Towuti, South Sulawesi, Indonesia - Watercolumn_Towuti2014_140_MG | ecosystem: Environmental > Aquatic > Freshwater > Lake | place... | reverse complement strand
TCCCCGCCTGTTGCTGAAAACTCTCTTACGCGGAGTCTTCTTAAAACCCAGGAACCTCGCTTTTCTGTCCAATGTTTTATTGAGCCTGGCAAAAGGAGAGTTCCGGATGCCGGTCTCTTTAAAAGAATTTCCGGCCACCCTCCATATTAATATCTCCAAGGCCTACAGGAATATGGATATCGGTTCCCGGCTGATCGCTTCTTATACGGAATACCTTAGAAATAAAGGCGTCCACGGTGTCTGCCTTGCGACCATGTCTGAGTCGGCTTCGAGGTTTTTCTCTTCGGCAGGCTTTCGGCTTGTATATTCAGGAAAAAGGTCGTACTTCAGATACCTCCTAAATAAAGACCTTCCTATTCATATCTACGCAAAGACCATTTAATAGCCCCGGTATTTCTCTCGATAGTTTTACATATCTGATACATCATATAATTCATACATTTCATAATGAATAAATTAAAATTTACTTGCCTTTTTCTATGATTCGGTTATAATCAAAAAGTCCCATCCGTTTGTTTATCGACTCCAGATTCGGAATCCCGGTGGGTACCACACATACTATTACCGGCGCGATCATGGGTATAGGCTCGCTTGAGCGCAGTGCGCTGGGGCGTGGTCGGGAAGAGTGTCTGGGCCTGGATTCTTACCATACCCTGTTCCGCGGCTATCTCTGCTTTAGCCTATTTTTTGATTAGTAGATAAAACAATCAGTATGCCTTCCTTTGTCAGAAACACAACAACTCAACTATTCTTTTTCGTATTCTGCCTCTTTATTAGTTTTTCACTGGCTGTTGAACCGGTTGAGAGACCGCAGCCTCTGGATATCACCAAGATTTTTCTTGGTAGAGAAGAACTCTGCCGGGAATACGGCTTTGAATACGCCCTCCTTTTCAATTACACCCAAAATCTTATTCTAAACGGCACACATGACGACGGTAAGTCGCTGGGGCTCTGGTATTGGAACCTGGAACTGGCTCAACGGCTCTGGAAGGGCGGTAAGGTTTATCTGGAGCTGGAGATGGATAAGAACAAAGGTATTGATAAGTTGGTTCCTACCTTTTCTTGGTTTAATTATAACAGTTCAGCCAATGCCAGCCCCTACGTACCCGCATTCTACTTTACCCAGGATCTGCTTGAGGACAAGGTCTTTCTGGCTGCGGGAAAACTAGATCCTTCTATCTGGTTTGATACAAATGCAATAGCTAATTCGGCGGATATCCAGTTTCAATCCGCAGCGCTCGTAAATAACCTCATTCTTCCGTTTCCTATCAAGAGTATCGGCGCGCTGGCAAATTTCAAGCCCGGTGAATCCTGGTATTTCCGGGCCGGGGCATCTACTGCCACCACCACTCCCACTAAAACCGGTTTCAGCAATGCCTTTGCCGATCAAGTCTTTCTGGTTGAGTTCGGCCTGACTCCGAAATGGCAAGGGCTTGCCGGAAATTACCGTTTTATCTTCTGTTCTGACCGCCAGAATCTGGATTATATCAATGCTGAGGGTACGCGCCGGAACAATTACAGCTTTGCTTTGAGTTTTGACCAGGCGCTGAATGAACGCATAAGCCTCTTTGCCCGTTACGGCCAGGCAGACCCCAAGGTAAATAGCATAGAATATTTCTGGTCAGCAGGAGGCCAGCTGAATGAACCTATACCCGGCCGTAAGCTTGATTATCTCGGGCTGGGTGTGGCGCAGTCGATGTTGGGAAACGATTACCTGCAAGCCAACGGCCCGGGCCTGGCGCATAGCGAAACAATGTACGAGCTGTATTACTCTGTACGCCTCAAAGACTACTTTCTTATAAGCCCCAACCTGCAATACGTCAATCATCCTGATGCCGGCGCAAGCGAAAGCGAGGCCCTGGCTTGCGGCGTAAGATTTCTTCTTATTTTCTAGGATTTTTGCTATAATATAAATAATGAAAAAGCTCTCTGCGTTGTTTACCAGCTACCGCACTAAAGTAACCCTTGCCCTTATCCTGTCGCTGTTTTTTGTAATGGGATTAAGCAGTTTTCTTATTTACGATTACAGCTTGAAATCGCAGTTCTCTCAAATAAGAGAGAGGCTGAAGGTTATCGCCCAGACAGCGGCTATCAGCATTGACGGCGACCTTGTCAAAGTCGTCCCATTGGCCAAAGAGGGTATTAATGCCCCTGCTTACCGGATGATTGCCAGGCAGTTGGAAAAGATCCGTGCCGCCAATTCTTCTTTGCTTTATATATATACTTTGGGTAAATCCTCGAAGCCTTATATACTGCAATTTGTAGTTGACCTTAACCCGGTCAGGACCAGTAAGGGCAAGGTAATCGCTACCGCTTATCCCGGCGACCTGTATGACGCTTCCCGTTTCCCCCAAATGCTAAACGCGTTCTCTGGTCCGACGGCAGACAAAAAAATCATGGGTGACGAATGGGGAGCCACTCTTTCCGGATATGCCCCCATACGCGACAGTAATAATAAGGTGGTCGCTATCCTGGGCGTGGATATGTCAGCCAGGGATATATATTTACTGCAGAAGGAAGTCTGGTTACGTTCCTTATTGGTTTTATTGCTTGGTTTGGTCCTTTCCATAATTTTGGGAATCATTCTTTCCTCCAGGATAACCAGGCGCATCGAAGAACTGGTGGAGGGGACGCGCCATATTGCCGGCGAGGACCTGGAGTATAAGGTTAAGGTATCCGGGCACGATGAGGTAAGCGAGCTGGCCGCCTCTTTTAACCAGATGGCCTCAAGCCTGTCGGATTCCAAAAAGAAGCTGCAGGATTATTTTTACCGGGTGGTCCAGTCGCTCGTACGTATACTAGAGGCCAAGGATCCTTATACCAAAGGACATTCCCAGAGGGTCGCCGATTATTCCAGGGATATATGCCTACAGATGGGTTTTTCGCAGGAGAAAGCTGAATCGGTGAGAAGGGCGGCGGAACTCCACGATATCGGTAAGCTTGTGGTCGAAGAGAGCCTGTTGAATAAAAAAGAGAAGCTTTCCGATGAGGAGAACAAGATTATCCGTGAGCATCCTCTTGTAGGCGAAAACGCCTTAAAGCCGGTCCTCTTTGATGAAGAGATGCTAGCAGTGGTGCGTTCGCACCATGAGCGTTATGACGGCCTGGGTTATCCCGACGGCCTTAAGGGGGATAAAATCAGTATTTTTGCCCAGATCGTCTCTGTGGCTGATTCATACGATGCTATGACTTCCAGCCGGGCTTACCGTCCGGCCTTATCCAAGGAAGCCGCCTTGGAGGAACTGGTAAAGTATTCCGGGACGCAGTTCAATACCCAGGTGGTTAATGCGCTCTTGAAGGTGCTGGAGAAATGAAGAAAAAGGTATATTATCACGATACGGATTCCGGACAGGTAGTCTATTACGCGAATTACCTTAAATATCTGGAGGAGGCGCGCACGGAATTCTTCGCCGCTAATGGGCTCTCCGTCAAGGACCTTGCCGAGGGCGGCACTATGTTCGTAGTCGCGCGGCTTGAGGTGGACTACAAATTCCCCGGCCGTTACGGGGACGTGCTTGACGTGAATACCTGGGTAGACAGCGTGGGCGGGGCGCGCATCGAGTTTGACGCCGAGATCAAGAATCAAAATAACCAGCTCCTGGTCAAGGCCAGGACTACTCTTGTATGTATCGGCAAGGATTTCAAACCGAAACTTACCCCGGAAGAAATAAAGAGGCTGATAATCTGATGGATTGTTTTGAGGCGATCAAAACCAGGAGGAGCGTGCGGTCTTTCAGCGCTAAGCCTTTGCCTGTGTCGCTTATCGAGAAGCTGATCGACGCGGGAAGGTTCGCTGCCACAGCCAGGAATATCCAACCTTGGGAATTTGTGGCAGTGAGCGAAAAGGAGACCCTGGTCGCTCTGGCCGATCTGGCGGAGAACGGCAGATTTATACGGGATGCCGCTTTTTGTATAGCTATTTTTTGTTGTGATACGAAATATTATCTTGAAGACGGATGCGCCGCGACTCAGAACATTATGGTTGCGGCAGCAGCGGAAAAAATAGGTTCCTGTTGGGTGGCCGGAGACAAAAAACCATATGCGGCGGCGGTAAATAAATTGCTGGGAGTCCCGGAAAAACTTAAGCTGGTCAGCTTGATCGCTCTGGGATATCCGGAGGCTCCGGAGGCTCTAAGGTTAGCCGATAAGAGGAGCTTGAAAGAGATGGTCCACTGGGAGAGGTTTTAACAAAAGGAGGAAGGATGAAGAGGGTGGCGTTGTTGGTCTGTTTAGCGGTCATGGTTTCCGGTCTTTCTTTAGCTGTTCTTGCCGAAGAGAATAAAGCGTGTGAAGCTGCCAAGGCGAGCCCAAAAGAAGGCACTGCGATGGTTAATGCCGACGATATGCGTTATGGTAAGACCTGTTTTAACAAGCTGGGTAGAGGAGTGATCAATATCCTTACCTCCCCGAGCGAGATACCCGCAGGCGCCTTCAGGGTATGCCGCGAGAAAGGCGATTTTATCGGGGTCACTTTAGGCAGTTTCGAGGGGCTCTTTACGTTTATCATCCGCGGAATTATCGGCGTATTCGATACGGCTACTTTCCTTATCCCTCCCTATAACCGGCCGATCATGCAGCCTGAATACGCGTTCCAGAGTTTGGAGCAGAGCTTTCATGATTATCAGGGAGGGAGTTTCTAGTTAATGATGCGATGAGTGACCTGGAGTTCGTCCATCGCTGTATAAATCACGACAGCGGGGCTTGGGATGAATTCTTGAAAGATTATTCCCGCCTCATCTATAACTATATATACCACGTCTTAACCAGCAAAGGCAGTAAATCCGGCCAGGGTCAGGTCGACGATATTTTTCAGGAGTTAATCCGAACCTTAGTCGACGAGGATTGCAAAAAACTAAAATCATTTAAGGCCAGAAACGGCGCAAGCCTCGCTACCTGGCTGCGGCAGGTCACCATTAATTTTACCCTGGATTACCTGCGCACGAATTCAGTGGCGGCCTCGCTTGATGCCGAGGACGAGGAAGGTTTTGCCTTGAAAGACCGGCTTGTATCCGCGGGGCCGGATGCCGCCGAAGAGGCGCAGAAAAATGAAATAACGGCGCACCTCAAGGATTGCATAGGCAGGTTGAGTATCGATGACAAATATTTCATCGAGCTGCACTATAACCAACACATAAGGCTGGAGGATATGAAAGGACTTTTTAATATATCCCGGGGGGCCGTGGATATGCAAAAACAGAGGCTGATTTTACGGTTAAGGGACTGTTTTGCTAAAAAAGGCATCGCGTTAGATTTTTGAGGTCGTTGAGTCTATTGATACGTAAGGAGAAAACATGCGGCAGGATCTGCAGGACTTGATCAGGGAGGCGTACCGGCAGTGGAAAGATGGGCAGCACGGGCATAAGGGGGAGCATCCGGATGAAGAGGAATTTACGGCCTTTGTAACGGGTTCCCTCGGACCGGGAGAGTCTGCCGGTATTAGAGAGCATATCGTAGAATGCCTCCGGTGCGCAGAAATCCTTTCCTTAAGTCTCGGGGAAGCCCGGCAAGACTTGAGCGTCCCGGAAGAAGTCCTGGAGAAAGCAAGGGAGCTGGTCTGTCCGGAAGACAAATCACTTTGCCTTGAGGTCTTTTTAAGGTTAAAAGAGGGCCTGCTTGAGTTGATCAATACCACCGGAGATGTTTTAGTGGGTCAGGAGTTCCTCTCAGCGCCTGTTTTACGCACCCGCTCCATAAAGGATTTTAAAGACGAAGTAAGAATACTCAAGGATATTAAGGATGTTCGGGTGGAGGTCAAGGTTGAGGCACAGCAGGCTAAGACCTTTAACCTTATAGTGGCGGTCAAGGAGAAGCCTACCCAGAAGGTGCTTAAGGATTTAAGGGTCAGCCTGGTCAGGGAGGGCACGGAGCTTGAGTCTTACATCAATGATTCCGGCACCGTAGTTTTTGAACATGTTGCGCTGGGGAATTACCGGATTGAGATATCAAAGGTCGGAGAAAAGGTGGCTACGGTTAACATAAATATCAAATCCTGACTCTATGGTCAACGAAGCCTGGGTGCTAGAGATATTAAAACTTGACGACGGCCTGAAGATGAGCCTTTACGATAAGGCGGAGATCGTCTCGACCTTGAGGCATTACAGCGTGAGCCGGCCGTCGTTTCGCGAGATTTATAATATCTGCGAAGAGGTCACCGTCATCCTGAACAAGGCGGATAATGCCGGGCTCTTAGCTCCGGAATATTTCAAAGCTCTGCTTAGGTCCGGTAAGCTGCTCTGGGATATGCTCCTGACCAATCGGGTGAAAGAGAAGCTTAAGTCAGTGCGCATTCCCGACCTGGTTCTTTCTATCGACGAAGAGCTGGTGGATATACCCTGGGAACTGCTTTATGACGGGGGGACCTTCCTGTGCCTGAATTATAACCTGGGAAGGCTCGTGCGCACAAAACGCGAACCTTCCCCGGCAGTACGCTACCGCGGTTACTCCGATGTTTTTAAAATGCTGATCCTGGCAAACCCCACCGATGATTTGAAGTCCGCATATCTCGAAGGTATCAATATCAGGAACCAGTTTGACCGCAAAAGGGATAATGTGCGGATCGATTTCAAGTCGACCTCAATCGATAAGCTTTATGTGAAGAAGAATCTCCGGGATTACGACGTAGTGCATTTCGCCGGGCATTGCGAGTACGATGCGCATGATCCCGGAGAAACGGGCTGGGTACTGTCGGACGGGAAATTCAACACCCAGGACATTATGGCGCTGGGAGCGGATACTTCTCTGCCTTCGCTGATCTTCTCCAACGCCTGCTACTCTGCTAATGCCGGAGGCGAACTTATCGAAAACGATTATCAGGCGCGCAGCTACTCTCTGGCTGCCGCATTTCTTTTCTCCGGGGTGAGGCACTATATAGGTTCGATCCGCCGGGTAGAAGACGCCTCGAGCCTGGCCTTTGCCAAGGAATTATACGCTAATCTTATCGCCGGCAAGTCCGTGGGCGAAAGCATGCGTTTAAGTCGGCTCAAATTGATCAAAGAGCGGGGGGTGAGCGTCGTACCCTGGGCCAGCTATCTTCTTTACGGGGACCCGAATTTCGTGCTTTTCAAGAACAAGGCGGCTCTTTCCCAGGCCAGAAAATCACGTACAATACTGAAGAACAGGAAGGCCTGGCGCTGGCTGGGAACAGGTATTGCCGTAGCTGCCTTGTTCCTATTCCTATATATATGGCTCCCCAGTATTAATCCCAATTCTTACTGGATATACTCCCGGGCAAGAAGTTATTTTATGTCGGGAGTCAATGACCGGGCGATCGCCATGGCAGCGGCCGCGATCGAAAAGAACCCCGACTTTCTTCCCGCTTATCAGCTGTTAGGGGATACCTATCAGCGGCTGGGAGACAGGGAGAACGCCCTTAAGTATTATTTTGATTTCATGCGCGCCAGCGAAAGGCGCAAGGATGGCCGGAATCTGGCTGCGGCTTATGTCGGAATAGGCTGGGTGTATTATCTGCAGGGAGATTTTGACAAGGCTTTCCAGTTCTATGACAAGGCCTTAATTTTAAGCCGCAGTAATAACGACAAGATGAATGAGGCGGATGCGCTGGGCAAGCTTGCGGTCTGGGAGATGGACCGTAAGAATTACGACCTGGCTATGGAGTACTTGCTCAAAAGCTCGGAGATCAACCGTTTCAGGCAGAATATCTGGCGGCACAAATATAACCTGGCCTGCGACTATTTCAACTTGGGGTATTTGTTTACCGAAAAAGGGGATTATAAGACTGCCCGTGAATTCTACGACAAGAGCTTTAAGATATTTTCCGGCTTAAAGCTGAAATACGAGCTTAGCGATTATTATTTCAACATCGGGGAGATTTATTCGTTTCAGAAGGAATACCAGAAGGCGCTAGACTACTACCATAAGGGCCTGGATATCGATAAATCGCTCGGGCATAAGCCGAACATCGCCGGAGATTATAATATGATGGGAGAGCTTTACGCGGAGATGGATAACTTCAAAGAGGCCGAAGAGTACTTCAATAAGGCGATAGCCATGGCCAAGGAGATAAATTACCGTCCGGAGATCGCCTCCAGTTATTATAATCTCGGCGTTATGTACAAGAAGATGGGCAGGAAGAACCGTTCGCGGGAGAACCTCCGCCAGGCGCAGGAAATCTACAGTGTTATCGACCCGCTGAAATACCAGCAGATAAAGCTCGAACTTACGAACCGGGATTAAATCCCCTACAGAAATATTTCAGTTAGATTTTAAACCTTCTTTCGTCTATTGTTGCAGGAGGTGGATAGATGAAGAAGGTTATTTTATTTCTGGTTATTGTTTTCGGTCTAGGTAGCGGTCCGTGCGTTAAGGCGGAGGAGCTTGATTGGGAGGATATAAGCACAGGAAGTTTTGATTTTCGCTCGGTCTGGATTGATCCGGTAACCCCCAATTTCATTCTGGCCGGTTCCCGGAGCGGGATAGCAAGAAGCGAGAATGGGGGAATAAGTTGGAGGAGCGTGCTCTCTGTGCGCGGGGAGAAAAGAGGGGTTAATTATATCCTTTCCGTGGGGAATAATTTTTATGCCTGCACAGAAAACGGTTTGTACTTAAGCAGCGATCGAGGCAGGAACTGGAAAAGGATTTTCAAAGGGAGGAACGCTTTCGAGGCGGATTGCCGGGCATTGACTGCGGCGCAGGGGCAACTGTTTCTGGGGACCGGGGGCGGGCTGTTTATAAGCCGGGATAATGGCCGCATCTGGCAGAGGGTTATTGTCAAGCCGGGGGGCAGCGGAATTCTGGTCATTATTTCAAAGGGTAGTAATGTTTATGCCGCCTGCGCTGACGGGGTATTCAAAAGTAGGGATAACGGCGATTCGTGGGAGAGGGTATATTCCAAGCACTCAACGGAGATAAGCGCGGAGGCTCCCGATATCGTTGAAGACAGGGATGAAGGCGAGAGGTGTTCCAGTATTAACTATCTGGCGTTTGACGCGGAGAGTAACCGGATGTATTTAGCCACATCAAGCGGAGTAATGATAAGTAACGATGAGGGCCGGTCTTGGGAAAATTTGAGCGACTACGGACTGCTTTCTAAAGATGTGCGTAAGATATTTGTTTTTGACAATTCAGATATCCGCGCCCTAACCCAGTCCGGAATCTTTGCTTACCGGGATGGCCGCTGGCAGGAAGAGTCGTTTGGTCTCTCCGCAGGAGACGTGCGGTTCTTGGGGCAGGATAATTCGGGTATTCTCTATGCCGCCTGTGAAAAGGGATTATTCAGGGGGAGGGCGGGGAAAAAGAGCCGCGGATTCTTTAATACGCCACCAGATTATGATCAATGGGAGCCAAAGATAAATGAAGTCCAGAAAGCGGCAATCAGCTATGCGGAGGTAGATCCGGAAAAGATCCGGAATTGGCGCAGGCAGGCAGGAAAAAAAGCGCTCCTGCCGGACATGAATATCTCGGTCGGCCGTAATACCTCCGACCTTTGGCATTGGGAGTCCGGCTCGAGTACTAAAAGCGAAGACGATATCCTGCGCAAAGGCAATGACGCTATCGATTGGGATGTTTCTTTGAGTTGGGACCTGGGAGAGCTTATCTGGAATAACGACCAGACCTCTATCGATACGCGTTCGCGACTGATGGTGCAGTTGCGCGACGATATACTGGATGAAGTGAATAAGGCGTATTTCGAGCGCATCAGGTTGAGGGAGGAGATCAATAACCTGACAATCGAAGACAGGAAGAGGAGGTTTGAAAAAGAGCTCCGCCTGCGGGAGCTTACCGCTACGCTGGACAGCCTCACCGGAGGCTTATTCTCCCAAACCGCGAGTAAGTATTAACGCGCCTGTCGGGTCACATTGCTCGCTCAAAACCCGCAGGCATGACCCGTCAATAAGAGGGATAGCAGGAATATGACTCGATAGTATACAAGCCCACACAAAATCTCTTGCAATTACTCCGCCTTTGTGATAATTTATTTTATCGCCTTCCGTAAATAACCCTAATAATCATAAGGATTAATGCGATGAGCGTACATCATTTTACCGATACTAACTTCAAGAAAGAAGTCCTGGAATCTCATCTGCCGGTCCTAGTGGATTTCTGGGCTCCCTGGTGCGGCCCCTGCAAGATGATTGCGCCGGCAATCGAGGAGATGGCTAAGGAGTACGCTCACAAGATGAAGATCGGCAAGGTCGACGTAGACTCCAATTCCAAGACCCCCTCGCACTACGGCGTCATGTCTATCCCGACCCTCATGTTCTTTAAAAACGGCCAGGTCGTTGAACAGTTAGTCGGCGTCTTAAACAGGGCCGAATTGAAGCGTAAGATCGAAGAATATATCTAGATGAGAAAGATCTTTATCGCCGCTACCAAGCAGAACGACGGCAAGACCACGTCTTCTTTGGGTCTCATCTGTAATTTTCAGAACAAATTCGGCAAGGTCGGTTTCATAAAGCCTATAGGCCAGCGTTATCTGGAAGAGGAAGGCCTGAAGATCGATGAGGATTCCGTCCTTATCGAAGAGGTCTGCGGGATAAAATCCGGACTGAAGGATATGAGCCCGATTGCGGTGGAGAGAGGGTTCACCGAGAAGTACATCGCCAAGCCCGACCGCAAGTCGATAACCCACCAGATCCAGGATGCCTTTCGCCGCGTTTCAAAAGGTCAGGATCTTGTGATTATCGAGGGCACAGGCCATGCCGGAGTAGGTTCGGTATTCGACCACTCCAACGCTGCGGTAGCCAGGCTCCTGGGTTCGAAGGTGATCATAATTTCATCCGGGGGTATCGGCCGGCCGATCGACGAGATAGTATTAAACAAGGCGCTCTTTGAGAAGGAAGGCGTGAAGGTACTGGGTGTGATCATCAATAAGGTGCTCCCGGCAAAATACGACAAGATTAACCAGATGGTCAGAAAAGGGCTTGAGAGGAAGGGGATAGAGGTACTGGGCGTCATACCTTACGATCCGGTACTGGCTCGGCCGAGCATCGAGCAGATACTTGAGGAAGGCGACTTCGAGCTTCTGGCGGGAGGGGAATTTTTAGGCCGTTTTGTTCCGCAGGTAATCGTGGGTGCAATGGAGCCTCACGATGCGGTAAAATATATCACCGTGGATAGCCTGATAATCACCCCCGGGGACAGGGAGGATATGATCATGGCGGTTTTGAGTTCTTTCCGGGACCAGGAAAATAAGAAGCTTAAGGTCGCAGGTATCATACTCTCCGGAGGGATTACCCCGGAAGCGCCGGTAATGAATTTATTGAGCAAGGCAGAGATTCCGGTGCTGTTAGCAAAATCCGATACCTACGACGTGGCTACTTCAATTCACGACATGACAATTAAGATACGGCCTCAGGATTCCGAGAAGATTAATGCGGTGAAGAAATTAATCAAAGACAACGTAGATTTCGATAAAATATTGAGAGGAATGTAAGCATGGATATCATCACAAAGATTCGTAATCACGCAAGAAAGAGCCTCAAGACCATTATCTTGCCGGAATATTACGATAAGAGAGTGGTTGAGGCGGCCAGGATTATAGAAAAAGAGGGGCTGGCTAGGCCGCTACTGTTTACCAAGGAAATGATGAATCCGGCTACAAAGGACAGGTATATAGGCGAGTATTACGAAATGCATAAGGCCAGGGACGTCAGCCTTGATGATGTAAAAAATCTTTTCGAAGACACCCTATATTATGCAGCTATGATGACTAGAGAGGGTAAGGTGGACGGCCTGGTGGCAGGGGCCGCGCATACTACCCCGGATATGGCCCGGGCAGCTATCCGTTGTATAGGCGTAGACGACCATATTACTATCGTCTCGAGTTGTTTTATTATGAGCGTGCCGGGTTCGCCTTACGGCGATGACGGAGTCTTTGTTTTTGCCGACTGCGGGATCATACCCGAGCCAAACTCCCGGCAACTGGCTTGCGTTGCTCTTTCCGTCTCTGAGCTGGCGGCAAAGGTACTGGATATGGATCCCCGTATAGCCTTCCTGAGCTATTCTACTAAAGGGTCAGCCCGGACTAAGGCTGCGGAAAAGATCGGAGAGGCTTTGAAATTACTCAATGAAATGGCTCCTCGACTTTTGGCGGACGGAGAACTCCAGGTGGATGCGGCGATCGTGCCGGAGGTGGCCAAAATAAAATACCCTGATAGTCCGGTGGGCGGGAGGGCTAACTGCCTGATATTCCCGAATCTTGAAGCCGGGAATATCGGATATAAATTAGTACAGAGATTGGGTAATGCCCGGGCGGTCGGCCCGCTTTTTCTTGGTCTGAACAAGCCGGCGAGCGACCTTTCGCGCGGATGCATCGTCGAAGACGTGGTGGACTGCGCAGCGGTGACGGCGATAAGGGCGCAGTGAGAATAGAGTTCAAAAATGAGAATACTGGTCATAAATAGCGGGAGCTCTTCGATAAAATACCGGCTTTTCGAGATGCCGGGAGAAAAAGTCATCTCCAAAGGGAGTATCGAGCATATCGGCGAGCCGGACTCGGTTGTTAAAGACCATCTTAGCGGTTTGCAGATGATTCTGAAGAAAGTGGACGGTGTCTATGCGGTAGGCCACCGCGTGGTCCACGGAGCGGAGAAATTCTGCAGGCCGGCAGTCGTGAATAAGAAAGTAATCAGGGAGATCAGGCATTGTTTTGAGATAGCGCCTTTACATAATCCGGCAAATCTGGCCGGGATTCTTGCCTGCAAGAAACTCCTGCCGGGGGTCAGACAGGTGGCGGTCTTTGATACTGCTTTTCATCAGACGATACCGGATTACGCGTTCGTCTACGGGCTCCCTTACGACTTTTACAGCAAGCTGAAGATAAGGAAATACGGTTTTCACGGGACAAGCCACGAATACGTGGCTGAAGAGGCAGCGAGACTCCTAGGTAGACCGCTTAATAAATTGAAAATCATCACCTGCCATCTGGGAAACGGTTGCAGTATTGCTGCGGTAGATAAAGGAAAGTCGGCGGATACCAGCATGGGTTATACTCCTCTGGAAGGCGTAGTTATGGGTACGCGCTGCGGTGATATCGATCCGGCACTGGTGCCGTACATAATGCACAAAAAGAAACTGGATGCGCATCAAGCTGAGTCTTTCCTGAATAAATCGTGCGGCCTGAAGGGTATTTCGGGGATAAGCAATGATATGCGTACATTGAGTTCCCGGGCCAGGGCAGGAAGCAGGCGGGCAAAGCTGGCTATCAACGTTTTTGTCTACCGGATAAGGAAATATATCGGTGCATACGCCGCGGTAATGGGAGGATGCGATGCGCTGGTTTTTACCGCGGGAATAGGCGAACATCAGGCCGGTATCAGAAATGCGGTGACGCGGGGACTATTCAGCCATTTTAAGAAATCCCCGCGCATACTGGTTATCCCTACCAACGAAGAACTAATGATAGCACGTCGCACTTACCAGCTTATAAGGAGAGGATATACATGTTCAGAACAATCTTAAAATCGAAGATACACCGGGCTACGGTGACCGAGGCTAACCTTCAGTATGAAGGTAGCATTACCATTGACGGAGACCTGATGAAGGCCGCCGGCATAATCGAATACGAGAAGGTAGAGGTCCTTAACCTGAATAACGGAAATCGCTTGGAGACCTATGCTATACAGGGGAAGTCCGCCTCGGGGGTGATATGTCTTAACGGCCCGGCTGCCCGCGGAGCATGCGTCGGTGACCTGGTGATAATCGTGGCTTACGCCATAATAGACGATAAAGATTCGCCCTCCCTTAAGCCCAGAATCATTAAAGTCAATGAACGAAACGCCATTAAGAATTAGGATTTTTCCCGATCCTGCCTTAAGAAAAATAAGCAAACCCGTGACGCGTATTACCGACAGGCAACGCGATACCTTAAGCAGGATGGCTCGGGTAATGTACGAAGGTAACGGTATAGGGTTGGCCGGGCCTCAAGTAGGGATAAACGAGCAGCTCATCGTCGTAGATATAGGCACCGGACTTTATAAGCTGGTTAATCCCAGAATAACAAAGAAGCAGGGCAGGCAGTCGCTCTCCGAGGGGTGCCTGAGTATCCCCGGTATCTGCATCAAGGTTAAACGGGCAAACAAAATATTGGTACGGGCGCTTGACGAAGAGGGGGTAAAGCAGGATATCGAAGCCGAAGGTTTATTAGCCTGTGTATTGCAGCATGAGATTGATCATTTGAAGGGGAGGATCATCATCGATTACGCATCTATAATCGAGAAGTTCAAGATTAAGAAGACGCTCAAGGAGCTGAAGAAGAAGGTGAAGTGCGGCAGGCCACCGAGCGGGAATAAGAATACCTGCCAGTTGGAATTGTAGGAGTATTCGTTTATGAGACAGAAGCTGCCGGCATGGTTTAAGCAGGATATCCCTGACCAGGATGTGGTTAATTTGCAGAGTCTTTTTCGCGAGTTCGGCCTGAATACGGTCTGCCAGGAGGCACACTGTCCGAACATCGCCTATTGTTTTAAGCGTAAAAAGGTCACCTTTATGATCCTCGGTCCGGCATGTACGCGGGATTGTAATTTCTGCGCGGTAGCCAAATCCGGGGAGAGTGGATTCAGCGAGCCGCAGGACGAGGCCCGGCGTATAAGCGAGGCGGCAAAGGAGCTGGGATTAAAATACGTAGTCATAACTTCCGTGACCAGGGATGATCTTTCCGACGGAGGGGCTTCGGTATTCGCCCAGACTATCAGGGCGATCAGAGGCGTAGATAAGAAAATAAGAACGGAGGTCCTTATTCCGGATTTTGAAGGCCGCATAGGCAGCTTAAAGACTGTCTTAGACGCTCTTCCTGATGTTCTGGCGCATAATTTAGAAACGGTAAGAAGCTGTTATCCGCAAGCGAGGCCTAAGGCGGATTATCAGCTTTCTTTGGATATGCTCGGTAAGTCCAAAGAACTAAAGCCAGAGGTCATTACAAAGTCATCACTGATGCTCGGCCTTGGAGAAACGGAAGCCGAGATAATCGAGGCGATGCATGATCTGGCCGATAACGGTTGCGATGTACTTACACTCGGGCAGTACCTGGCTCCCTCCGAGGAGCATTACCCGGTGAAAGAATTCGTGAGTATCGAAAAGTTCGAAAGATTGCGTGGCATAGCCAAGGCCATCGGTTTCAAAGCCGTTTTATCCGGACCGCTGGTGCGCTCGTCTTATAAAGCAGAGGAAGTATTCTATGAGTTACGGGGAGCTTGACCTGATTATAATTGGGGCGGGGCCTGCCGGATTGACCGCGGGTATTTACGCCGGCAGATCGCGTCTTAATACTTTGATAATCGAGAAAATGGCGGTGGGCGGCAGGATATTGATGAGCGAGACCATTGAAAACTATCCCGGGTTTTCAAATATAACCACGCAGGAGCTGATCCAGCGCATGGAAGATCAGGTGCGCGCGCTGGGCGTAAAAATAGAGCTGGGAGAGGTCGAGGATATCGATCTGACAAATAAGACTGTCAGCTTCGAGGGCAACAAATTCAAGGCCAAAGCTATTATAATCGCTACGGGCGCAAAGCCGAGGCTTTTGAATGTTCCGGGAGAGACCAGGCTTACGGGCAAAGGCGTCTCTTATTGCGCTATTTGCGATGCGCCATTTTACAAGGATAAGCGGGTCGTAGTGGTAGGGGGAGGAAATACGGTTGCCGAGGAGGCGGTGTATCTTGCGCGTTTTGCCAGCAAGGTTACTATCGTCCATCGGCGGGACGACCTGCGGGCTGCGCCGATTCTTCAGGAAAAATTAAAAAACGACAATAAAATAGAATTTGCATTATCTTGTATCGTTACGGAGATAACCGGCGCTAATAGAGTTGAGTCTCTGAAGTTAAAGAGTGTTGTAACAGGGGAAGAAAAAATCCTTGCCTGTGACGGGGTTTTCATTTATATTGGCTACGACCCGGATACCGGATTTTTGCGGAATAAGCTGGATCTTGATGAAGCCGGGTATATAATCAGCTCCGATATGGCGACCTCGGTAGAAGGCGTATTTGCATGCGGAGACTGTCGGAAGAAGAGTCTCTATCAGGTAGTCACTGCCTGTTCGGACGGGGCTATGGGAGCGGACACGGTTTATAAATACATTTCAAGTAAAGGAAAATGAAGATGAAAAACGCAACCAGCAATAAGAAGCTAACCGACTGGGTTAATAAGATGGCCGGGCTCTGTCGGCCGGATTCCGTCGTCTGGATCGACGGATCAAGCGAACAACTTAAGCTGTTGGAAAAAGAGGCACTGGGTACCGGCGAGCTTATAGAGTTGAACCAGAATAAGCTTCCGGGGTGTTTTCTGCACCGTACTGCGCCTGATGATGTGGCGCGCACGGAGCATTTGACCTTTATCTGTACGCGGAAAAAACATGACGCCGGGCCGAACAATAACTGGATGTCTCCGCGCGCAGCTTACGCCAAGGCCAGGGCTATTTTTAAAGGTGCCATGTCCGGAAGGACCATGTATGTCATTCCGTTTTCTATGGGTCCGATCGGCTCGCCTTTCAGCAAGATCGGTGTAGAGTTGACCGATTCGCGTTATGTGGTTTTGAATATGAACATCATGACCCGTATAGGTAACGATGTCCTGCGACAGCTAGAGAAAGAGGATAATTTCACCAGGTGCCTGCATTCCAAGGCCGATCTTAATATTAATCGCCGGCTGATACTGCAGTTTCCCGAAGACAACACTATCTGGAGTGTCGGTTCCGGATACGGAGGTAACGTCCTTTTGGGGAAAAAATGCCTGTCTTTGCGCATCGCCAGTTTTATCGCCAAAAAGGAGAAATGGCTGGCCGAGCATATGCTTGTAATGGGTATCGAGGAACCTAACGGGCACGTCGAATATATCGCTGCGGCTTTCCCTTCGGCTTGCGGCAAGACCAACCTGGCCATGCTTCTTCCGCCGGAAGGCTTAAAGGTTAAGGGTTACCGTATCTGGACGGTGGGTGATGATATAGCCTGGATGCGCGTAGATTCCGACGGTTCTCTCTGGGCGGTAAATCCGGAGACCGGATTCTTTGGCGTTGCCCCCGGCACTAACTCCAAAAGCAACCCTAATATGGTCGAGACTATAAAAAAGAACACCATTTACACCAATGTTCTTCTAAAGAAAGATGGGACAGTATGGTGGGAGGGGGCGGATGGCGAAGTCCCGGGCGAGGGGATCGACTGGTTGGGCCGCGCCTGGAAGCCGGGACTAAAGGATGAAGAAGGGAATATTATTAAAGGTGCGAATCCTAACAGCCGTTTTACCGCGCCTATAGCGAATTGTCCGGTAGCCTCCTTCAGGATACAGCAGCATCACGGTGTCCCGATATCTGCGATTGTCTTCGGAGGTAAGCGTTCTCTTCTGGCTCCCCTGGTTTATGAATCTTTTAACTGGCAGCACGGGGTGTTTGTAGGGGCGACCATGGCCTCCGAACGGACCGCCGCTCAAGTAGGTAAGCTCGGCGAGGTCCGGCGCGACCCGATGGCCATGCTTCCGTTTTGCGGATACAATATGGCGTATTATTTCGCGCACTGGCTGGATATGGGCAGGAGGATGCATAAACCTCCTAAGATATTCCATGTAAACTGGTTCCGGACGGATAAAGAAGGCAAATTTCTTTGGCCGGGATTTTCCGAGAATCTCAGGGTCCTGGAATGGATCCTGCAGCGCTGCAATAATAAAGTCGGCGCGGTGGAGACCCCCATAGGGTATGTGCCTTATCCGGCTGATATTGATTCTACGGGCCTGCAGCTTAAGTCAGGGGTCCTCGAGGAGCTCCTGGAAGTGAACAGGCCGGAGTGGCGCGAGGAGTTGAAGGGTATCAAGGATTTCTTTAAACAGTTTAAAAAAGACCTGCCCAAGGAGCTTTGGGCCGAATTTGAATCGCTCCAGAAAAGGCTGAAGGAGAAATGAACGATAGCGTGCTCTTGTCCACCGATTTCAAGGATTTGAAATTTTTCCGCCGCGGGAAGGTGCGCGACGTGTATGACCTGCAGGATAAGCTTTTGATCGTCTCTACGGATAGGATATCTTGCTTTGACGTAGTCCTGCCATCAGGTATCCCCAATAAAGGAAGGGTGCTGACCGCGTTGTCCTGTTTCTGGTTTGATATGATCAAGCCGATTGTACCCCACCATCTCATTACTGCCGACGTGAATAAATATCCGGAAGAGCTGCAGAAGCACAAAAAAGAACTTGCCGGACGTTCAATGCTCGTGTTAAAAACCAAGCCGCTGCCGGTGGAATGCGTGGTCAGGGGTTATCTTTCGGGCTCGGGTTGGAAGGAATACCAGAAATCTCAGAGTGTCTGCGGAATAAAACTTCCTGGGGGGCTAAGAGAGTCATCTAAACTCCCGGAGATAATCTTTACGCCTTCGACCAAAGAAGATAAAGGGCATGACGTAAACGTGGACCAGAAATATGTGGAGATGCAGTTGGGTAAGGAGACCGCGGACAAGATCGCGCAGTTGAGCATAAAGATATATTCCGAAGCCGCAGATTACGCCTTGAAGCACGGGATAATCATCGCGGATACCAAATTCGAATTCGGCGTTTACAACGACGAAATAATCCTCATTGACGAAGTCCTTACCCCGGATTCCTCGCGTTTTTGGCCCAAGGATGAATACGCCCCCGGCAGGCCCCAGCCCAGTTTCGACAAGCAGTTTGTGCGGGATTATCTGGAGACCTTGGATTGGGATAAGACCCCACCGGGCCCTAGATTACCACTGGAAATCATCGATAGGACGAGTATTAAATATCTGGATGCCTATAGAAAGCTCACCGGAAAGGAGCTTAAGAAGGCGTGAAAGGTTTTAAAAAGTTCCTGGTATTTGTCCTGCGTTTCTGCATCAGTGTCTTTCTTTTGGCAGCGCTCCTCTTTTTTAAGAACATAAACGTCAAGGAACTTCTATTCGACATCAAGACTGCGGATAAGCTTTTTCTTTTTCTCGCCTTCGCAGTATTCTTCCTGATTTATATCCTTGGATTGTTGCGCTGGTATATGCTGTTGAGGGCAGCAGACGTCCATATTCCGTTCAGGCGGGTGCTCACTTCGTTTTGCGGCGGGATATTCTTTTCTTGCCTCCTGCCTTCGAGTATCGGAGGGGATTTGGTGCGGAGCATCGATCTAAGCAAGTACACCCAGCGGCCGAGAGAGGTGGTAGCTACAGTGTTGCTTGACCGCTTAAGCGGTTACGTAGGTCTGGTTGTAGTGCTTTTGGTCTCCCTGTTTTTCGGATGGGATCTTTTGAAAGACAATACCGCAGCTATTATTAGTATAGGGGTAATTTCAGGGGTGATGGCGCTGCTGCTCCTGGTTTTATTTAATAAATTTATATTTGTCCAGATTAACAAGCTTCTGCATTTTCCTAACGCCGGAAGGATACGCGAGGGGCTCAAGAACCTCTTCCATGAAGTGCACTATTTCCGGAAACACAGGAGAACCCTGCTTTATAATCTTGCCTTATCTATAGTTATTCAGGCGATAGGGCCGGTAGTTTTTTACATTACTGCGCTTTCTCTTGGCTTAAGAGGAATGAATCCGGTCTATTTCTTTGTTTTTATACCTATAATAGGGGCTATAACGCTTCTGCCGATTTCTATCGGAGGCCTGGGCTTAAGGGAAAGTATGGCTGCCTTGTTTCTGCCTGCCGCCGGGATCTCCGCAGGCGCGGCAGCGGCTTTTGCACTCATCAATTCTTTTTTTATCCTTCTATACGGCGCTATCGGAGGGCTGATATATGTCCTTACGGTACATCATAGACGGGTATAATGTAACCAACCATCCGGATTTCCCCCGCGGCAGCCGAGCCCCGGCAGCCGATCCCCGGCAGGCGTTGCTCAACCTGATAAAAACAAGGAGGCTTAGTGGAAGTCCGCGTAACCGGGTGGATGTCGTCTTTGACGGTTATCCCGGAGAAGAATGCGGGCCGGCCTATTCATGGGCTAATATTATTTTTTCCCGGGAAATCTCCGCCGATGAGCGAATCAGGAAGATGCTCGAAGTTTCAGGTAATCCCCGCAACGTTATAGTAGTTTCTGACGACAAAGAAATCCGCTCGTTTGCCCGGATTTTCGGATGCCGCTACTCCAATGTCCCGGATTTTCTCGGGCTGAAGCCTTCCGGGCGCGGTGTGAAATGCGAGATACCGGAACCGGAGATCAGTTTTTCAGAAAAGCACAGGATTAACGAGGAATTAAAGAGAATCTGGCTGAAATAGCAATTAATTCTTGACATAACCCGCTCCTTGTGATAGAGTTATAAAAAATAAAGGACCCCTTAATACAGGGTGTGTTAAGGGTTAATTCAAAGGAGGTGCAGATGAGCAGTTGGCAAATAGTTTTGTTGGAGCCAGCCAGAACGGTATTGGGCCAGATCGGCCAGTTCATGGTCAATATCCTCTTGGTGTTGATTGTCCTTCTTATAGGTTGGATAATCTCCAAGATTGTCAAGGCGGTAGTGACCAAGGTCCTGAGGGCCGTAAAGGTCGACGAGCTTTCTGACCGCATTGAATTGGATGGCCTGCTGGAAAAGGGCGGGATATCCTATTCATTGTCGGAACTCGTAGGGGTAATCTGCTATTGGTTAGCGCTTCTGGTTACCTTTATGGTAGCGATCAACTCGGTCGGATTGACCGTCGCTGCGGATCTGTTAAAGAAGGTAGTATTGTACATACCCAACATTATCGGCGCTTTATTCATCCTTGTCCTGGGTATGTTTGTGGCAACGCTTTTGAGGAATATAGTGCAAACCGCGGCTAACAACGCCGGTCTCTCCCAGACTAAGCTTCTAGCGAAGGTGGTAGAGATCGTAGTAATAGCCTTCTCGGTGTTCGTTGCGTTAGAGCAGCTCAAGATCGGTATACGCATTACCGAGCTCACTCTAAGCATAGTGCTCGGTTCAGTCGGTTTAGGCCTGGCTCTTGCCTTCGGCCTGGGCTGCAAGGATATCGCCGGAAGATATGTCGGTGATACGCTTGAAAAACTGAAGAAGAAATAATGTTGTTTTGAAATTCGGTTGATTGGGCCCCGTCATTGCGCAAGCCGTGACGGGGCCAATTATTATTGCGGCTTTATAGATATAGGCAATAGAACAGAAAGGAGAACAGGATGGAAATAAAGGGGAAGGTTGGAAAGGCACTTAATAAGCAGATTAATGCGGAGCTTTATTCGTCATATTTGTATCTGGCGATGGCGGCGTATTTTGAGTCTAGAAACTGGATGGGTTTCGCTCATTGGATGGAAGTGCAGTCCAAAGAAGAGAATGAGCACGCCATGAAGTTCTACGGGTACGTGCTTGAGCGCGGAGGAGAGGTTATTCTTGAAGATATTAAGGCAAGCGAAGCTAACTGGAAGACCCCGCTCTCCGTATTTGAAGCGGTTTATGAGCATGAACTCAAGGTTACCGGGCTGATCAACGGGATTCTGAAGGTCGCCCGCGATGAAAACGACGCGGCTACGGAGTCGATGCTCAAGTGGTTCATTGACGAGCAGGTAGAGGAAGAGGCCAACGCCAAGCTTATTGTTGAGAAATTAAAACTTATAAAAGACTCCGCAAACGGCCTGTTTATGCTTGACCACGAATTAGGAGAAAGAAAGTAGTGAGGTAATAACAATAATATTGCGTGCCGGAAGCATATTTGTTATAATACCTCCTCATTGTCATTTGTCGAATAACAGCATCTAAAGGAGGTAGTGAATGGCGCAAGCTGAAACCCAACCACAGCATTATGTAACAGCCAAAAAAGACCGCATCCCTGTCCTGCAGAAAATCGCATATAGCCTGGGCTCGCTGGTCAATCAATTTCAGGCCGCCGCGATCGGTTCACTGGTGATCGTATTGAACCTTGGCCTGGGAGTAAGCCCGGCTTTAGTGGGCATCCTCGGGGCCATCCCGCGACTGGTGGATGCGTTTTCCGACCCCCTGATAGGTTACAGTTCCGATAACACCCGGACCCGTTTCGGACGCCGCCGTCCCTGGATATTCTTCGGGGCCATCATCTCCGGCGTCATGTTTGCCCTGCTTTTCAGCCTTTACAAGGGCAGGACAGAGAGTTTTTATTTCTGGTATTTCCTGATCGTCCAGTGTTTGTTTGTCGTTTCTTTCGCCTGTTATTCCATACCATGGATCGCCCTCGGTTATGAAATGACTCCCGATTATCACGAACGGACACGCCTGCAGGGTTTCAGTAACTTCTTTGCGCAATTCGCCTGGCTTATCGCACCGTGGTTTTTTAAAATCATGAACAGTAAGACCATGTTTACGGATATTGTCCACGGCGCGCGCTCCATAGCCGTAATGGTCGGGGCGTTCATCATAGTGGGCGGTATTCTTCCGGCGATCTTCAACAGGGAGCTTTTCGGGAATCTCCCCAGGCCGAAGAAAGGGAAAGGTTATCTCGGCGTTATAAAAGACCTTTTGCATAACTGCGCTACCACCTTTAAATGCGGCCCCTTTGTCAAGCTCGTGGCAGTTACCTTCCTGATTTTTAACGGCTTCATGCTTGCTTCCGCCTTTACTCTGTATGTTGTTGTCTACTATGTTTACGGCGGGGATTGGGGAAAGAGCGGGACACTTCTCGGATGGTTCGGAACGGTCAGTTCTCTTTGTACGCTGGTGGCTATCTCTTTAACCACTTGGATCTCGACAAAAATCGGGAAGCGTAAGACCTTCCTGGTTACCATGTGCATTGCTATGCTGGGTTATGTTTTGAAATGGATAGGGTATAATCCCAATAATCCCTATATGCTGATGATCGCCGCTCCCTTTCTGGCGTTTCACTTGGGCGCTCTCTTTACCATGGTGCCATCAATGGTTGCCGACGTCTGCGACCTCGATGAGCTCAATACGGGAAACCGCAGGGAAGGTATCTTTGGTGGTATCTACTGGTGGATACAGAAGCTGGGGCAGGCCGGGGCATCGGTTTTATCCGGATTCCTGCTGGTCTGGACCGGTTTTAACGTCGCGCTCGGCTCGAATCAGTCAACCCAGACATTATTTTATATGAGGCTCTGTGATTGCGGCATCCCGATCGTGACCTCGCTCATCGCTATTTTTATTATTATGAGTTTTGACCTTTCGGAGGCAAAGTGCCATGATATCCGTTTGCAGGTAGAAAGGCGCAGGGAAGAAAGGCGCAGGGTAGAGATCCCCATCGAAGGCCCGGAGAGGCGAAAGGAAGAAAGACGGGACGACGCCTAAGATCATATCCGGTAACTTACTTTTAACAAACAAAAAGACCGAGTGGAGTTTTTCTTCGGTCTTTTTGTTAAGCGTGCAAGATATGGTTAAATCAAATAACAAGATCCTCATCAAAGCCTTCGGCTGGCCGATGGGTACGGTGGCGCACGATGATTTTGGGGATATTGAAGAGGTTAACTGATTTGGAATAAACAGGATAGGAAAATTTGATAAAATAAGGAGGTTCTCAAAAAAATGCACCTAAGGAATATCCGGCTATGGCAGCATGACCACATCTTTGGTCAGGACAAAGAGCAGGCTGGCGAACGGCGCACCATTATTGTTACAGTTATCACCTTTGTAATGATGGTGGCAGAAATTCTTTCGGGTATTATTTTCGGCTCCATGGCTCTTCTTGCTGACGGGCTGCATATGGCTTCCCATGCGACTGCGCTTGGCATTAACTCATTTACTTACATCTATGCAAGACGCCATTCAAGCGACAAGGGTTTTAATTTTGGTACGGGAAAAGTCAATACTCTAGGAGGTTTTACAGGCGCGATATTGCTGGGTTTCTTTGCCTTGTTTATGGTTTGGGAAAGCGCAAAGAGGATGTTCGCTCCTGTCGGGATAGCCCTTAATCAGGCAATCCTAGTAGCTGTTATTGGTTTAGTCGTCAATATGGTCTCCGTATTCATTCTAGACACAAGAAACAAAGGTTATCATCCGCATGAGCACGCCAGGGATGGCGACAATAGCCATCATTATAGCCACGACCACAATCTGCAATCTGCCTATCTGCACGTCCTTGCCGATGCTTTGACATCTGTCCTTGCAATCGTTGCTTTGTTGTCTGCTAAATATTTCGGCTTGATATGGATGGATCCTTTAATGGGAATTATCGGTGGTATAATGGTCTTCCGCTGGTCTTTAAGGCTTTTACGGACAACAAGCCATGTTCTGCTGGACAAAAACGGCCCGGAAGAAATTAAGCAAAGAATCAGGGAACGCATTGAAGTAGATGGCGACAGCAAAATTTTTGACCTCCATCTCTGGTCTGTCGGCCCGAATATTTATGGCGCTATAGTTTCCGTAGTGGCTTGTAATCCTCTTGAACCTGAGCAATATAAAAAATTGATTCCCGGCAATCTTGGGCTAGTTCACATAAGTGTGGAGGTCAGCAAGTGTAAGGAAGGCGCTGGCAGGGTTTTATGACCAACCAATCTACGAAAAAGGTGTTTCTGAAAAGTTTCGGCTGGCCGATGGATGCGCTATAGGGGGACTATGGAAAAGATCGCTAACGCTTTAATAAGATTGGAGTAACAAGAACAGGAGGTGTTGTATGAGGATGGGAAAAATACTTGTTGCGGCACTGGTAGTTTCGTTGTTCAGCGCGGTTTTTGCAGGAGTTACCTGTGGTTGGTTATTCAATTGGGTCTACAAACTTGAACCGACAAATGTTTGGAAGCCAATGGATGGTCCGCCTGGCCTAGGATTCCATATGGTTGGTCTCTTTCTCAATGTAGTTTTCGTATTTGTTTATGCATTATTCCACAAAGGCATACCGGGAAAAAATAAATTAACCAAAGGACTGGTTTTTGGTTTATGTGTCTGGGCAGTGGGAATGCTGCCTGGGATGTTTTCAACCTACGCTTTTATGACAGTGGCTACCGGCGTAGTCATTTATTGGACTCTGCTAGGATTAGTTGAACTCTTTCTCAAAGGAATGATAACTGCTGCAATATACGGAGAATAATGGATTATCAAATGCACCAAAATGAGTAGGAAAGTTTACCTGAAAAATTTTGGCTGCCAAATGAATGTGCGTGATTCCGAAATTATCAGCGGACTGCTATTAAAAGATGGTTTTAGGCTGATAGATAATCCGGATGGCGCTGATGCGGTTATATTGAATACCTGTTCGGTGCGCCAGCACGCCGAAGATGTAGTCTGGAGCGAGATCGGGGTGCACAAAAACGGTAAGGTTATCGGGCTTGTAGGTTGCATGGCGCAGAGGCATAAAGACGCAGCCTTTCGCCGCGCGCCCAATGTAGATTTCGTGGTCGGTCCTTCGGATATCGCCAAGATTCCTTCCATATTGAAAGACTTGTTGAAAAATAGGGGTTTACAGGAAAAGAAGGTCTGGGAGACTGATGGCTTGAATCGTCCGGAGGAAATCTACCACACGGGGCATTATAACGATAAATCGCACGCTTATATAGCGATCTCCGAGGGGTGTTCGAATTTCTGCTCTTATTGCGTGGTACCGTTTGTGCGCGGGCCGGAGAGACACCGCGCGTTCTCCAGTATTATTAAGGAAGCCAATCAGGCGCTGGCTTGCGGCATAACGAAGATAACTTTACTCGGCCAAAACGTAAATTCCTATAAATCCGGTAGCGTTGATTTTAAAAAGGTGTTAGATTCGTTTAATTCACTGAAAGGCTTAAAGAAGTTAAGTTTTCTCACCTCTCATCCGAAAGATACAGATGTAGAGTTGTTAGAAGTAATGGCAAGTTTGGATAAATTAGACAAGTGGCTGCATCTGCCGCTTCAGTCAGGTTCAGATAAGATACTTAAAGCTATGAATCGTAATTATACCCGAAAGTATTTTCTGGATTTAACCCGGGAATACCGTAAAATAGTTAAAGGCGGCACGCTTACCACTGATATTATTGTAGGTTTTCCAGGCGAGACCGAAGAGGATTTCAGGGAGACTTACGATCTGCTAAATAAGGTGAAATTTGACGCCGCCTATCTGTTCAAGTATTCTCCGCGTCCGGGTACCCGGGCAGATGCCATGGCCGACGATGTGCCGTTAAAAGAAAAGGAAAGAAGGCATAGGATGATTTTGGACCTTCAGAGAAGCTTAGCTAAAAAAAATGCAAGAACCTAGGATTTCCGTATTCCTCGCGTTTTTTATTGTAACTCTTGTTTTCAGTTCGTATGCACAGGACCTGGATACAATAAAGATTTATTATTTGAGTGGCGATTACAAATCCGCAATAACCGAAGGTGAGCGTGTTTTGTCCCGGGTCCGTAATTCCGATAATCTTGACGAGCTTTACTATATACTGGGTTTGAGTTATTTGAAAGACGGTAACTATCTCCGTGCCTCGGATATCTTCGAGATAATCCTGAGTGAATTCAGGCAGAGCAGGTATAAGGAGGACGCAAAGCTGGGATTAGGCGATGTCAGCTATATGAGGGGCGATCTGGATAAAGCCCAGGCCATTTACGAAGATGTCCTCGACGATAACCCCCATACAAAACTGAGGGCCAAAATATATTACCGTTTAAGGTCTGTAGCTTTTAAAAAAGGGGATACCGAAAAAGGCAGGATTTATAGCCAGAAGCTGGCCTCGGGATTCCCTTCTAGCAGCGAAACGGCAGCCGCCGACGAAGTTTTTCAGGGAACTCCTAAACAGGCGGAATTCTTTTATACGGTACAAGTTGGCTCTTTCACCCATAGCAGGAACGCGCACAACCTCCGCTCGATACTTGAAAAAAGAGGATATCCCGCTTTTGTCGAAGAGGGGCTCTCGGCAAAGAATGCAAAGGCCTATAAGGTGAAGGTCGGGAGATTAGGCACCCGTAAAGAAGCGCTGGATCTTGAAAAGAATCTTACCCGGGAAGGTTATCCTACCAAGGTAGTTCCGTGATAAGAAGCCAAAAATCAGACAGGATTATATTCATTGTTGGGCCGACGGCTGTAGGAAAAAGCGCAGTCGCCGCATGCCTTGCTAGAAAGTTGGATAGCGAGGTCGTTTCCTGCGACTCTATGCAGGTGTATAAGGGGATGCGGATCATTTCTTCGTATCCGGACCGGAAGTTTCTAAAAGCGGTAAGGCACCGTTTAATCTCCAGCGTTCCGGCGAATCGCGAATACAATGTATCGAGGTACCGGAGGCAGGCCTTAAGAGAGATCAGTAGGATAAGAGCCTCGGGTAAGGTCCCGGTTTTTTCCGGAGGAACAGGGCTTTATATGTCTGTTCTGACGGACGGTATATTTAAGGTAAAGCCAATCAGCAGGAAAATAAGAGAACGTTTATACCGCCGGGCAGAAATAAAGGGAAGCAGCTACCTTCATAAACGCCTTAAGAAGGTTGACCCGGAGGCAGCCGGAAGGATTCACCCCAATGACACCAAGCGGACAATCAGAGCGCTGGAGGTTTTTGAAGGGGCCGGCAAGCCGATCTCGCTTTTACAAAAACAAAGATCAGGTTTAAGAGCGGATTATGATGTGCGGATTTTCTGTTTGAATAGAGAAAGGCCGGAGCTTTACCGCAGGATAGATTCCCGGGTGGAGACTATGTTCAGATCCGGCTTGCTGAATGAGGTAAAAAGGCTGCTCAGGTCAGGATTAAGTAAGACCAGTTGTACTGCTTTGGGAATAAAAGAGGTAAAGAGGCATATTGACGGCGAGTATGATTTGGAGGAGGCGAAGCGCCTTTTAAAATTAAACACCCGCCGATACGCCAAAAGACAACTTACGTGGTTTAGGAAAGATAAAGGGATAATCTGGATTAATATTTCGGAAGGCGAGGGCCATAACGTAACTGCAGACAGGATATGGAAAAAGCTCTCTTAGTAACGGTAAAGTTAAAACAAGCCAGGGATAATTGGGAGATCGAAGATATCGCCCATGAGCTGGAAGAGCTTGTCACTACCAGCGGGCCTGAGGTCGTCGATAACGTGCCTTGTCCGGTAGAAAAAGTGACCCCTAATTTTTTTGTCGGCTCGGGCAAGGCCCAAGAACTGGCTGCGCTTGCTCATGAAGAAGGCGTAGATGCTGTGATCTTCAGCTGTGATCTTTCGGGAGTCCAGCAGAGGAATCTGGAGGAGGTCATCCGTAAAAAGACTATTGACCGCACCCAGCTTATCCTTGATATATTTGCCCGGCATGCCAAGAGCCCGGTAGGAAAGACTCAGGTGGAATTGGCGCAGTTGCAGTACCTGATGCCCAGGTTAATAGGTAAGGGGCTTATACTTTCGCGCACGGGTGGCGGTATAGGTACCAGCGGTCCGGGAGAACAAAGGCTTGAAATAGACCGCAGGAGGATCAGGAAGAAGATAGACAGGCTTAAGGCTGACCTGAAGAATTACGAGCACCAGAGGGCTGTTCAGAAGAAAAAACGCCAGGATAAACCTTTTCCGGCAGTCGCGCTGGTTGGTTATACTAATGCCGGAAAATCCACCCTGCTTAATTCTCTCACGCAGGCAGGGCAGGTGGTGGCAGATAGCCTGTTTACCACCCTTGACCCTTTATCGAGGCTCCTCCAATTACCGGAAGGTGAGCAGATAGTATTATCGGACACGGTGGGATTTTTGAATAATCTGCCGCACCATTTAATCGAGGCCTTCAAGGCTACCCTTGAAGAGGTCCGCGATGCCCGGCTTCTTATTCATGTTCTGGATGTAAACCACCCCCGGGTCTACGAACATAGTAAAGCGGTTTATGATGTCTTGAAGCAGTTGGGGGCGGATGACAAACCTATAATCACCGCTCTTAACAAGGTCGACTTGCTTAAGGACGGATCTAGGCTTGAAAGGTTGAAGAATGATCTGCCTAACCCTGTCGGGATCTCCGCCCGGTTCAGGCAGGATCTCGACCTTTTGCTCAAACAGGTGGAGAAGAATCTTGCCGGCAATATGGTCAAACTTGATATCGTAATCCCGCATAACCGTATGGACCTGGTAGATTTGTTCTACCGCGAGGGGAGGGTTTTCAATATCGAATACCTGCAAGAAGGGATAAGTATCAGGCTTAGTATCCCGCGGATCTTAGCAGAAAAGCTGGCGCAAAAAGGCGTAATAAAGAGTTGACAAATGAGAAGACTGTGTTAAAATCTGATTTTAGCAGACTCATACCGAGAGTGCTAATTTTGAGGGCGATATGGGAAAAAGCGTAGATTACGTTTCAAGGAAAAGATCCATACTGAATGCCGCGATAAACCGGTATATTCACGAAGCTGTACCCGTGGCTTCTGACGACCTGGTCTCCGAATTTGATTTAAGCTCGGCGACCATCCGGAACATATTTTCCGACCTCGAGGATTCCGGATTCCTTACGCATCCCTATACTTCAGGCGGAAGGATACCCACGGATAAAGGATACCGTTATTACGTGGATTTTCTCATTTCGAAGATAAGCCTGCTCGAAGACGAAAAAGAGAGGATAGTACGCCGCTTTAAAAAGGAGATCCGCAGGCTAGATGACGCTCTGGAGAGGACCTCCGAGATAATCTCGCAAATCACCCATTATACCGGCATAGTCTCTTTTCTGGAATGGCAGGACCGCGTCTTCTATAAAGGCATAAGCTGCATACTGGACCAGCCGGAGTTTCGCGATGCCGAAAGGATGCGCCTCTTGATCAAGATGCTCGAAGAAAAAGAAGACCTGCTGGATGTCATCAACCGCGACTTCAAGGATAAGGTAAAGGTGTATATCGGACACGAAATCGGCCGGCCGGAGATGAAGGGATATTCCCTGGTCGTCTCCAGCTACCGGATAAAAAACAAGCCTTCGGGTAAGCTGGCGGTATTAGGGCCCGTGCGCATGGAGTACCAGCACATCATCCCGACAATGGAATATATCTCTGATGTTCTAAGTGAGGTCCTCGACAGTATATAATCATGGAAGAAAGTAAGTCAAGAAACAGCCATAAAAATCAGGAAAAGACCGTCGTCATCCCCGAATCCGAATATTTGAAATTAAAAGAGGATGCGCAGAACGCTAAGGAGCACTGGGAGAAATTTTTGCGCCTTCAGGCCGATTTTGAGAATAACCGCAAACGCCTTGACCGGGAGAAGCAGGATTTCGTAAGATTCGCCAACGAGGGGATAATCCTCGAGCTTTTGAACGTCCTCGACGACCTGGAGCGGGTGGTGGACCTGGCAGAGAAGAAGCACACGGACCTGGAGTCTTTTTTAAAGGGTGTGGAGATGATCCTGGCGCATTTATACGAGATGCTTAAGGAGTACGGAGTAAAACCCATCGAGGCGCAAGGCATGGTCTTTGACCCGAATTTTCACGAAGCCCTGATGCAGGTTGAAAATAAAGAGCTTCCTGAACATACGGTTGTGGAGGAGATGCAGAAAGGTTATATCTTGAATGACAAAGTAATACGGACAGCCAAGGTCAAGGTGTCCAAACATTAATAACTACTATACCCCGCGCTTATGAGAATTGCGCGGGTGTTGCCCACGTGGGCAAGGAGGATGAAATGGCAAAGGTTATAGGAATCGATCTAGGTACTTCAAATTCAGCGGCAGCGGTGATGGAAGGCGGCCGGCCGGTCATCATTCCTTCGGCAGAAGGCGCTGGCGTGGCTTCGGGGAAAGCATTCCCTTCTTACGTAGCCTTTACTAAGGATGGGCAGCGCCTGGTCGGTGAGCCGGCAAGGCGTCAGGCAGCGATTAACGCCGAAGGCACTATCCAGGCGGCCAAGCGCAAGATGGGAACTGATTTTAAGTTTAATGTCTACGGCAAGGAATACACCCCGCAGCAGATCTCGGCTTTTATTTTACAAAAGATTAAACAGGATGCCGAGGCATACCTCGGGGATAAGGTTGAGGAGGTAGTAATCACCTGTCCTGCGTATTTCGACGATAATCAGAGGACGGCGACTAAGGACGCCGGCGAGATTGCCGGATTGAAGGTCTTAAGGATAATCAATGAGCCTACTGCAGCCTGCCTTGCCTATGGACTGGAGAAAGACCAGAAGGAACAGAAGATAATGGTCTTTGATCTGGGTGGAGGAACTCTGGATGTGACTATTATGGAAATGGCCCAGGGAGTCTTTGAGGTAAAATCCACTCACGGAGATACCCAGCTTGGCGGCACGGATATGGATAGGGTCCTGGTTGAATACATAGCCGGACAGTTTAAGCGGGAGACCGGCATAGACCTTACCGGCGATAAAATGGCCATGCAGAGACTGCGCGAAGCGGCAGAAAAAGCCAAGATCGAGCTCTCTTCTACTGTATCTACGGATATTAATCTGCCGTTTATTACTGCTGATGCGAGTGGTCCTAAGCATCTTACTATGAATATCACCCGTGCAAAGGTGGAGGATCTGGTTGGTCCGATAATCGAGCGTTGCCGTAAGCCGATGGAAGAGGCGCTGAAAGATGCAAAACTTAGCGCCAGCGATATTAACCGTATTATCATGGTCGGCGGTCCCACTCGTATGCCTATTGTGCAGAAGTTCGTGGAGGATTTCGTAGGCAAGAAGATTGAGCGCGGGGTCGATCCTATGGAGTGCGTAGCCCTGGGTGCAGCTATCCAGGCAGCCATAATTAAAGGAGACGTAAAAGATGTTCTGCTTTTGGACGTTACTCCTTTATCGCTGGGGATTGAAACTCTGGGCGGAGTGAATACGAAGCTCATCGAAAGGAATACTACTATACCCACGAAGAAATCACAGATTTTTTCTACCGCAGCTGATAATCAGACCGCAGTAACTATTCGCGTGCTTCAGGGAGAACGTCCCATGGCGGACGATAACGTGGAACTCGGCAGGTTTGACTTGGTCGGGATTCCTCCCGCTCCCCGCGGGATACCGCAGATCGAAGTAACCTTTGATATCGATGCCAATGGTATAGTGCATGTAACGGCAAAAGATCTAGGTACCGGTAAAGAGCAGAAGATCCAGATCAGCGCCCCTAAGAAACTCTCCAAGGAAGAGATAGATAAGATGGTCAAGGATGCGGAGAAATTCGCAGCCGACGATACCAAGAAGAAGGAAGAAGTCGAGACTATTAACCAGGCGGATAACCTGGTTTACGCTACCGAGAAATCGCTTAAGGACTACGGAGACAAGGTCTCTCAGGCTGACCGGGCGAATATCGAGACCGCTGTCAACGATTTAAAGGCGGCTATTAAAGATAAGAATATCGACCGGATCAGGAAAGGCATGGATGCGCTTACCAAGGCTTCTCATAAGCTGGCGGAAGAGGTCTATAAGCAGGCGCAGGCTAAACAGCAAGGTTCCGGACAAGGAAGGCCTGCCGGCGGAGCGCAGGAGGGTGGCGAGGAGCCTCAGCAGGAATCCCCGAAGAAAGGCGAGGATATAATCGACGCCGACTTCAAGGCCGAGGATGATAAGAAATAATAGATGCCGACAAAACGGGATTATTACGAAATACTCGGAGTAAAGAAAAGCGCGACTCTTGACGAAATCAAGAAGACTTACCGGGAGATGGCCCTGCGGTATCATCCCGACCGGGTGCCTCACGAACAGAAGAAGGAAGCCGAAGAAAAATTCAAAGAGATATCCGAGGCCTACGCGGTTCTCACCGATGCCAATAAGCGCGCTCTCTACGACCAGTACGGACACTCTGGGATTGACCAGCGCTATGCCCAGGAAGATATATTCAAAGGCGCGGACTTTTCCAGCGTATTTCAGGATTTGGGAGATTACGGAGTCGGAGGCGGGCTCTTTGAGGAGATATTCAGCGACCTGGGATTTGATATCTTCGGTTCCGGCGGTCGCCGAGGGGCTTCGGCCAGACGCAGAGGAAGAGACCTGCAGATTGCGGTCAACATAACCCTTGAAGAGGCTGCTACAGGGATCGAGAAAAGCATAACCGTACCGCGCTATGAAACTTGCTTGAATTGCGGCGGAAGCGGCGCAAAGCCGGGGACAAAAAAGATCGCCTGTTCTCAATGTAAGGGCGCAGGCAGGACCGTAGTGTCTAACGGGTATTTTCAGATGGCCCAGACCTGTCCGCGCTGCCGGGGGGAGGGTTCGGTGATTCAAGCGCTCTGCCCGGAATGCCGCGGAGAAG
>Ga0233425_10002844_pt1 | contig 32910 bp, 29 predicted proteins | sample Watercolumn_Towu_2_FD_181712 | JGI IMG/M metagenome (GOLD analysis project Ga0233425, IMG submission 181712) | Freshwater microbial communities from Lake Towuti, South Sulawesi, Indonesia - Watercolumn_Towuti2014_140_MG | ecosystem: Environmental > Aquatic > Freshwater > Lake | place... | reverse complement strand
TACAGCATCTCGTGCTTGTCCGTCGCGAGGGACAGATAGCCGCCCAGTCCCTGAACGGCGGTGAAACCCTGATTGGACAACACCTCGAGCAGATCCGTGCCGCGACGCTTGCGGCCACCGTTCATGCCCCGCAGAACTTCGACCATGCCGAACGGTTCAATGAACCACTTGACCTGCGGCGTGGCCTCGCCGAACGACTCCCGGCTCTTGGCCAAGGTTGTCTTGAACGCCTCGCTCGCAGCCAACGCTCCCGTGGCGTCGCCAGCCATTCGCTTCAGCATGGCGTCGGCGACGGCTTCGTGATCGCACGCCAGCAGCAGGTCCTGGTGCAGGCAGTAATAGGCAGTGTGCGTCGCAGGTGATCTTCCCTCCCGCTCGACCGTGATTTCCACACTGGTCACGTCCACGCCCTGCATCTTGATGCTGTTCTTCTTCGCTCCGCGCTCTGACAAGTCATCGGTGATCTTCTTGATCAGCGCCTCCGCCTCGGCCCCGCGGCCGGTAATGTCCACCAGCAGCACCAGGGCGTGTACTTCCTGCCGTTTCTTGGTCTGCTCTGCGCGAGCCGCAAACAGGGCTTCGGCCTTTGCCAGGGCGATCTGTTCGGCGCTCTGTTTTGCTTCGGTCGCCTTCGCTACGGCCCGCTCACCCGCTTCCGCGATCGCTTTCTCGGCCGCGCTCACGTCCCACGGCTGCACGGCCGCCAGACACAGCTCGCCACCGCAAACACCCTCCAAATCCTCCCACACGAGACCGATCCGCCCGCCCGCGCGATCAAAACGGGCCTTGAGCTGCCGCTGCAAGTCTTCGACGAACGGCTTCATCACCGGGTCGTTCACCAGGTGCCCCAACTGCGTCGCATTCCACTTGTCGCGCAGTTCCTGGAAGTTGGCCACGGACAGATAGCCCTTGGTGGCGTCCGGCAGCAGCGTCTCGCTCGGCGGCACTGCCCGCGCCGGGCTAGCACACAGCAATAGGGAAACCGTCCAACAGCCCCACAAGACGAAGATAGAACTTATGACTTTGCGGCCCACGTTGGCTCTCCTTGGTCGATCGATTGGCGCATTCGGCGGAAAGGCGGGACACCCACAACCGAGGAGTGCGGGTGGTTACTGGTTTATCGGCCGCAGCTTCCGTAAGGGAATACTTTCGATTGTCCCAGAATGACAAGGTTGCCTGATCCGCATAATACGGAACCGGCCCAGGTTATCATACCCCCCAGGAGAGCGTAAGGCCGGCGGACGACCGGGGTGTGGTCGATCCGCGGCATTCTGGACGTCGGTTGGGCCAACATGGATAATCCGCCCATGCGATCCTACCATTTGGAAAACCTGAGCCACGACATCGTGCACGGTTACATCCCCTTCGCCTCGCGGGGGGGGCTGCGGGCGGGCGAGACGTCGGAGCGGCAGATCATCGATCATCCGTGGGTGCAGCGACTGCGGCAGATCCATCAGTTGCAGACTGCCTGGTGGGTGTTTCCGACGGCGGAACACACACGGTTTCCGCACGTCATTGGTGCCATGCATCTCGCAAGCCGGTCCATCGCCGTGTTATATGACAGCCTACGCGCGGTCTGCCCCGACGTACCCAGCCGCGGTTATGTCGAGTCTCTCCTGCGCATGGCAGGTTTGCTGCATGACGTCGGGCACGGGCCCTTCGGGCATTTCTTCGACGAGTACTTCCTGCGCGACTACGGCTTGACGCACGAGACTCTGGGAGCCCTGATCATCCGCACGCAACTGGCGGACCTGTTGCGCGGCGTGCGCCGCAATCCGCACAGCGAGTTGGCTCAGCAGGAGGAACTGGACCCCGAGCAGGTGGCGTGGCTCATCCAGCGTCCGCGGTCGGGGGACGCGGCCGAGCAACCGCGGTGGTTGTGTTTTCTGCGCAGCCTGTTGAGCGGGATCTACACGATCGACAATCTCGATTTCGTGTTGCGCGACGCGTACATGACGGGCTACAGCGTACGGGCGTTCGACCTGGAGCGGCTGTTGCACTACAGCTTCTTCAGCGAGTCCGGGTTGACCATCCATGATCGGGGACTCGATGCACTCGTGCGCTTCATGACCGTGCGGGCGGAGTTGTTCCGTTCGGTGTACTTTCACCGTACCGTGCGCGCCATCGACTTGACTTTGGCGGATCTGTTTGCCGTCAGCAAGGCGCAGCTTTTTCCCGCGAATCCGGCGGAGGACCTGGAAGCCTATCGGGAGCTGACCGAAGCGTCGCTGCTGGTCGACGTATCGCGGTGGCCGTCCAGCCCGGTCCCCGAAAAACGGGCTTTGGGACGGGAATGGGCGCGCCTGTTGCAACGGGAAATACCCTGGAAGATGGCTTGCCAGCGCAATCTGGTATTCGCGGAGACGGACCAGGAACGGAGCAGCATCTTCAGTGACGCTCGCCTGGTGGAGCAGCAGTTGCGCGCGTTCTTGCCGGCTGCGGTGCGCGACATCCCGTTGCGAATCGACATTGCCCGGCTGTTGCAGCGGCCGCACACGCTCGGTCCGGCGCGCGGACAGAACTTCCTGTACGACTCCGCGCACGATTGCGTGCGGCCGTTGACCACGAATGAGCTGTTTCGCCGTATTCCCGTCAGCTATCGCATTTGCCGGGTCTATGCCCAGTCGGCGCAATACGCCACCGAATTGGCCACCGGTCTCGACGCCTTGATTGGCGGACCGGCCGAGGATGATCTGACGAACATGTAGGGCGGCAGAGCCGCCCGCCAACGGCGAGCTATCGCTCGGTCAGCTTGAGCCCGCTCCCGTTGGTCGCTGGATTTCTCGCACAACAACATCACTTCCTTCGTTAACGCTTCAGGAAACGACTCATGTCGCACGACCGCTACGACAATCCACTGATCGGCCGCTACGCGTCTGCTGCCATGTGCCAGTTGTGGGGGGACCAGCGCAAGTTCAGTACCTGGCGCCGGCTCTGGATTCTGCTGGCGGAAGCCGAGCAGGAGTTGGGATTGCCGATCACCGACGCGCAATTGGCCGAGATGCGGGCCCACATCGAGGACATCGATTTCCAGGCAGCCGCCGCCTATGAGCGCCGGCTGCGACACGATGTGATGGCGCACATCCACGCGTTCGGCGACCTCTGCCCCCTGGCGCGTCCCATCATTCATTGGGGGGCCACCAGCTGCTACGTTACCGACAACACGGATCTGTTGTTGATGCGCGAAGCGCTGCAGATGGTGCGGTCCCGCCTGGCGGCGGTCATCAGCCACCTGGCCGACTTCGCCGCGCGCTACCGGGACCTGGCCTGTTTGAGTTACACGCATTTACAGCCCGCGCAACCGACCACCGTGGGACGGCGGGCCTGTCTCTGGGCGTATGACCTGGTCCTGGACCTGCAGGAGGTGGAGCATCGCCTCGACAGTCTGGCGGCACGCAGCACGAAAGGCACGACGGGCACGCAGGCAAGCTTCCTGGAGTTGTTTCAAGGAGACCACGCGAAAGTACGCCAGCTGGAGCGGCGAGTCGCGGAGAAGATCGGTTTTGCTGCCAGCTATGCGATTACCGGCCAGACCTACCCGCGCAAGATCGACGCGCAGGTGCTGGACGTCTTATCCGGCATCGCCCAGAGCGCTCACAAGGCGGCCACCGACCTGCGCATTCTTGCGCACCGCAAGGAATTGGAGGAACCCTTCGAGTCCGAACAGATCGGGTCCTCGGCGATGGCATACAAGCGCAATCCGATGCGCTGCGAGCGGATCTGTTCGCTGGCCCGCTATGTCATGAGCCTGCCGGCCAGCGCGGCCCAGACCGCTGCCGTGCAATGGATGGAACGGACTCTGGACGACAGCGCGCTACGGCGCATCACTTTGCCACAGGCATTTCTGGCAGTTGACGCGATCCTGATCCTGTATCAGAACGTCGTGGCGGGGCTCGTGGTCAACCCCCAAGTCATCGCACGCAGCCTGCGGGAGGAACTCCCCTTCATGGCCACGGAGAACATCCTGATGGCGGGCGTGGCTGCCGGCGGTGACCGCCAGAAGCTGCACGAGTGCATCCGCCGGCACAGCGTTGCCGCGGCTCAGGTCGTCAAGAGCGAAGGTCGGCCGAACGATCTCCTGGAGAGGCTGGCCGCCGATGAAGCCTTCCGCAACCTGGACCTGGCGCACGTGGCGGACCCGAGCCAATTCGTGGGGCGCGCGCCGCAGCAGGTTGATGAGTTCCTGGCGGAAATCGTCGCGCCGCTGCGCGCCAAATACGGCGCGCACGACACGGACGCCGACGTACGCGTGTGAAGTTGGCGGACACCGGGCGCTCAGACGAAATCCACGGGTTGCCGCACACGCCGCTTGGCGTGCCGGCAATTCTCGCACACACCCGAAATGATCAAGCGGTGTCCGGAAACCTGGAAGCGATGTTCGCGCGCGACCTTGGTCAGCAACGCAAGCATCTCGTCGCTCTGGAACTCGATCAGCTTCTGGCACTCCAGGCAGTGCAGGTGATCGTGCTGGGGATACCCGTAATCGTGTTCGTAGACGGCGCGACCGCCGAGTTGAAATCGTCGCAGCAGACCGGCATCCACGAACTCGTTCAACGTGCGATAGACGGTTGGCCGACTGACGTGCCCTTCCTGGCCGCTGGATGGCATCTGTTCAATCAGGGTGTCGGCATCGAAATGCTGATGGCGGACAAAGACGTGATCGATCAGCAGGCGCCGTTGCTGGGTCATCCGCATGCCGCGGCTGTGGAGATATTCCTCGAATCTCTGCAAGGGCGAGGACGAGACCCGCACGTTTCCCAGCGACGAGTCTTCCGCAGGATGCATCAGCCAATCTCATCCAGCAGTCGGCTAACGGCCAGATCCAACTTGGCATCCGTCTCGTAGGTACCGGCTTCGATCTCCGCCCGGATGGAGGCCACCCGATCCGCGCGCACGTCGGGCACATCCTGCAGGCGGCTCGCCAGATCGGCCTCGTGCGAGATGTCGACCTGGTCGACCGGAGAGAAGGCCTCGCCGGCCGCTGCCGTCTGCGGCGCCGCCATGCGATGCGGTGCATTGATCGATTGGGCGGTGTGAATGTGGACGGTTCCTTGAATCTGCATCAATCGTCTCCCCCATGGTGCCAAACCACAGGCACGGTCACACGGGCTCCACCCGTGTTTTAGCTTACCCGTCCTGTCATCGGCTCGCTAGTGTCCAGTTGACGGCCCTTGGAGGGGAACGTCGAGGGTCTCCCCCTGTGAAAGGCGGTACGGCCCATCTTTCCGTTACGACGAGATGCGCTGGCAGATTGCGAAAGATGGTTCCCGGTTTCACGCTGGTGAGGGAAAAAGAACCCTCCGTCCCCCAGATCTTACGTCACGTTTCGGTTGCGCCGCCGCGATCCGTGTCGTCCAGCACTGTCCATGGCGAAGAAATGACTGCCGCGGAGCAGTGCACTTCATCGTCGCGCAGCGTCCGGCAAGTGAACCGAAACTTATCGCGAACTCCTTGTAGCGTTGACGTGCGAGACGCCGACTGCAGCGGATTTGGCGATGCTCACGCCGAGTCCTGCGACCTCCCTGACACATGTTGCCGCGCGGCAACACCGAATGGTGACTTATTGCGACACGCGGCGTCTCGCGCGGCCTCATTGCCGACTCATTTGCATTCTTCGCACCATCGCGCACGAAGTCGAGGCCCGCGCGGAAAAACCGCGGTCCTGCAACTCCGGCGACCGAGCGGGAGTGTAAGACATTGTGTCCTGCTGGACAAGTTCAACCCGCCGCGTCCCCGCTAGCAGGTCGGTGATTTCCGGGTGCCAAATTACGCCTGCGGAAGTGGTCGGCGATGAAGGTGTCCAGGATCAACTGCAGCACCTGGTAGGCCACCATCGGCAGAATCGTCACTCGGAGCGCGTTCGCCACGACCAGCCCCACCATCAGCGTCTTCTGGCTGCCAGCAATAGCGACCGCGATTTGATCCGCACGACTCCAGCCCAACCCGCGCGCTGACCACAAGCCCGCGCACAAACTGACCAGATGGACTCCCGACACAACGATCAACAAGGAAAGCACCGTTCCGGGGAACATGGTTGATCCTGGCTCGCCGCGCATACCCGACCCGGACTGGATCGCGCCGAGGAACACCATGCCCAGGATGCCGCCTTGTGCCAGAACCGCCAGGAAGTGGTGACGGCGAGCCGCGAATTGGGCTATCGTCTGCACGCGTCGCAGCAACTGAGCCACCGCCATGGGCAGGACCACAAGCCACGCCAATTGCCACGCCATGTCGGTCGGTTTCAACGCGGAGGCTTCGAGACTGCGACCCGTCATCAACCACACCCACAACGGTGTGACCGCGAAACACGTGACGTTGGTAATCAGCGTCACGAACAGGGCCGCCGCGTCATTCCCCCCTGCCCGCCGCGTCCAGACCGCCGCCGAGGCCAGCGTGCAGGGGACCGCGGCTGCAATGCACAACCCCAGGCCCATCTCTTCCGGCAACACGAACGAGACCGCCCAGGCCACCAAGGGAACCAGTCCCATGTTGACGAGACAAGCTAGCAGCGCGGGTCCGGGGTGCGTGAGGGAATGGGTGACAGTCGATGTTTCCAGCAGCAGGGCCATCACGAACAGCACACCGGCCGTGATGAACGGCTGCAGCCACGCAACCTCCGCCAATGCCTGTAACCGCCCGGCGCCGGCGAGGCCCGCGGCCAGCACCAGCAGCAACAACACGAGAAACCACCGATCCGCCAGCCATTTCATGCCCAAGCCCCTACCCGCTTCGCGACGTGGCAGCCGCATTGTGCCGCCGGCCGTTGCGGTCAGCAACCGCACTACCGGTAATCACGCTATCTAGGTAAGATGCCAAACTCCAAACTGGTGTTACGTTGACTACGGTGTCCTCGAATGTTGCGCTACTGGACAGCAGGCGAATCGCACGGCAAGACGCTGGTAGCCCTATTGGACGGCTTCCCCGCCGGCGTACCGCTCGATGTGGCCGCCATCGATGCCGATCTGTCACGGCGGCAGGGCGGCTATGGCCGGGGCGGTCGCCAGCGCATCGAGACGGACCGTGTGGAGATCCTGAGCGGCATCTGGCAGAACCGGACGCTGGGCAGCCCCATTGCTCTGCAGATCGTCAACCGTGACGCCAAGCTGGAACGGATGGAGGACTTGGACCGTCCCCGCCCGGGGCACGGCGACTTGGCCGGCGCTATCAAGTACTTGTCGTCGATTCGCGGCGTCCTCGAGCGTGCCAGTGCCCGCGAGACCGCGGCGCGCGTCGCCGTCGGCTCACTGGCCAAACAGCTGTTGAACCAGTTCGGGATCACGGCCATCGGTTACGTCGTGGAGTTGGGTGGCATTCAGCTGGAAACGCCCATTGGCCTGTCCACCGAGGAGATGCTGCGCCGCCGCGACGCGAGCGCCATTTACTCGCTGGTCCCCGAACGGGACGACGAATTTCGCCGATTGATTGACGAGACCGGGAAAGCGGGAGACACCCTGGGTGGCGTCGTTGAGGTCCGCGTGGAGGGTGTGCCTTTTGGTTTGGGCACGCACACCCAATGGGACCGGAAACTCGATGGGCGGATCGCACAGGCAGTTATGTCCATTCAAGCCATCAAAGGCGTGGAGATCGGCTTGGGCTTCGAAGCCGCGCGGCGTCCGGGTTCCCAGGTCCACGATCCGATTCACTATGAACCATCGCAACAGGCTGGCCCGACGTTGGGCTTCGTTCGTCCCACGAATCATGCCGGCGGACTGGAGGCGGGCATGACGAATGGGCAGCCGCTCATTGTGCGGGCCGCCAAAAAACCGATCAGCACGTTGCGCAAGCCGCTGACCTCCGTCAACCTCAAGACAAAGCAGCCCGAGGCGGCAGCGTACGAACGGAGTGACGTCTGTGCCGTGCCCGCGGCGAGCATCATTGTCGAGACCGTGATCGCCTTCGAGGTCGCGCTCGCTCTGGTCGAAAAGTTCGGTAACGATAGCCTATCGGAGATGAAAGCTCGCGTGCAGCTGTTTCATCAGCTCGCTCGCGAACGGTGAGACGCGGATGGCCGCCGTACCTCGCCGACTCGACCTTCACCACGAAGGCGCAGCGAGGCACGGGTGGTTTGTTCCGCCGGTGTTGGGCAGCATCACGTCACAGATGCACGGGTGAGCCGCCCGACTGTGTTAGTGTTGGTACTCGGCCACGAACACGGATGTTCGTCCATGCACGAGATGACCCGCCGATACCTGTGCCGGTTACTCTTTGTGATACTGTGCGTAGTGCCCGCGTTGGCGGTGCTGGGATTCGCACTGTATCGCACCTCGCCTTTGTATTCGTTATGGGAACAACAACGGTGGCAGCGCGCGATCGAAATACGCATCGGACTCAACGCCACGATCCAACGTGTCTCACATCCCCGCAGCGGCGTGATCTTGCTGGCGGGCGTGAGCCTGTTCGACCCGGACACCCAGGAGCGGGTCCTCTTCGCACGGCTCGTGGAAGTCACGGACACCTCGCGCGGGTTGGCCATTGCACTGGCACAACCCGAAGTCGAGCGGGGGCAGTTCGTGCGTCTGTGGGAGGCCTTTCACGATCGCATCCTGCGGTCTGGTAGCGCCGTACGGCCCACACAGCTCGTGGCACACCAAGTGACGCTGCATGACGGGGCACCGTCGTTGACGTTCAACTACGTGCGTTGTGGCCTCGAGCCCACCGCCGATGAAGTACACGCCTCGCTGGAATTCGACGTGGCCGGACTGGGCATGCCCGCACCGGCGCAGATCCAGATCGTGCGCAACCGGAGGCTGCACCCGCCCACCACCGGCTGGGAACTGCGCACGGGCAGCACTCCCCTGCCCTGCTCGCTCTGGGCCGCCTACTGCCCGGCCTTGGAACGTCTGGGAACCGACGGCCGATTCTCGGGCACGATTCTGGGTGAACGCTCATCGCGCGGCTGGAACGGCGAACTGGCCGGGGAGTTCACGCAGGTCGATCTCGCGCGAGTCATCGAACCGTTTCCCCACAAGCTGAGCGGCACGGCTGCCGTCCGGCTGCGCCGCGCGGTCATGCGCAATGGACGCGTGCAGGAAGCCGCCGGTTCACTCGAGGCGACCGGCGGAGTCATCAGTCACTCCCTGGTCGCGTCGTTCTCACAGGCATTTCGCCTGGACGCAGCTCCGCGGGCACGACAGCCGGAAACGCCGCTGCACGAATACGAGCGACTGGTCGTGGAGTTTCAGCTTGACGATCAAGGCCTGTGCTTGAAAGGACAGTGCGAGGGGGAGACGGCCGGGGTCTTGCTGACCGATCGGCAGGGACCGCTGCTGGTGGAAACCGGTTCCCCGCCCGTCCCGGCGATGGCCTTGGCACAGGCCGTGTCGCCGGAGACCGGCGTCCTGGTTCCGGCAACTTCCGCCACCCACCTGTTGCTGCTGGCGCTGCCGCTGCCGCGCCCCGACTCGGATCAAGTCCGAACTGCCGAACGACCCGGCTATACGCCGTTGCGATTCACAGACCGCTGAGACCGGCCGCGCCACGCGGCGGGACAGACTCGTCACGTCTCCGCGGGAACGCGCGATCGCGCGCGCGTACTCAGCCAAAGCGACACGGGCAGACAACCGAGAAGGATCATCGCGAGCTGGCTGCCGACAAAGAGACCGAGCGTCAGCAATACGCCTTCGGTGAATCCGTACGAGTGCAGACCGACGCCCAGCTCGTTGACTCCAAACCAGGACCAGGCCGTGACAATATTGCCCCCGACGGCCAGCACGGCCAGGCCGCGGTCTTCGACCATGCGTCCCCAGCGAGCGTGCAGGACCATCGCGTTCCAGATCACGATGATGAGGGCGCCGTTTTCTTTCGGGTCCCAGCCCCAGAAGCGTCCCCACGAATCGTCGGCCCACAGACCGCCGAGCACCGTGCCAAAGAAGCTGAAGAATATGCCGAAGCAGATGGTCCCGTAGATCATGCGCGTCAGTTCCTGCCGCGCCTCCGCCTCCAGACTCGGCGTGAACACGCCGCGCAGGATGTACAGTATGCCCAAGCCTCCCGCCAGAAACGTCGTAGCGTAACCGAAGGTGATGCACACGACGTGAGTCGCCAACCAGAACTGCGTATCGAGCACGGCTTGCAGGACCTTGAACGTGTCGTCGCCTCCAGCTGCCAGGCTATGCGCCACGAGCAGGCTGGCAAACCCCAGAGCGGACGCCACGGCATTGCCCATGCCGTTGCGGTACAGCCACTCGAATCCCACAGCCAGCACCACCACGCCCCAACCGATGAAGACCGCGGAGGAGTAGAGGTTGGTCACTGGCGGCCGGCCCGAAATGTACACGCGGGCAAACCAGAGCGCCAGCGTATGCACAATCAGCGTTCCCATTACCAGCAGAAAGGCGGCTCGATTCAGGGGCTTGCTCCATCCGAGCCAGGAAAACGCGGCCAGAATGAAGGCGACGAGGTAGAGATAGGCGCAATGAAAGAACGGTGAGACGTGGTTGTAATACGCCTCAAACCGGTAGAACGTACCGAAGAGCTGCCTGATCGGCGTAAATCGGGTCTGCAGTTCCGCGGGAGGTTCACGCTGCAGCCGGTCGTGATAGGCGGCCACCTGCTTGTTGAATTCGGCCGCATCTTTCTTGCCGTAGGCAACGAGTATCGCCTCGAGCTGCGTCACCGCCGGATCGGGCTGTTGCCCCAGGAGACGAGCGGCGATCAGGGCATCCGTCCACGCCCGGGCGTAACTCTGCCACTGCGGCTCGGACTTGCCTTCCAGATCATTCTTGAGCGGTACTGCCAGCGGCGCTCGGACCATCTCCAGCTTGCGAACAAAGTTGCTGTAGGAGTCGCGAAAGGCCGCGATCTTTTGCTGCGAGACCTCTTGGCTGTCCTGCGGCGTTGGCAGCGGCGGCAAGTTAATCGGTTCGAAGGCCGTCACCAGTTGCATGTACGTGCGCAGCTGCTGATCGAGTTCCAGGAGCTTGTGCTCGTAGATGCTCAGCCCGACCTGCTCTTTCTGCCTGGCCTGGAGCACTTGTTTCTCGAATGACCCGATGCCCTGCCGGATTTCGTTCAGGGAGTAGAGATTGCCCTTGCGGCGGTTCAGGCCGAGCGTATCGAGCACTTCCATGTTGACGATACGGAACACCCGGTGCTGTTCGGCTTGGGCCGGATTGGCAATGACGTCCAACAGCCAGCGACTTGCCGGTTGCCGCGTCCCCGCGCTGTCCCTGAAAGTCTCCCGATTGGCGGCCACGCGCAGACTGCTGCGTGCCAACGTGTCAAACGGCTTGACGCGTCCGTCCGCGACCAGCGGCAGTTGTCCAAAAGCATAGATGTTCATACCGTCGGCTGCGGGGCGGGGTGGGACAAACGTACTCGCCAGCCAGACGGCGAGCACCAGGAGAAACAATGCCAGCCCCCAGTCGCCATATCGCCATGAGGAGAACTGCCAGCGACCTTGGAGATCATCAGTCCTGCGCTGCAGGAACCTGATCAGCACATGGCTGAATTGGGCCCCCATTCCAAACACGGCGATCATGCAGGCCACGTAGGGGATCATCCAGCCGGAGTTGGTGACCACCTGGAGCGTCGTGCTTTCCACGGCAAAGTCCGGCGGCCCCTGATAGCCGCTCTGGTAGAACGTCTCCCCCGCGTAGCGCAGCGGATTGTTCATCCAGATGCGCACCTCCCGATCCACGTTGCGGCCGGGATCGACGAGCCGCACGTTGGAGGAGTAATTCCGGGGCGTGCTGGTGCCGATGTAGTCATCCTTGCGGACGTCAATGAGGGTCAGCGAGTAGGGCTTGTAGTTCTGGCGAAAGCGCAGCGTCAACTCGTAATCCACGCCATCCACCTTGACTTTCTCGGAGATATCCTGTGCGGCTGCAATCTGCGAGACCAGGTAGGTGCCCAGGTCCGCGGAGCCGTCCGTCTTGGTGAGCCGTACGTAGGCCGCCGCCATGTCCACTCGGCCGCCGCTGTCCGCGCCGCTGCTGGCGCGCACGGGAGCAGCCACAAACCGAAGTCCGGTTCCGGCCGTCGCCTCGTTCTTCTCCGCAGGCTTCACGTCGCGCAAGCGCGCGTTCTTGAAGTAGCTGAGCACCTGAATGCGGAACGGCAGCAACTTGTCGGCGATGAAACCCTGTTCGTCCACCGGACGTCCACGACCTGTCACGCGTTCCCACCACGTCCCCGCACTGCGGGCTTCACTGGCCAGCAACAGGGACAACGGGATCGCAGAGACCTTCTGGACGCCGGGGCGGGATGCATGACTGATCGCGAGCTCGGTCTGGCGTATGTCACGCGCAAACGATGCCGTTTGCCCCTCTTGGATTGTCACCTGCTCTTCAATGTCATATTGCGACACGTAGAACTGCCCGAACATCACGAGCGCCACGCCACCGTGCAGAAGGACGCGTCCGCCACGCACACCAAACAACACGTAACAGGCGATCAACAGAATCGTCGCCGCAAAGCTGGCTTGGATGAGCTGCCAGAGAATGCGCATACCCGAATCGCCGAGATAGGCCTTGTTGCCAGCCGCAAACAAGAAGACGGCGGCGGCCACAAAGAACGCAGCCAGTCCCCAGAGCAGACGCCGTTCAACACGGCGCTCCGCGTTCAGCGCGAACGCCATCCCGGCACATGCCAACCCGATGACAACGGCGCCGATCTTGACACATAGCCAGATGGTCGACCACGCCACGGGGGGCTCACCCTGCAGACCGCCCGGGTTGTGGCCGCCTGTAATCACCATCGCGGTGTAGGCAATACCCAACCCCAAGCCGATCAGTCCCAACCAGAGTCGCACGCCGCGCGCCTGCACGGTGAACACCGTTGCGTAGGCCGCCAGCAAGTTGACGGCCAGCGCCGCGCCAATCGCCGCTCCTCCGGGAAACCAGAAGCCGCCCGGTACGTTCTGCCACTCGGGAAACCAGGATCGCGGAAAGAAAACCTGGAAATCGACCCAGGCAATCCATGATCGGAAATAGTCGCGAATGACCTCCCACATGTCTTTGTCCACCTGGGCCAGCGTGCCCACGAGGATCAGCACGATCGAACAGGCGAGCAGCACGACCGTCGTTCGCAACGAGGCCAACGGAGCGAAGATCTCCGTCCAGAATCCCGCCTGCGGGGAAGGTACGGCCGGAACCGTCTGGCCGGCTGTTTTCCGTGTGGAGGAGGCAGCGTTCGATGACATGGAAGAACCGTCTTTTGTGTTTTCGCGGAGTGGATTGGGCGACGCGCGTGGCCAGGCCATCGTCACCTGCGCCAACTATTTCTATTTCAATGGGAGCGATTTGACGAATTGTTCAAAGCGTGCTTGTTCCCGCTTTGCCAGATCGGAGTGGCCCTGCAATTTAATGAACCAGACCGTACCCTGCCGCAGAGCCATGACACCCAGGATGGACTCCTGCGCGCCGGCGAGCTGCACATAGTCAGCCGCCAGGTCGCCCATCTGAATCTTGGTGACCGCCTGTTGCAGCTGGCTCTCCGACATGGGCTCGAGCTGCAGTTGCTGCCGCCAACGATTCACGTTGGCCAGGTTCGAGTTCCCCTCAGCCGGAAGGCTCGTAACGGTGATTTCCGCGCGCTTGTCGCCGTCGCGGACTTCGTACGCCGCATCGCGTCGGACCTGTACGCCGCCGCGTGAGATCACCAACTGCCCCGGCAGCCACCCTTCCGGAACATCCTTCACGAACGCACTGGTGGTGGCAATTGGAGCGACAACTTCGTAGTGCCGAATCGACTCGTGCGTGCCGCACCCGGCGAGCATGCATGACACGAGGAGCAGTCCAGACATTCGTAACGCCATGTCGAATTCCAGTCTCATGGTTCGAGATCGTAGGAAGATCCGTGCGGAAAAGCGGGTGATTGGGCTAACGCGTGAAACCAGAGCAGCGCCCAACAACGCCAGCACAATCCCCGGCCCATCACCGTCGTAGGCTCTTCACCCCCGCGATGCAGGGCGGTGAGTCGAGCACTCGACGGCAACCGCGGCACGGTAGGTGAGCAACGAAGGGACAGCCCCTCAGGGCGAGGAACCTACGGTCCCGTGGGACCTGCGGTGAAATCGGTGGAGGGCTGTTTGAGAACGTGCAACCTGCGTACGGCGAGACGGACGTCCCTGGTCACGTAGATTATAGCGGGACACGCCGATTGAGTAATAGGCTTCCCGGATCCTGGGTCCGGGAGAGGTCGCCGTTCAACCGCAACCGCAACACGGCCAACTACTTGAACATGGATGTAATGCCGTCGGAGATGGCCGTGCTGACATCATGTCCGTTCTCCCAGCCCCACATGTTCTGGACGATGTCGGTAAGCATGACTCCGCTGATCGACAGCAGCAGCGCAATGACCAACAGCCCCATGACATTCCAGAGGGAGTACGGGGCCTCCGGCGCTACGGCGTACCCCATGGGACGAGGCATGACCATGGGGCCGGCACCTACCCCGCCGAGTTGTTGATCCAGCCCAGTGTCGGCCAGCAGTGCGTCGCCCCCCGGAAGGCCCCCCGCATCCTGATCGAAGGCGCCGGATTCCTCGAGAGCAATGACTTGCGATCCGCTATCCGACTCGTCTCCGAACATGTCCTGCGAAGGAGCCAGCAGGAACTCCTCGTCTTTCTTGACCGTCGTCGGTTGGGCCTTTTCCTCGGCGATTTCGACAGGAGCCTCATCCTCGGGCAGTTCCAGTGATGAAATGTGCGAACCCGCCAGATCCAGCGGCTCATCCTCCAAAGAGAGGCCGCTATCCGTGGGCGTCTGCAGATTGATGCCGCTGTCCGCTTCCAGCGAAAGGCCGCTGTCGGACGGGCTGCCGAGATTGATGCCGCTGTCGGCCGTCCCCAGCGAGACATCACTGCCAATGCCGCTTCCGCCCAACACAACTTCGTCATCGTCACTCAGCGCCAGCTCACTGTCCAGCGTCACCTCGATATCGCTGCCGACGCTCAAGTCGCTGCTCCCCGCCTCCAGCCGGCCGGTACCGCCGGTGCTGCCCGACTGCAGGGCCATTCCGGATCCGCCGACTCTCCCATCAGAGCCGGGATCCGGAACCAGCGAGACATCGCTGTCCGCCGCGACGCCGGGCACTAACGAAACATCACTGTCCACGGAAGCCCCCACGGTCAGCGTCAAGTCCGTGTCGGCGCTGGCCGGTGGCATTACCAGGTCGCTGCCGGTGCCCGCGGATATCTTCAGGTCGCTGTCCGCGACTCGCGTCGTCTTGCCGATCACCGTGCCGGCGCCCGCTTCCGCGGAATGTCCCAACTCCTGCTCGCTGACGAGAATCGAATTCTCATCTTCAGTGACCCCGGGACCGGGCATGGTCAACGTCACATCGTCATCGAACGGTATCGTACCGGCATCGTCTGCCGCACCACGGCGCGCGGCACCCCCGGCACGTTCCTTGGCCACGCGCTCGATTTCCTCGAACTTGAATTTCCAGCTGGCACCGTCACGGTAACCGTGAATGTCGCCGTTGGAACGCATCTCCACCAACTGGTCGGGCGTGAGGCCAAGCATCTTGGCCGCCTCGTTCAATTCGACGAATCGCGTGGCCATGTTTTTACTGTCTCTGTTTTAGAATGGCTCGGATTTCCTTCGGCAACGGGTTGTCTGTGTTGTACTCGTCCATCATCAGGTCGGCTTGGATGTTCCGCACGCTCTTCAGCGCTATCGCTCCGGTCGCCTTGTCGACGTGGTACACGGTCATCACGAACGCTCGTGAGTCGATGACCGTCACCTGCTGGCGTCCCTCCGCCGTGTCCGTCCCCAGAGCAATCAGACTCCCGGCAGCTCCGACATTGCCCGGAGCGGCCGTCGGAGGCTGCGCCCACGATGCGCTGGGTCGCCACCCCATTTCCGATAATGCGAGCACAATCAACACACCGGCGACCACCCCGCCCACTGCACGACGCATGTCAGAACTCCTTTCCATGAAAATGCGATGCGTAAACCGGGCTCGCCTTCATCCTATTCTAAAAGCCCAGTTTTCCTAATCAAGACATTTCGCCACAACGACTAAAGACCACCATGCGCGCCCGACGCAAGTCGTTCCGGTTATGCCGAGCCGGCCAGGAGCCCCCGGCAGACGCCGAGATTACCGACAAGACTCCTGTCGTTGGCATGCGGCACCCAATGTTGGGGCAGGCAGCCCGGGACGCCGTCGAAAGCTGCCGCAGCGCAGATTATCCTCCCACCACGGGCTTTGCCAAGGCAGAAATCGCCCCATCGAGAGGCAGGGGACCTGATGCCGGGGTAGCCTCGAACCGAAGTCTGTCTGCCCTTACAATTGCGCTCGTCGCGTAGTCCGAGGAAACTGTTGACGCCGGCCGAGCACAGCGCATGTCGATCGTCGCACCATCGCCGACCGTTGGACTCCTGCTCAGTGGTGGGCTCGATAGCAGCATCCTGGCGGCTCGCCTACTGGACCAAGGCCGGACCGTGCACCCGATGTATGTCTGTACGGGGGTCACGTGGGAGCATTGTGAACTGGCGGCCGTTCGGCGGTTCCTGGCAGCGATCCGAAACCATCGGCTGCAACCGCTGTTGACATTTGATCTTAAGCTCACGGACGTCTATCCGAATCACTGGAGCCTGACAGGCCAGGATCCGCCGTCAGCAGGGACTTCCGATGATGCCGTTTACCTGCCCGCCAGAAACGCGCTCCTCATCATCAAGCCCGCCGTCTGGTGCCAGCTCCACGGAATTCGCGAACTAGCCCTGGCGGCGTTGGGAAGCAACCCTTTTCCCGACGCCTCGCCGGCATTCTTCCGGAATTTGGAGGCGGTGTTGAATGTCGGCAGCGCCCCGCGGCTGACGATCACGCGGCCGCTGGCGGAGTTGACCAAAACGCAGGTAATGCAGCTGGCGGGAGACTGCCCGTTGGACCTGACGTTTTCGTGCATCGCGCCGCGAGGCGGCCTCCATTGCGGCAGGTGCAACAAGTGCGCCGAGCGAAGGACTGCCTTCCGCGACGCAGGTCTAGCGGACCCGACTCAATACGATGGGGTTGAGGGCCTGGAGCCCCGTTCCCAAACGTGATTCCCACAACGGCACGGTGATTTATGTTCCGCGTAACGCGTCAGATCGATTTCTGCTACGGGCATCGGTTGCTGAATTACGCAGGCAAGTGCCGACATCTGCACGGCCACAACGGGCGGGCGGTGATCACCCTGGAATCGGCAGCGCTCGACGCCAACGGCATGGTCTTCGATTTCGCCGAGATCAAGAGGGCAGTCAGCCGCTGGATCGACGACACGCTGGACCATCGCATGATCCTGCACCGCGAGGACCCTGCCGCGCGTCTGCTTCAGGAATTAGGTGAGCCGCTCTACCTGCTGGCCGAAAATCCCACGGCCGAGAACATCGCGAAAGCAATTTTTGACTTCACGGCGCAGCAGCGATTTCCGGTGATCTCCGTGAAGTTGTGGGAGACGCCTCAGTGTTTCGCCACGTATGTTCGCGACGAATCCGGCGGGCGTTGAGCACCACAAGCAGGCAGGTGGCGCAAACAGAAAAAGTCCGGAGTTTGCCAACCGGCCCACTCCGGACTCACGTTCCCCCCTGGGATGCTGCGTCATGGCGGTGATCGTCAAGCGGCCACCGCACCGAAAGACCCTCTTCTCTCGTCCGCTGTCTTCTGTCGAGGTCTCCCTCTCGGTCGCTAGTGTGGAAGTATCGGTTGTGCGGAGGGTAGGACTTTCGCCTTCTTTTTCAATCGGGCAATCTGCCGCGGAACAAGGGGACTTCTCCGACATCGGCTAAACAAACCGTAACGATTACGCCGATTGTACGGGGGGCTGAATCCGGTCCCGCGGGCCACGTACCGCGCTCGTGCGCCGCAGCCACTCAATCCGTCCCGAGCGGGGCTGAGTGCTAGCACGCAAAGCAGGAGCACGGTGTCCTGTGAACGAACTCGCTCTTGGGACTCGAGCCCTCTTCGGAGAAAGGAACCTGGCGTGAGTCGGCAGGCGAATCGCAGTCGCTGGTTGGGCATTGTCGCGAATCTGGGCTGGCCGGTGATCATCGGCTCGGCCCTGTCGAGCGTCTTCCTGGCTCTGGTGATGCGAGGTCCGCTGCGCAGCGACTTGTCGGTGCGCTACTTCGCCGGGCATCCCGTGAACATGTGCGAGGTGGTGCTCTTTTTTGTCGGGCTCGCAGCGCTGTTCCTTAAATTCAGCGACGTGATCTACCAGTCCCTGACCCTGCGCCGCATCGGTCTGTCTCCCGGCGCGGGCGACACGGGCGGCAACGACTGCCAGCAATTGCTGACACAACTGGCTCAACTCCCGTCCAGCTTGCAGGGCTCCTATTTGGCCCAGAGGCTGCGCGCGGCGCTGCAGTATGTGGCGCGGTCCCGCCGAGTTGCCGGCTTGAGTGACGAGCTGAAGTACCTGTCGGACGTCGCTATCTCCGCGCAGCAAGAAAGCTTCGGCTTGGTGCGCATCATCATCTGGGCGACACCCATGCTCGGGTTCCTGGGAACCGTGGTGGGCATCACGCAGGCACTCGGTGATCTTGACCCGCAACTCCTGGCCACCGATCCGAAGACGGCGATGCAGGGACTGCTGGCAGGTCTTTACGTAGCCTTTGACACGACGGCAGAAGCTCTGTCACTCTCCATGGTGCTGATGTTCATTCAGTTCTTCGCGGACCGTATCGAGACGCAACTGCTGAGCGCCGTGGATCAGCGCGCGGAGGAAGAACTGCTGGGACGGTTTGCCGACGAAGTCACCGACGCGAATCCGCACGTCGCCGCGGTACAGCGGATGAGCAGCACGGTTCTCAAAGCCACACAACAGCTCGTGCAAGACCAGACCGACCATTGGAAACAGACCATCGACCGCGCCAACTCACAGTGGCAGCAGCTTTTCGAAACCTCGGCTCGCGGAATGCAGTCCGCCCTGACGACTTCGTTGGACAGTTCCCTGCAAAGCTTCACGGATCGCATGCTCACCGCCGAGCGCGAGACGGAAGAGCGCCTGCAGGGACGTTGGGAACAATGGCAGAAGGCGCTGTCGGACAACGCGCGGCTACTGCACTCGCAGCAGACAGAACTGGTGCGTCAAGGCGAGGTAATGACCCGAGCGCTGGAAGCCACGGGCGAAGTCATCAAATTGGAGGACGTACTGAACGGCAACCTGCGCGCGCTGGCCGGAGCGCGGCACTTCGAGGACACCGTAATGAGCCTCGCCGCCGCCATTCATCTGTTGAACGCGCGCCTGGGTGAAAATACGTATGGTCCGGATCCAGTGGTCCTGAGCAAACCTGTCAAACAAGGTCGTGCTGCATGAGACGGCGCAGAGTCCGCAAGCCAGCCGTCGGCATCTCGCTGTTTCCATTCCTGGCGGTGCTGGTTTGCACCATGGGCGTGCTGATCGTCCTGTTGATTTCTCTCGTGCAACAGGCACGCGTCTACGCGGGCCAGGTGACGGAACGTCGCCAATCCGAACCCGCCCAGGAAGAATTCGAACAGCTGCAACTGCAATTCGACGACTTCCAGTGGCGGCGCGAAGTTCTTGAGACGCAACGCAAGCAACTGACGGACAACCTGGGTAACCAGCGGCTGCAGCTCGGACATCTCGAGGAGCACATCCGGCGTCTGGAACGGGAATGGCAAGATCTCCAGCAGCAGGCGGCCAGCCTGGAAGCCGTGGGACGAACAACGGCCGCCGACACGGAGTCCGCTCGCGCGGAATTGGCGCGTCTGCAGGGCGAGATTGAACGAGCCCGCATGAAGCAACAGGAATTGCAGGATGCGCTGGCGAAGCGGCCGCGGCGTTTCGCCATCATTCCCTACGATGGTCCCCATGGTACCCAGCGGCGGCCCATCTACATCGAGTGTACGAAGACCAACATCACGATCCAACCGGAAGGCATCGTACTGCGGGCGGAGGATTTTGAAGGGCCCCTCGGGCCCGGCAACCCGCTGGACGCGGCGCTACGCACCGAACGGGAATACCTGGCACGCATCGGAGAGGTGGAGCGGTGGGGCGAGCCCTACCCGCTGTTGATCGTCCGCCCCGATGGAGCGGTCGCCTATGCCGTCGCCCGAGCCGCGATGAAATCCTGGGAAGAAGAATTCGGTTACGAACTGGTGGAAGCGGACGTCGAACTCGAATTTCCTCCAGCCGACCCGCAGCTCCAACGTGAACTTGACCGAGCCATCGAGGACGCACGACAGCGACAGGCAGCGCTCGCCGCAGCCATGCCGAGTCAATTCCTGCGGGGCGCGGCCGACGGCGGCTTCGTGGCCAGTCCGACCCGCGGCGGCTTTGTGTCCGCCGGCTCATTCGGCGGCAGTGCAACGACCGCACGAGACTCCGGCGGCATGGGCCCACCCGGTGCCGGTGGCAACAACGGCTTCGGCGGCCCCGATCGTCCGCCGACACCCGGTAGCGGATTCGGCGGGTCGGGAACAGATGCGTCTGGACAAGCCTCAACACCCGGTGGCAGCCAGGCCTTCCCAGTCGCGACTGGCTCCGCTCCGGCGGGTGGATCCCCCGGAGCCACAGGACCGCCCGGCAGCCAATCGGTCTCCTCCGCCGACGCGAACGACCAGGCAGCACCGGCGACAGGGTCGATGGCGTCTGTTGGCCGGCGTCAAAAACCACTAGCCGATGCGCGCGGCAACAATTGGGCTTTGCCGAAGTCCACCGCTCAGGCCACGGGAATCACCCGTCCCATCTATGTTTCCTGCCTGGTGGACCAGTTGATTATCGTGCCGGAAAAGGGCGACAGCCGCACACCCGCCGTCATCGCGACCCCCGGTGAGTTGTCGAAATCCATGGACGAATTCGTGAGCGCCATCTGGAAACACATGGATCAGTGGGGACTTGCCGTGGCCGGCGGATATTGGAAACCCGTGCTGCAGGTCACCGTGGGCCACGGGGCCGATGAGCGGTTTGAGGAATTGCGGACTGTGCTGGAGCGCAGCGGCATGGAAGTCACGAGGAAGACACGATGAGACCCAAAGTGGACCCCATCGAGAACGCCCCGGGACAGGATTCCTTTTCCGACGTCGTGACGAATCTGGTGGCGGTGCTCATCATCATGGTGACCGTCGTGGGAGTGCGCGCCAAAGACGCCCTGCTCGACGCGGCTCCCGCGTCGGCCAACAGCACTGCGGAACAGGCACCCGACGTGAAAGCCGCTCAGGCGGCTTTTGCCGGCGTGCAAGCGGACATCCATCAGCTTTCGAAGACCATCAGCAACCAGGACATCGAAATCGCTTATCGCCGGGAAGAACGCGACCGCATCCAGTTGCTGGTCGCTGCCGTCAAGGAGGCGCTCGCTGAACGTCGCGGCAAGCTGAATGACTCGCAGCAATCACAATTCGACGCGCAGCGCAACCTGATTGCCGCCCGATCGGAGCTCGGGGAACTCGAACGTGCCAGTGCGGTGTTACAGGACTCCGAGCCGCCGACTGCCGTGATCGAGCACCTGCCAACTCCCATGGCCAAGACGGTCTTCGGCAAGGAACTCCACTTCCGCCTCAAGGACGGTCGCTTGAGTTACGTGCCCTGGGATGAACTCGTGGAACAACTGAAGCAGGAGGCACCGCACAAGATCTGGAGGCTGAAGGAGGAATCCGAGTTCACCGAGACGCTGGGACCTGTCCAGGGGTTTTGGATGCAGTACACGCTGAAGCGCACCGAGCATACCACACCGACCAAAGTGGGCGTGAGCGTGCAGACCCGCGTCGAATTGGATCGCTTCGTCCTAGTGCCCGTGACGGAGGAAGCCGGTGAACCGCTCGACGCGGCGCTCGGCGACGGCTCCGAATTCCAGTCCATCCTGGCGCAGCATCGGCCCGCCGAGACGACGATCACGGTCTGGGTCTACCCCGACAGCTACGGCCAATTCCGTACGATCAAGCAGGCGCTCTACGGGAAGGGATACTTGACGGCCAGCCGGCCTTTGCCCGCCGGTCACCCCATCGGCGGCTCGCCGAACGGTACGCGTTCCGCGGCCGAATGACGGCTCGTCGTCCGTCGCCGTCAGTTCCGCACGGCCGCACTCAAGCCGGCGTCCACCGCCGCGCAGATCTGGTCCAGCTCGTCGTCCCGGACGGATAGCGGCGGCATGATGACGACAACATTCCCCAGCGGTCGCAACCAGACACCCAGATGGCGTGCATGATCGCAGGCGCGCTGCCCGCGACGTTCCACCCAGGGAAACGGTTCCCGCGTGACGCGATCGCGGACGAGTTCCACGCCGGCGATCAATCCGCGCTGCCGCACGTCTCCCACGTGTGGCTGAACCGCGATGCGCTGCAAGTGAGCGGCCAGTCGCGCGGCTTTGGCCGGCAATTTCTGCAGCGTGGCTTCTTCATCGAAGACGTCCAATGTCGCCAACGCCACGGCACAGGCCAGGGGATTACCGCCGTACGTATGCCCGTGGAAGAACGTCTTTGACTCGCCGTAGGTTCCCAGAAATGCCTGCCACACCTCGTGCGTCGTCAGCGTGGCTGACAGCGCCAGGTACCCTCCGGTGATCCCCTTGCCCAGGCAGAGGAAGTCAGGCGTTACGTTTTCCTGTTCGCAAGCGAACAGCATCCCCGTCCGGCCGAAGCCGACGGCAACTTCGTCCGCGATCATCAACACGCCGAAACGCTGCGTCAATTCCCGCACGCCGCGCAAGAACCCGCGTGGATGCATGATCATGCCCGCCGCACACTGAACAAGTGGCTCAATGACCAACGCGGCGATTTCGTGGCGGTGCTCTGCGAGCATACGCTCCACCAACTCCAGGTAGTGTCCGCACGCGTCCGGCCCGGACACTCCCGGTGGCAGGCGATAGCTGTCGGGGACCGGGAGCCGCAGGGTATCGAACAACAGCGGGCGAAACATCTCGTGGAACCGCGCCACGCCACCTACGCTCGTGCTCCCCAAGGTGTCTCCGTGATACGCCTCCGCGAAGGCTACGTATTTCGTCTTCTGCGGGCAGGTGGGCGATCGCTGCCGCCAGTACTGAAAAGCCATCTTCAATGCGATCTCAACGGACGATGCCCCATCCCCTCCGAAGAATACGTGCTGCAGACCGGTCGGCGCCAGGTCCACCAGTCGCTTCGCCAGCTTGATCGTGGTGGGATTGGACAGCCCCAGCGAAGTGGTGTGAGCGACCTTGTCCAGTTGGGCGCGCAACGCCGCGTCCAAGCGCGGATGGCGATGACCGTGCACGTTGCACCACAAGCTGCTGACTCCGTCGAGATAACGGCGACCGTCAATATCAATCAACGTGCACCCTTCGGCTGATTCAATGATCAGCGGCTCGTACTCCGCCATCTGCGTGAAGGCATGCCAGACGATTTCGCGGTCCCACTGCCGCAAGTCGTCCCGATCAACGTCCATCGTTCCGTTATCCCGAGTCGGTACAAGATTCATGCCCACAGCGCGGGCACGGCGATCCTCGCCCGCCGTCACCAACACAATTCCACTTCGTCGCCAGGGCGCGCGCTCAATCGGCTGGCCGCGTTGCCGCGCGCAACCGCGATCTCCAGTCTGTCGCAAGAGTCAATCAGGGCCACGATCGTCCCTGGCGGAGCGTCCCCGTAGGTCCGGCAGAGCCCCTCAATCACCATGCCGCGGCAGCGCACGACCCAGCGCTGCGGCTCGCAATCGCGCGGCAGCAAGTCCGTCGTGATGTTGGTGAGGAGATTGATCGAATAGATCACCCCTTTCATCTGGGCCGCATATGGACTGCTGGCGCCGAAGTCGGTGGTGAGTGTGATGATGCTAGCGCCCATGATACGGTGCACGGAAGGTGTCGAAAGACGGCGGTCTTTCCGCCGCTACCATTCGGCTATTGCGTGGCGTCCGCTTCCGCGGCGAGCTGCAGAAAGGTCTCCTTGGCCTGGCCGGGATTGACGTTGGCGTTGCGCTGTCGGGCCTGACCGATCAGCGCGCCAACGGCTTTCTGCTTCCCGTCCCGGAGATCCGCCAGCGCCTTCGGATTGGCTGCCAGGATCTCACGGCACAGGGCGATCAAGGTCGAGCGATCGACCCGGGCGATGCCGAGTGCCTGCATGGCATCGGATACGGAACACCCTGTCTCCACGATCCGCTGAAAGACCTCCTTGGCACGCGTGTTGTCCAGTTCCTGGCGCTGGACTGCCAGGAGCAGTTCGGCGAGCGAATCCGCGCTTGCCGGAAATCCCTCGATGGTCAGATTACGCTCGTTCAGTGAGCGCATCACATCCTGTTGGATCCAGTTGCTGGCCCGTTTTCCGTCGCCGATCCGCTGGGCAACCGTCTCGAAGTATGCCACCAGACCGCGGCCCTGATTGACGATCACGTCCGCGTCATAGGGATCGAGGCCATGCACCTTTTCCAGACGGGCACGCAATGCCGACGGCAATTCCCCCAGACTTTGACGCACTTGGGCCACCTGTTCGGGAGTTACGCAGACCGGCACCAGATCAGGATCCGGGAAGTAACGGTAGTCGCTCGACTCCTCTTTGTGCCGCTGTCCGCGCGTCATTTGCGCCTGATCGTCCCAGCCGCGCGTCTGCTTGGGTACATCCCCTTTCTTCTGACCGGTTTCGCGCCAGCTTTCAAACTGCCGTTCGGCCTCGAAAGCCAGTGCGCGTTCCACGGCGCGGAAGCTGTTCATGTTCTTGACTTCCACGATCGGGGTGGCCACGACTCCCGCGGCGGTGGAGATATGCAGGTTGATGTTGGCGTCCACGCGCAAGCTCCCCTCCTGCATGTTGCAGTCGGAGACGTCGAGATAGGACAGGAGGAGCTTCAATTCGGTGAGGAACGCCTTGGCCTCCTGCGGGGAACGGATATCGGGCTCGCTGACAATCTCCAGCAGCGGAGTGCCCGTGCGGTTGAGATCGATGCGGCTGTCCGCCTTGCCCGCCAGTTCATCGTGCATGCTCTTGCCGGCATCTTCCTCCAGGTGGGCCCGCAGAATGCGCACGCGCTTGGATGGAAAGCTCCCCTTGGCGTCGCTGATCTCCAGGTAACCGTGCCGCGACAGGGGCAGGTCGTACTGGCTGATCTGATAGCCCTTCGGCAGATCGGGGTAGTAGTAGTTCTTGCGGTCCCATTTCGTGAATGCCGGGATCTCGCAGTCCAAGGCGACGGCCGTCTTGAGTGCCAGGTGAAATGCCTCGCGATTCATCACCGGCAGGGCGCCCGGCAGGCCGATGCAGACCGGACAGGTCTGCGTGTTAGGCGGTGCGCCGAATCGCGTGCTGCAGCGGCAGAACAGCTTGGAGCGTGTTTGCAGCTGCACATGCACTTCCAGTCCAATGATGACTTCATACGGCGTGTCGCTCATCGCAGTAACCGCTCATTTCCTTCCGCCCAGGACTAACACAGATCCGGGCAGCGCCGGTGCCAATCGGTTGCCTGTTGATACGCGTGGGCGGCCTGCAGCAGCCGTTCTTCCTGGAATGCCGGCGCGTGCAACTGCAGGCCCATTGGCAAGCCCCCTCGAGTGATGCCGCAGGGAATCGACATCGCACAGATGCCCGCCAGATTCGCGCTCACGGTATACAGATCCTGCAAGTACATGCTCAAGGGTTCGTCCACCATTTCGCCCAGGCGAAATGCCGGCCTGGGCGTCGTGGGCCCCAGGATCAAGTCCACCTGCTGGAATGCACTGTCGAAATCCTGGCGAATGAGGCGCCGCACCTTGAGGGCCTTCAAGTAGTAGGCGTCGTAGTAGCCGGCGCTCAGTGCATACGTGCCGAGCATGATGCGCCGCTTGACTTCCGGTCCGAAACCCTCCGCACGCGTCCGGCGATACATCCGCACCAGCGGGCTCTCCAGGTCTTCGGCCGCCGCCGTCTGCCCGGACCTGATCAGCTCTCGGCGGGCTTCATTCAGTTCCGCCACCATCGCTGCTTCCTCGGTGCGATAACCGTAGTGCACGCCATCGTAGCGCGCGAGATTGCTGGACGCTTCGCTGGGGGCAATGATGTAGTACGTGGCGACCGCGAAGCGGCTGTGGGGAAGAGAGACTTCCTGGATGCGAGCGCCTTGCCGGCGAAACACGTCGATCGCGTCCCGGACCGCCGCGGCGATTTCTTCATCCAGACCGGCACCGTAATGTTCGGGCACGATCCCCACGCGCAGGTTCCGCAGCGGTTGGCGCAGCAGTCCGCGGTAGTCCGGCACCTGCCGGTTGGCCGAGGTGGAATCGCGCGGATCGTGCCCCGAGATGACCTGCAGGGCCAGGGCGATGTCTTCGGCCGTGCGGCCCAGCGGTCCCACCTGGTCGAGACTGCTGGCGAAGGCCACGAGCCCGTATCGGCTGACGCGCCCGTAGCTGGGCTTGAGACCGGACACTCCGCAGAACGCCGCCGGCTGACGAATGGAGCCGCCCGTATCGGAACCGATGGACAGGGGGACCATACCGGCTGCCACGCTGGCCGCCGCTCCCCCGCTCGACCCCCCGGGGGTACGTGACAAATCCCAAGGGTTTCGCGTGCCGCCAAACGCCGAATTCTCGGTTGAGCCCCCCATCGCGAACTCGTCCATGTTGGTCTTGCCGATGAGTACCGCGTCTGCGTCGAGCAGTCGCTGAATCACCGTGGCGTGGTAAGGGGGAGTGAACTTGACCAACATGCGGGAGCCGCAGGTGGTCACCCAGCCGGCGGTGCACAGTACGTCCTTCACCGCCACCGGCAAGCCGGCCAAGGGACCGAGCGACTCTCCGCGTGCGCGGCGACGATCGATGGCTGCAGCGCGCTCCAAGGATTGCTCCCTGGCTACGTCCAGGAAAGCATGCACGGAAGCATCGTGCGTTTCGACCCGGTTCAAGTACTGCTGCAGCAATTCGACGGCCGAGAGCTCACCGGACTGCAACCGACGCAGCAGGTCGCTGGCCGACATGTGAATTACAGACATGGGAACATCACCCCGCCCTTGGGACGAATGCGTTCACCTGAAAGCCCAGTGCCCGGGGCAATGTCTGCTCCCAACTGCCCGGAGACTATTCGCCCAACACGGCCGGCACGCGATAGCATTCCTCATCTCGTTTCGGAGCGTTCGCCAACGCCCGTTCACGCTCGAGGCTTGGCTGGACTTCATCGTCGGCGAAGACGTTCGTCAGGTCGGCGGCGTGTGCCATGGGCTCCACGTGCGTGGTGTCCAATTGATCCAGCAACCGCACGTACTCGACGACCTGCTGCAGTTGAGCCGTCATCCGGTCCAATTCGTCTTCCGCCAGTACGAGGCGACTCAAGAGCGCCACCTTGTCAACTTCGCCACGAGAAAGGGGCATGATCAGGTGGCCTTGGCCTTCGTTTCCTTGGGAAGCTGAAACGGCTTTCGCCGTACGAGTTTACGGACCGCACCGCTACGGAGGCAGCTCGCACAGACCCGCATGGTCCGATGGGAGCCGGCCGACGTGGTGACCTTCACCCGCTGGAGATTGGGTTTGAACTTCCGGCGCGAGATGCCCGTGACCTTAGTTCCGACGCCGCCCAGGTACTTGGCCTTGCCGCGGGTTTCCACCGCATTTCCCATCTGAGTACCTTTGCCGCACACCTCACACACACGCGCCATGGGAAGTCCCCTTTGCAGTCTCGCAATCGTGCCACGCAAACCGTTAGGCAATTCCCTCGCAGTGGCCGCGTGCCATCGGCCGACCGAACGGAGGAACTGGCGTCGATCCCGGGCGCCCCCGGAATCCGGGAAACGAAACTCGCAGTATATCCGCTCAGCACTTGCCTGCAACGGCAACTGGGACTCTTGCCATGCGAAAAAAACCGCGTCAAGCCGGACGGACAAAGGCGCGGGTGATGGCCAAAACCTGCCCGTGGACCCTGCCGTTGCTGCCGATCCCCTCCCCGCCGAAGATGGTCTCGCGCCCCGACCAATCGGTGTACGTACCGCCAGCCTCCGCGAGTACCGGTTGCAGCGGGGCTGCGTCCCAAGCATTCATGAGGGGATCCACCATGGCAACTGCCCGTCCCGTGGCGACCAGCAGATACCCATAACCGTCCCCCCAAGTGCGGGTGATGAAGGCCTCTCGTTCCAGTTGCCGGTAGACGTCAGCCGCGCCGCGCTGCTCGAAGGAATCCACCTGCGAGGTAAGGAACAGCCCGTTGGCCAGCGAGTCGCAATCGGAAACGCGCGCCGGCTGTGGCGGGCGGTCGTCACGGACCCACCAGGCGCCCTGCCCTTGAGCTGCATAGACGCATTCCCGCAAGCCCGGAACGTGAATCACCCCTACGCGACTGACCCGGTCATGAATAACGCCCACCAACACGCTATAGAGCGGAACACCACTGATGAATGACTTCGTCCCGTCAATCGGATCGAGAATCCACGTGAAGCCAGAGGATCCCGCCACTTCACCGAATTCCTCACCCAGAATCGCATCGCGCGGGAAGGCTGCGAGAATCATCCGCCGCAGCAACTGTTCCGCCTGACGATCCGCCTGCGTCACCGGCGAGTTGTCGGGCTTGAGTTCCACGCACACGACGTCCCGCTGAAAGAACTCCAGCGTCAGGTCTCCTGCAGCGCGAGCTGCTGATACCGCCAGCTCAAGACGTGCTGCCAGATTACGATCGTCAGGTTGATCCATCATTGACCGGCCTGATTGCGGGGTCTCACGAAAGCTCGGCACACGTTGACCGCCCTGACGCTCCGAATCGGCGAGCCGAGCGATCGCCAGGATCACGATGAGGGGGGGGCAAGGAGCTGCGAGAACTTGATCGCTTCCAATTGTTGACGCGCGTCGTCGGTGATTTGCCGCAGCGCGCCATGCAGTCTCTCCTGCGACTCGACGGGCAACCCTTCACTCATGTTTTCACCGGTATCCAGCGGCCCCTCGATCGCCTCAATCACGTCCAGAAGCGAGATTTGCTCGGGAGGGCGAGTAAGTGCGTAACCGCCGTCGACTCCTCGCGTGGAGCGCAAGATTCCATGAGTCACCAGGCTGCGGAGAATCTGTAGCAGAAACCGCTCCGGCATGTTCCCGTCGGCGGCGAGCTTGCTGCACGGAACCGGCGTGTCGGACCCGGTCTGCGCCAATTGCAGAGTGGCACGCACTGCATACGCCACTGTCCGTGAAAGCTTCATGATCCCAGTCCAAGACCAAATCAAATGAAGCAGGTGCGATTAATCTAGCAAAGTACGCTGGTTTGTCAATTAAATCACAGCATCGCGCGGCGCATGATGGCTCCGGCGGCTACGCAGCGCACGGGCCTGCCTTCGACGGTCTACAAGGCCACCGGCTCGGTATCGTCAGCCGAATTGAGAGAATGCTGCTGCGTAATCGAATGCCACAGGAGCATCGCCGCTCCGCTCACCAGAAGGGAGTCGGCAATGTTGAAGTTCGGCCAGGTGTACCCGCGATAGCGCAACAGGATCCAGTCCCGCACGGCGCTCCCCCACTCCACCGGCATGTGCGGCTGCCACCACAGCCCCATGCGGTCATATAGGTTGCCGGCAATGCCCGCCACCACACACGCCAGGGCCATCGTCAACCACCGGTCCCGCGCGCCGCCGTAGTAGAAGAGCCAGACCAGGATTCCCAGCGCGGCCGCCATCGATAACACGGCAAAGATCGGTCCCAGGCCGCTTCCCAACCCGAATAGCGCGCCCGTGTTCACGGCCGTTTCGATGCCTACAAACGGCTCCCAGATCCACCACTCATTCTGAGCGCGCGGCATTCCGCGCCAACCGAACACCCAATGCTTGGTCAAGAGATCAATAGCGCAACCGCCAGCCGCAATGACCCAGAAAACGACCAGCCTGCGCAGGGAGACACTGTCATCCGGCCCGGCACTAGCGTCCTTCAAGCTGGCTCGCGCACTTGATACAGAAAGGCGTGTAGGGGATGGCATTGAGGCGTTTCTTGCTGATGCGGCCGTCGCATTCCACGCACGCACCATAGACGCCGTCTTCGATCCGTTCAAGAGCAGACTCAATCTGATCGAGCGTTTCCTCCTCGCTCTGCATCAGACTCAAAGTGAACTCCTGCTCATAGTTATCACTCCCCACATCCGCCATGTGGATCGGCATGCTGGAGAGATCGCCGCTCGCTTCGCTCCTCGTCTTGCTTAGCGCGGCTTCCGCCATAGCCGTCACGTCACCGCGCAAACGAGCTCGGAGGGAAACGAGGCGATCTTTGAAAACCTTCAGCTCGGATTTCTTCATTGCCAATCTCCAGCGTGAAATCGACCCATCCGCGTATGCTGACTACCACTATCAGGTGGATCAGCCCCATTATTGTATTTGAGGTGCTGCGGGCTGTCAAATGGGTCCCCGGACCGGATCGAGCCACAGAATGTAGTCGTAAACTATTGTCAAATAGTCATTTACTATTTATCACAAATCCAATACCACATTCGGAATTATCGCGTCCCGTAAGACTCAGGACGATGCATCACGGTCCCGGATGGACACCAGAAATCACCCGTTCAGGTGGACTGCGAGGCATCCGCCGTACGTAACTGGCGATTTGGCTACGGCTTGCGGGCCCCAAGGGGCTCATTTAGACTACGAAGGGCGTGGCGTGGATTCCGAACCTCAATCTGCAAAAGAAGTTAAAACAGTGACATTCTCCCCCGAACCGGCGGCTTTCCAGCGATGTATCTCTCCCGCCTGCGCGGCCACGTACGGCATCGACGAGGTCCTCGTGGCTTGCTCCCGGTGCGGCGATTTGGTGGACGTGGTCTACGATTGGAACCGCACTCGGCCACCCCGGAAGCTGTCCGATTTCGAGAGCCGGTGGGCTCACCGAGAGGATCCGCTGCAATTCAGCGGCGTGTGGCGATTCTGGGACCTGCTGCCATTCGCGCGGCGCGAGCAAATCGTGACGGCGGGTGAGGGTCAGACGCTGCTGCAGCAGGCGGATGCGGTCGCATCCTACGTCGGCCTGACGGCGGGACGGTTGTTCCTGCAGTACGAAGGCATGAATCCTTCCGGTAGCTTCAAGGACAACGGCATGTCCGCCGCCTTCACCCACGCTCGCACGGTTGGAGCGCAGCGAGCGGCGTGTGCGTCCACGGGCAACACCAGCGCGTCACTCGCGATGTACTCCGCGGTGACGCGTCTGATGAAAGCGATCATCTTCATCGGCTCCGGCAAGATCTCCTACGGCAAACTATCGCAGGCGCTCGATTACGGAGCCTTGACCGTGCAGATCATGGGAGACTTCGATGACGCCATGATGCGCGTGCAGGAAGTCGCACGCGACTTGGGGATCTACCTGGTCAACAGCGTCAATCCCTTCCGTCTCGAGGGGCAGAAGACCATCATGTTTCGGGTGCTGGAGGCGCTCCGCTGGCAGGTTCCCGATTGGATTGTGGTACCCGGGGGAAACCTGGGTAACTCGAGCGCGTTCGGCAAGGCGTTTTCGGAGCTGTTCGAGTTGGGATTGATCCCGCGCGTCCCGCGCCTGGCGGTGATCAATGCCGCTGGGGCGAACACGCTGTACGAACTGTACGAGCGCCGGGGACTGCGGTGGCAATCCGGCCGTGCCGACACCTCCGTTGTCGCGCGATTCTACGCCGAGTTGGATGCTGCGCAGCGCAAGGCCTCCACGTTGGCCAGCGCCATCGAGATCAATCGCCCGGTGAACCTGCGAAAGTGTCTGCGCGCTTTGGATGTCTGTTCCGGCGTGGTGCGCGAGGTGACCGATCAGGAGATCCTCGACGCCAAGGCGCAAGTGGGTGCGGGCGGGATCGGCTGCGAACCGGCGAGCGCTGCCAGTGTGGCGGGTGCTCGCCGATTGCGGCAGGAAGGTATCATCCAACGGGAAGAACGCGTGGTCTGCGTGTTGACCGGACATCTGCTCAAAGATCCGGACGCCACCGTTGCCTATCATGCCGCGGATCCGCAACGGTTCGAGGAGTTCCTGGGCAAGCGGGGCATCACGGCGACAGCCTATGCCAACCGGCCCATTGCAGTCGCTAATGATTTGCGGGAGATTATTCGGGCGATTGAGGCGCAAGCCTGAGCATTCGGCCGCGATGACTTGTCCCCCGCGATGTTCCTCTTGCCGCGCGAGGTCTTCATGGTTGAGAACGGTAGCCAAACGATTCGGGTCGCCATTCACGGCGCGGCAGGCCAAATGGGCCGCCGCCTCGTAGCGCTCGGCAGCGAGGATCCGCAGCTCACGATTGCTGCCGCCCTGGAGCGTTCGGATTATCCTGAAATCGGTTGCGACGCCGGCACCCTGGCGGGAATCAAGCCACTGGGAGTGCCGCTGACCGGCACGCTCCCCAACGGCGCAGATGTCGTGGTGGATTTCTCCGTTCCCGAGCCCGCCTTGGCGATCTGCGATATCTGCGCGCAGCGGCAGATTCCGCTCGTTCTGGCCACCACGGGATTCAATGGCGCTCAGCAGGACCGGATTCGCGAGGCCGCGAAGCAGATCCCCATCGTCTGGTCGCCGAGCATGAGCAAAGCCGTGAACATCACGATGGAACTCGCGCGATTTGCGGCTCAGGCACTTCAGAGGAATGGCGACGCCGCGGATGTGGAAATCATCGAACGGCACCATCGTTTCAAGAAGGACGCGCCCAGCGGTACGGCAATCCGTTTCGGCGAGATCATTGCTGGCGTCATGAGACAGTCACGGCACCAACATGGACGAAAAGGCCTGACAGGCCAGCGTCCGCGTGATGAGATTGGCTACCATGCCGTGCGCTACGGCGACAATCCCGGTGTACACACCATCGTGTTCGGGCTGCTGGGAGAGACCATCGAGTTGACGGTGAGCGCAACGAATCGTGACTGCTATGTCGCGGGCGCGCTGGCTGCTGCCAAGTTCCTGGTTGGCAAGCCGCCCGGCCAGTACAGTATGCTCGACGTCCTGGGGCTCAGCAGACCCAAGGACTGAGTACCGCTGACAAAGAAGCCGGCTGAATGGCGGCCGGCAATCCTCCCACTCACGTCCGACGGGCAAGCCGTTGGCTACGGTCGGCTCTTGTCCGCGTGCAGGGCGGCCAGAGCGACGGCCCCCTGGACCACGACGTACTGCCCAAGTTCGG
>Ga0233425_10002843_pt1 | contig 32912 bp, 30 predicted proteins | sample Watercolumn_Towu_2_FD_181712 | JGI IMG/M metagenome (GOLD analysis project Ga0233425, IMG submission 181712) | Freshwater microbial communities from Lake Towuti, South Sulawesi, Indonesia - Watercolumn_Towuti2014_140_MG | ecosystem: Environmental > Aquatic > Freshwater > Lake | place... | reverse complement strand
CTCGGCGAGGACCGTGTTGCCCTTGAGCATCTTCGAGCGCGTGTTGTTGTCGCCGGCGAGGATGAAGCTGTACCCGGAGCAGAGGTTGGCGCCGTCACCGCAGAGGATCGCGTTGATGTCGGAGGCGTGGCTGTAGCCGGGCTCCTTGGGCAGGTCCATGAGCATCCCCGCCCAGAACTCGAGCACCTGATCGCCCTCCAGCGTGGCCTTGCTCCAAAGCAGGGGCGACTCGTGCCGGCTCCCCCCGAACCAAGACCAACCCGGCGCACAGGGCCAGCGATCGGTGACCTGCCAAACGCCGAACTGGGGCTCCCACTCAGTCGGCGCGGCGGAGAAGGTGACATCAACGAGGTCCCGCGAGGAGACAGTGGTCTCGGCAAGGTCGAGGGCGATGCCCTCCTGGCGCAGGCCCAGTCGCCGCCCGGTGAAGGCCTCGGCGCGGCAGGCGACGAGGGGTTGATCGCCCAGCCACGCCGAGAGGCAGCTGCCCTGGCGGACGATCCGCAGGCGCTGAACTCCGGTCGCCTCGGTCTGGCCCTCGGCCAAGACCGTCTCGCCCTGCGCCACGCGGGCCGTGAGGGCGCTGGCTCCGGCCTGCTTGGCAATGCGCATGGGAGTGGCGGTGGCGGCGGGTTCCTGGGCCACGATCACATCAAGCACGCCGCCGAGGGGGGCGAGGTCCACCTCGGGCAGCCAGAGCGTGAAGTCGCCGAACAGGGGCATGTCGTACCAGACGACGCCGTCGTCCGCCCGGCGCCACTGGCGGGCGGGATCGACCCAGTTCTGCATCGTCTCTTCGCGGGTGAACTGGGCCGTCACGTTCAGGTCCGGCGGGCGCGCTTCTGTGAAGGTCACCGTGGCGTTGTCGAAGCAGGCCTCGCCCGGTCCGACCACGAGCAGCCCGGCGGGTCCGCCTGGGAGACGGGTGTCAGCGGCCTCCAGGGCCGTCCGTCCGTCCACGTCGACGGCCAGCCGCCCGTGGTCGGCGTGCAGCGCGATCCGATGGAACTGCGTGGCGCTGAGGGGCTGGTTCGATTCGGCGAGGACGCTGGTGACGCCGTCGAGCACAGCTTCAAGCGTCAGCCGCCCGCCGGCTTCCCACCGAAGGCGGTAACAGTCGCCCTCCGGCGTGCGGCAGGCCGTCAGCCCGATCGCCTTGGCCGTCTTGGTCTTCACGTCGGCGGCGAGCGTGTAGTCGCGCCACTCCTCGTCGCCGGCGGTCGCCTCGGCGACCTTCCCTGGCGTGGACGTGCCGTATAGATGATCTTGCCGGCACTCCCAGGCGCCGCTGGCGGCGGTCCACCATCCGGGCTCGTCGCCCGCGAAGTCGTTCGCCAGGTTCCGCGTGCTCCAGACCTCGGCGTCGTCGAAGGACACCCCGGCGACGTCCTGGGCGAAGAGGCCGACTCGGCCCTGTCCAAAGGCGGTCTCAGAGGCGCTCAGGACGACGCGGTCGTCGACCGAGGCCTCGAGGCGTCCGGCGCACGCGGCCAGTCCCAGCCGGTACCACCGATCGGGTCGGAAGCCCCCCGGCGCCTCGGCCAGGACGGTCCATCCGCCGCCCTGGACGCGGATGAGCTGCATGCGCCCGGCGTCGCCTGTCTCACCGGTGCTGGTCCATCGGAAGAGCAGGAAGTTGGCAGCGTCCTGCACATACGCGGCGATCCCCATCGCACCGACCGACTGCGCCTTGGCGGCCACCCGGGTGCGATAGTCGCTCCAGAACCAGTCCCCGGCCGCGGCGAGGGCGAACGCGGTGTCCGGCCCGGCCTCGCCGCGGAACGAGAAGGGGTTGGCCGAGAGGTCGGGTCGTGCCGCGGCGCCTTCCGGCCCGACGGATAGCCATGTCCCCGTGAGGGCCTCCCAGTCCGCGAGGCTGTCGCCCTCCCGCACGAAGTCGTCGGTGAACGCAGTGAGCGCTACAGGCTGCACGTGGAAGTCGCCGAGCTGCAGCCGGTCGTCGGTGGACATCCACCCCGCCGAACCACCGTGGTAGGCGGCGTCCTGGGCGGTGGCGACCTGTCGATGGTCCAGGAGGGCGACGAGCCGCGATGAGCGGCGCTGGACCACACCGCGAATCGGCGCCGATGTGGCCTGCCAGGGGCTCTCCCGGCCGATCGGGCGGACCTCCGCCCCCTGGGTGCGAGCCAGGAAGCAGCGGTTCTGCCGGAGGACCAGCGCATGGCCCTCGCCCGCGTCTGTCTGGTCCAGTAGAATGCGCAGCTCCGCCCCCGCAGGCCACTCGGCGGGAGGCTCGAGCGTGAACTCGACGGTGTACTGCTGGTCGGTGAGGGGCTCCAACACCGGCACGGCCCCGAGGGCTGCGGGGCCACGCCACGCGCAGAGGCAGACGGCCAAGAACGCGCGTCCCAGGGGCACGACGGGAAGCTCCCTTCGCTGCGGGCGCCGGTTGCTACGGCTGGCCCTGAGGCGGCGCCGCCGGTACGATGAGGCCCAAGTCGTCGATCGCGACCGACCCCAAGCCCCCCGGTCGCACGTCCGCGTCGAACGTGTCGATCAGGATGATCGCGCGGTGGATCTGCTGGGCGTCCAGGACCCCGTTCTCGTCCGCCGCGGGGTCGAAGGGCGCGAAGGCCTCGAACGGCGCCAGGACGGGGTGCCACTTACCGTCCGGCGGCACCTTTACGGCTGTGTCGTACTTCGTCCCGTCCCGCTCCTCGAGCGCGAACACCAACCGCGCGTTCAGGTCGGTCTTCGCCCACAGGCTGAGCTGCGTAGCGCCGGAGAGGTCAAGCTGCCCCGGGGGCGCCAGCACGTAGCCGACCCAGCGCCCCGCGCCCAGCGTGTAGGAGATCTCCAGCGCCCGCTGTCCCGCTGCCTTGGGCGCCCCGGGCACGCGCTGCAGGCCGGCCCGGCGCACGGGAAGACCCCACAAGACGGGCGACTCGAAGTCGTCGAGCACCACCAACCGCCCCCCCTCTTGTGGCTCCACGCGGGCCCGCGAGCGAGGTTGGGGAGTGGTCGTCAGCCCGACGCTGTCCAGCCATATGCGCTGCGCCCCCTCCTTGCGGCCCAGGGCCTGGCCGACCTCGCCCGGGAGGTTGGCCAAGTCGGCGAGGAAGAACCCGGAGACCTCATCGGGGTCGAGCTGCGCGTCATCGTCCTGGGCGTCCTGGGCCAGGATCAGGTCGCCCAGGGGAACCGACACATCCGTCCACTCGTCGGCGTCGATCCAGAGGAGGCCCTGGTAGCGGGCGCCGTTCTGCTCGGCCACGCCGACGGAGAGGGACGTCGGGGAGGTTGCCTTCAGCCGCATGGTGAGGCAGTTGGCGGAGGCCGCGCCCAGTGCTCCGGTGGAGATCTGCTGGAAGACGCCGGGGCGGGCTTCGTAGGTGAACTCGAGAGCGCCCTTGCCCTCGGCCACGTTCACCGGGTCCGCCGTAATCGCCAGCGTCGCTGCGGGGTCGGCGGCGGCCCACAAGGGCAGCAGGGCGTCCGACTCGAAGTCGAAGAGGGCCACCGGTGGCGGCGGCGCCGGAGCGGTCGCCGGTACTGCATCCTGGCCCCATGCGGAGCGGAGCCCTGGGGGAATCAGCAGCGAGAGGCAGAAACTGGCTGCGCCGAGGGCGTGACGCAACATGGCAACCGGTAGCCTCAAGGGGTCTGCAGTGGGCCGGCCGTTTGGGAGGCCTGCTCTAGTGAACAACCCGGGCCCGTCGAAGTGCGGCGCGCGGGCCCAAAATGGCGGGAGCCGTCCGCACGGTACGCTTGTTGAGGGTAGAGGGTCAGCCGCGTGCCCGTGGCGGAGACTCACACCCCCCAATCGGCCTGGAGTGGATACATGATCTGGTCCTACGCCTGGAAGGGCTTCGCCCGGCGCAAGACCCGCGCGGTACTTGCCGTATCGGGTCTGGCTATCAGCATCGCGCTGCTGGTGGCAGTGGCGACCATCTCTCGCTCGGTGCGCGGCGCCGTGGGCGCCTCGCTGGAAGCGGCTGGGGCGGATGTGGTGGTCCAGAAGGTCGTGAAGCCGTGTCCGTGGGCCCAGGTGAAGATCGCGCGCGATCTGTCCGCCATCGACGGGACGGTCGTCGACGCGGTCCGGAAGGTGGAGGGCGTGGACAACACGACGGGAGTTCTGGACCTGTGGGCCTTCTCCGAGGACACCGAGACCGGAGCGCAGCATCCGACGGTGGTGGCGGGCGTCGACCCGCGCAAGAAGACCATCGGCCCCGCTCGGATCGAGAAGGCCGAAGGGGAGCAGGCCGAGGAGGCGTGTTGCGCCATCACGGAAGGGCGCTATCTGCTCGCAACCGATGACTTCCACGCCATGATCACCGAGGACTACGCCCGCGCCAAGAACCTGAAGCTGGGGGACCGATTCCCGCTGGGGCCCTACAGCTTCGAGGTGGTGGCGTTCCTGGACCTGAAGTCCGGGGGACACATCTCGGGCGCAGAGGCGTTCATCCCGCTGACCACGGCCCAGCGCATGTATGATGGGGGAGAGGTTGTCACGACGATCTTCGTCAGCCTGAAGCAGGGCCGGGCGCTGCCCAAGGTCCAGGAGCTCGCAACGAGCCTCATTGGTCCGGAAGCGAAGGTGACCTCCGAGGCGAACATCGGGGAGGCCACGGCGGCGCTGGCGGTCGTGACGCAGCGGACGCTGTTCGCGATCTCGGCCATCGTGCTGACGTTGGTGCTGCTGCTGGTGGTCAAGACGGCCTTGGCTTCCGTCGCGGAGCGCGTGGCGGAGATCGGCATCCTGAAGGCCACGGGCTGGCGGGACGGCGATGTCTCGCGCCTCCTGACCGCCGAGTCGCTGTACGCGGGCATCATCGGCGGCATCGTCGGCACGGTGGTCGGGATTGGGCTGGCTTTCCTGTACGGTACGGTGGTGCAGCCCGCTCTGCCTCGCTCCCTCGTGTCCTACCCGGAGTGTTCGACGACCGAGGCGCCGGCAGCGCTGCCGTTCCAGGCGACCCCTTCGGTGTGGGTGCTGGTGGCGGCCATCGCGGCTGCGCTGGTCATCGGGAGCCTCTCGGGCTGGCTGGCCTCGCGTCGGGCCGCCCGAATGCTGCCGGCCGAGGCCCTGAGGCAGCTGTAGTCGCGTCGAGTCAGGCGTCCGGAAGCGCCGTTTGGAACAAGAACGCAGGCGGTGAGACTTTGGACATCCGCATCGAGCATGTTGCCAAGTCGTACCGGCTAGGCCAGGTGGACGTTGCCGCGCTGCGGGATGTGAGCCTCGACCTGCCGGCCGGGGACTTCGTCTCGCTCTCAGGCCCCTCGGGCGCCGGGAAGTCGACCCTGCTTGGGGTGGTTGGCGGCCTGGAGAAGCCGGACACGGGCAAGGTGTTCGCCGGGGAGCAGGACCTCACGGCGCTGGACAGCGAGGGCTTGGCGATGTACCGTCGGCACAGCGTGGGCTTCATCTTTCAGTCCTTCCGCCTCCTGCCGGCGCTCACCGCGTTGGAGAATGTGATGGTGCCCCTCGTTCCGCTGGACGAGAGCGAGGCGGCAAAGCAGCAGCAGGTGGTGGAGGCCCTCGAGCGCGTGAACATCGCGCACCGCGCCAACCACCTGCCCGGGGAGCTCAGCGGGGGCGAGCAGCAGCGCGTCGCGATCGCGCGGGCCATCGTGAACCGGCCCGATGTGATCCTGGCCGATGAGCCGACCGGGGAGTTGGATCGGAAGAACGGGGAGCTCATCATGCAGCTCCTTCGCGAGCTCAACCAGGCGGGCTCGGCGACCATCATCGTCGCCAGCCACGATCCCGACGTGGTCGGCGCAGCCCGGCGGCAGGTGAAGCTGGAGGACGGCTGCGTCGTGGGCCAGACGACCCAGGAGGAGTAACCCGTGCGCATCCCCGAGACCGTGCGAGCTGTGCTGATCGCCATCCTGCTGTCCAGCGTGATCGGCTGTCGCGCATCCAATACCCAGGCCCCCGCAGGCGAGGCCTTCGCCGCGGGGACCGAACGGGGCACCGGCGGCCCGATGGACGGCGCTGACGTTGTGCCGGTGGCGAGCACCGCCCCGATCCCCGTGAAGGCGTACATCAACGTCTCGTCCGGGTGCCAGGAGGCGACTGTCGGCCTCCTGCAGCGGATGGCCGGGCAGAACGCGCGGCTGAAGCTGGACCTGATCGACTTCGGCCAGGCCGAGGGCAGCCGTCGCTGGCGCGCCGACGGCTTCAGCTGCATGACCATCCTCATCAACGGCCACAGCACCGTTACTTACGGCCCTCAGGGGAACCGCCAGATCGTCTCCTTCCAGTACCCGCCGGGGTTTCAGTGGGCCCTCCAGGACCTCGAAGGCGCCTTGAAGGCCGCCCTCGACGGGAGCATCTACTACGGCGAGGAAGCCGGCGCCACGCGGGTCGAGTCCCGCATGCCCACACTGCGGATCACCTCCCGCGAGATGGTGCTCAACGGCAAGAAGGTGGGGGAGGTCGTCATCAACGGGCAGGTGGCGATCCGCCTCCGGACGACCTTCGACGGCCTGCCGCCGCTGCAGCGCGCGGAGCAGGCCGCGGCCCGCCTCAAGCGCGCGATGGCGGTCCCGAACTTCCATCCCAACGGCATTCGCGTCGGCAAGGTCACCGACGGCGTCGCCCTCATCGCCAGCGACAAGGTCCTCTGCATCGCCGACCCGCCCCAAGCCCAGGCCCTCGGCACCACCCCCGAGAAGATGGCCCAGGGCTGGGCCAGCGCCCTCAAGAAGGCACTCGCGGCCGCCGGAGCGAATCAGTAGGCACCTGGGTGACGGAGGTTGGCGCGCATGAACTTCGTGGTGACCTTGTAGGAGGGTGAGGACGGCTGGTGGGTGGTCGAGTGTCCGGCTCTGCCCGGGTGCCTCAGCCAGGGCAAGACACGCGAGGAGGCGCTGGAGATGTTCCAGAAGGCTATCTCCGTCTGCCTCAGGGTCCGTGCAGAAGACGGGCTGCCGCTCACGATGGAGACGCGTCGCGTAGAGGTGGCGGTCTGATGCCGCCGTTGCCCGTCGTGAGTGCTCGCACTGCCGTTCGGGTGTTCGGGGAGTTCGGATGGAGTGTTGCGCGACGGGAGAGCAGCCACATCGTGCTTCGCTAGGAGGGGCACTGGGCCAGACTGTCAGTCCCCGAACATGGGAAGGCTGCCCGAGGCGCCCTCCGAACCCTCATCCGAACCGCGGGCCTCACCGTAACGGAGTTCGTGGAGGCGTTGGAGCAACTGTGATCGACTCCGCACGGAGGTGTCAACGACTACCATCAAAGACCCGCCCCTTCCGCATCTCGGCCAGGTCCCCCTCCCACTCAATGGCTCCCCAGAGCCTCTCGACGGCCCCTTCCTGCTCCCTGAGCTGAACGAGTCTCCTGAGCGCTTCCGCAAGGACCTCGCGCTTGGTCCGGATGCCGGTGAGCCGCATGGCCTCCTGGACCAGGGCCTCGTCCAGCACGACGTTCATGCGCACCAGGCCTCCCCGCCGTGAGACCTTCGCAGTGGCAGTCGCCATGGCGCTGCCCCCTCCGGGTCGTGATGTGTAGTGCATACCCGGGTCGTGCGTATTGCGCAACCTGAGGCTCTACCCCTTGACCGCCCCGAGCTGGATGCCCTTGACGATGAAGCGCTGGGTGCAGATGAAGAGGATGATGAGGGGGAGGATGTTCATGACGCTGGCGGCCATGATGAGGTTGGTCTGCTTGCCGTAGGAGCTGTCGAAGAAGAGCATCCCGATGGGAAGCGTGCGAAGGTGCTCGCTCTTGATGAGAACAAGGGGCCAGAAGAAGCTGCCGTAGTTGCCCATGAAGGTGAAGATCACGAGGGTAATCACGCCGGGCCGCGCGAGGGGCATGACCACATCCCAGAAGACGCGCCAGTGGCTCGCCCCGTCGATGCGGGCGGCCTCATCGAGGGCGAGAGGGATGGTGAGCATGAACTGGCGGAGGAGGAAGGTGCCGAAGGCCGTGAAGGCGGCCGGAACGATGAGGCCCGAGTACGTGTCCAGGAAGTGGAGCTTGACCACGAGGGTGTAGTTGGGGATCATCGTCACGACCCCGGGCACCATCAGCGTCCCGAGGTATAGCTTGAATACGGTGTCCCGCCCAGGCCAGTGCAGCCGCGCGAAGGCGTAGGCGGCCATGGCGCTCGTGAGAGTCTGCAGGAAGGTCACCCACGCCGCCACGAACACGCTGTTGAAGTAGTACCTCCCGAAAGGGATCTCCTTGAACACCTCGATGTAGTTCTCCGGGTGCCAGGTGGTTGGGATCGGGTTGATCTCCTCGACCTCGGAGAGGTGCTTGAAGCTCGCCAGGCACATCCAGGTGAAGGGCAGCAGCATCGTCAGGCCGACGACGATCAGCACGAGGTGGCGGGCGCCGGTGCCGACGGCCCGGCGCGTACCGGCGGCGCGCTTGCGGCGGCCGACGTACTCCTGGTACTGCTCGGGGGTCATCTCGGCCATCTACTCGGCCACCTGTTTCCCGCCCAGTCGCCAGTTGACGAGCGTGATGGTGAAGATGATGATGAACAACACCCACGAGATCGCCGAGGCGTAGCCGATCTGGAACTGCTCGAAGGCGCGCGTGTAGATGTAGTACGCCAGCGTCGTGGTCGTGCCCGCCGGGCCGCCCCCGGTCATCACCCGCGCCTGCTCGAAGCCGCCTTGCAGCCCCCCGATGAAGCTCATTACGATGATGAAGAACGTCGTCGGGGCGAGGCACGGCCATGTGACGTTGCGGAAGATCTGCCACCGATTCGCGCCGTCGACCTCCGCCGCGTCGTAGAGGTCCTGTGGGATGTTGGACAGTCCCGCGAGGTAGAGCAGCATGTTCCCCCCGCCGATGCCCATCCAGACCCCCATGAACATGATCGCGTCTCGCGCGCCAATGCCCCAGCTCGCTCCGCTCAGGCGGGCGTGCTCGGTCTCGATGCCGAGGAGATTGCGGGTCGACTGCAGCCACTCGGGCGGCTGGATGCCGTGGCCGGAGAGGAACTGGGCGAGGTCGTTGAGACGCAGATTGTGCAGCAGCCACCCGATGGCGGCGTTCACCGGGCCGAACTCGGGGTTGTAGAGCGCCTTCCACAGGATCAGCAGGGCCACGCCGCTGGTGAAGCTGGGGAGGTAGTAGAGCGTGCGATAGATGACCGTGCCGCGGATCTTCTGGCTCAGCAGCATCGCGAGGATCAGCGAGCCCGCGATGCTCACCGGCATGGCCAGCATGAGGTACCCCGTGTTGATGAAGTACAGCCAGAAGTCCTCGGTATGGAACATCTCCACGTAGTTCTTCAGGCCCACCCACTGGAAGGGAACGGTCTGCTGCAGGTTCCAGTTGGAGAAGCTCACGACCAGCGAGAAGATGACCGGGCCGGCGGTGAAGACCACGAACCCGGTGATGTTCGGCAGCAAGAAGAGCACCGCGACCCCCAGGTCGGCCAGTCTGCGGCGGGACGTGCGCTTCATACGGGGGCCTGCTCTCCGGTCAGCCGCTCCCACTGCATCCGCAGCGCGGGCTCCTCATCGAGTCGCTTCAGGATCTCGCGGTCGATCTTCCGGGCGATGTCGCGGCACGCCTCGGCGGCGCTCTTGGCGTTCGTGCGGACCAGGTCCATCTGCACGTCAATGATACGCTGCGCCTCGCGCCCGTCGACGAAGGGGCTGGACTCGATCGGCTCCCCATACTCCATTACATCGTACCAGGTCTGGTTGTAGTCCTCCGCGGGGAACTCGGGGTCGTGGAGGAAGGCCTCGCCCGTGCAGTACTGGATGACGGGGGCCAGGGCGTCAGCCTGATGGTTGATGAGGTCGTTGTAGGGCTTCTGATGCTCGAAGCGGATGAAGTCGAAGGCCTGCTCGCGGTAAGGGCTCAGCGCGTTCACCAGCGTCGCCCGTCCGTAGCCCCAGAAGACCTTCTCCGGCCCATGCGGGAACTCGGTGACGCCGAGCTCCAAGTCCTCGTACTGCCGCAGGAGACACAGCCACCACCGCCCGCCGTGGGCCATCGCGCCCTTCCCTCCGCCAAAGAGGGTGATGACCCCGGACCCCCATCCGCCTGCCGCGGCCATCGCCGCCTCCTGGTTGGGGCCGGGCATGACCTTGTGCTTGTAGGTCAGGTCCTGCATGAGCTGGATGGCCTGCACGCACTCGGGCCCGTCCATCGCGCAGCGGGTGCCGTCCGGCGTGTACAGCCGCCCGCCGAACTGCCGGATCATCGGGTACCACTCGCTGCGGTTGCTCAGGTAGCCGAAGTACTCCGGCCGGCCGCCCGAGTCGAATTTGGTCAGGCGCTGAGCCGTCTCGATGAACTCCTCCCAGGTCCAGTCGCCCGATGGATAGGGGACCCCGTTCTCGCGGAAGAGCTTCTTGTTGTACCAGATCGCGTCGGTCGCGGCGTTCGTGGGGTGCCCGTAGGCGCGCCCCTCGTAGATGAAGTTCGGCCCCACCACCGACCAGATGTCCTCCAGCTTCATCCCGTGCTTCTCGTAGAGCGGCGTGACATCCCACGCCACACCGGCCTTGACGAACGCGGTCAGCTGCGCGTGGGAGTAGCAGTCGAACAGCTCCGGCCCAACCCCCGCCAGGGACTGGACGATGACCTTCTCCATGCCGGCATTGCCGGGGTCCAGGCGCAGTTCGTAGTTGGGGTGCAGCTGGTTGAAGAGGTCGATCTGCTCCCGCCGCGCGGGGTTGTCGTCGCTCGTCCACGCCAGGGCGAGCTTCCCGCCGACCTCCCGACGAGGCTGAATCGCGTAGGCGACGATGGACAGGCCGACCAACACCACGAGAGCTACAGCGTAGATGGTCTTCATCAGGAGGGAGGCGGACATGCACTCCGGTGGGTTGCGTTGTCAGACCATTCCCCCTGCTCCCACGGAATCCCTGCGTCCAGGGGGCCTGGTGGTTTGGCCGCCGCCGCCGCTCCGTCGGCCGGTCGGGAGCAAGGCGCCGGATCGACGGGCGCCGTCAGACAAAGCCGACGGGTTGACTTCAGCGGGCGGCCCTGCTATAGTCTGCGTCCGAAGGAGCCTGAGCCTACATGCCTAAGATCGACTATGACGCGCTGAAGCGCGCTTCATCCGAGAAGCTGTTCACGCTTGAGGAGCAGATCGAGCGCAACGTCCGTCGCGAACTCGAGCAGAAGCGGTTCGAAGAGGAAGAGGCGGCCCGCAAGAAGCGCAAGAAGCGGAAGCGGAAGCAGCGCCGGGCCCAGTAGTCTCGTCTCGGCCGGACGTCCGAACGCGGTCCAGGACGACAGGTGGCGGCGTAGCTCAGTTGGGTAGAGCGCGCGGTTCATACCCGCGTAGTCGGGGGTTCAAGTCCCTCCGCCGCTACCATCCCCACCTCTCGGCGTCGGCCGGAGCGTTTCATGCTGCCACCTGAGACCGGCGGGCCCAGCCCGGCGGTCTATTCGCATAGGGGCGGCACACAGGAGTGGCCCGTTGGGACGCATCGGGAACGAGGACATTGAGTGGCTCGTCGCACTCGCCGCGCAGGAGAGCCTGGTCGAGCTCGAGGTCTCCGACGGCGAGTCGAGCGTCCTGGTCCGCTGCACGGCGGCGCCCTCGCCCGCCAGCCCGGCGGCCGCTCCGCAGCCCGCGCCTCCTGAGCCCGCCGCGCCCGAGACGGGCACCCTCGTCGCCGTGCGGGCGCCCATGGCTGGGGTGTTCTATCGGGGTCCCTCGCCCGATGCCCCGCCCTTTGCCGACATCGGCGACGACGTGCAGGCCGGAGAGACCGTGGCGCTGATCGAGGCGATGAAGCTCTACAACGACATCGCGGCCCCCTGCGCGGGCCGAATCGAGCGCGTGGCTTCCGCCGATGGCGACCACGTGGACGCCGACCAGGAACTCCTCTGGATCCGCCCGGTCGGCGGGTGAACGGCAGTACCGAGTACCAAGTACCAAGTGTCAAACCCCAAGCGCCAAGCGTCAGGCCTCAAGTACCAAGCACCGCTTGGCACTTCACACTTGGCACTTGGTACTCAACCCCGGAGGTGGCCTCACTGTGGCAGACGTCGCGATCGGGATCATCGGCTACGGCATTGTGGGATCGGGAACGTACCACATCCTGACCGACAATGCCGCTGAGATCGCGGCGCGGGCCGGCTGCCACCTGCGGGTGGCCAAGGTCGCCGACATCGACTGGTCCCGACGGCGGTCGGTTCCGGTGCCGCCGGAGCTGCGGGTCAGCGACGGTGACGAGGTCGTCAACGACCCGGCGATCGACATCGTCGTCGAGACGATCGGGGGCACCGGCGCTGCGCTGCAGCTCGTGCTGACGGCCGTCCGTCAGGGCAAGAGTGTCGTTACCAGCAACAAGGAGCTGATCGCGAAGCACGGGGCGGAGATCCTCGACGCCGCGGCGATGGCCGGGGTGGATGTCGGCTTCGAGGGCGCCGTCGGCGGTACGATCCCCATCTGTCGGTCGCTCCAGGAGGGCCTGCAGGCCAACCGGATTCGGCGGATCATTGGCATCCTCAACGGCACAACGAACTACGTGCTGACGCAGATGACCGAGCACGGGGTCGAGTTCGGGCGGGCCCTGGCGGAGGCGCAGGAGAAGGGCTTCGCCGAACAGGACCCCACGAACGATGTCGACGGCATCGACGCCGCCAACAAGATCGCGATCCTCTCGGCCATAGCCTTCCGCGAACGTGTGCCGGTCGAGCTGATCCCGCGGGAGGGCATCCGCGACATTACTCCCACCGACATCCGGTACGCGCGGGAGCTGGGTTGCATCATCAAGCTCCTCGCCATCGGACAGCGTGCCGAAGACGGCCGGCTCGAGGTCCGCGTCCACCCGACCTTCCTTCCGGCGAAGCACCCGCTGGCGGCGGTCTCGGGCGAGTACAACGCGATCTTCGTCGAAGGCGACGTCAGCGACAGCGTGATGCTCTACGGGAAGGGCGCGGGCTCGCTCCCGACGGGTGCGGCGGTGGTGGCCGACATCATCGCCGCGGCGCGGAACGTGCGGATGAGCTGCCGCAACCGCGTCCCCTGTGCCTGCCGGGGGACGGCGGACCTCAAGCCCATCGACCAGTGCATCACCAGCCACTACATCCGGATGCGCGTCGCTGATGAGCCGGGCGTGCTGGGAGCCTGCGCCAACGTCCTCGGGGATGAGGGTGTGAGCATCAAGTCGGTCCTGCAAGTGGATGTGACGGGCGCCTCGGCGGAGATCGTGTGGCTGACCCACGCCGGTCTGGAGGGCAAGGTCTCGGAGGCGCTCCGGCGCATCCGCGCCCTCAATGTCGTCGAGTGCGTTGCGCCGCCGATCCGCGTGGAGGCGTAGCCGTGTCCTCTGCAATGCCGTGGCGAGGCGTCATCGCCGAGTTCGCCGACCTGCTGCCCGTCACCGAGGCGACCCCGCGCCTCACACTGCTGGAGGGCGGAACCCCGCTCGTACCCAGCGTGCGGCTCGGCCCCTCGCTGCCGGGCGACCTCCGCCTCTACCTGAAGTACGAGGGCCTGAACCCCACCGGGAGCTTCAAGGACCGCGGGATGGTGGTGGCCGTCGCCAAGGCCATGGAGGCTGGCGCGCACGCCACGGTCTGTGCCTCGACCGGTAACACCTCGGCGGCCGCCGCGGCGTACTCGGCGCGGGCGGGGATCCCGTGCCTCGTGCTCATTCCCCACGGCTACATTGCCTTGGGCAAGCTGGCTCAGAGCGTCCGCCACGGTGCGACGGTGGTGCCGGTGGCCGGCAACTTCGACGACTGCCTGCGGGTCGTGCGCGACATCGTGGCGCGCTACCCGATCGCGCTGCTCAACTCGCTGAACCCGCACCGCATGGACGGGCAGAAGACGGCGGCCTTCGAGGTGTGCGATGTGCTACAGGGCCCGCCCGACTTCCACGCGCTCCCGGTGGGGAATGCGGGCAATGTCACGGCGCACTGGTGGGGCTACTGCCACTATCGCGAGTTGGGTATGATCGACCGGCAGCCGAGGCTGCTCGGCTTCCAGGCCGAGGGCGCGGCGCCGTTGGTCACGGGCGAGCCCGTCCCTCATCCGGAGACGCGCGCGACCGCCATCCGGATCGGCAATCCGGCCCGCCGGCGGGACGCGCTGCGCGCGATCCGCGAGTCGCGCGGCCACCTGGCAGCGGTCACTGAGGCTGAGATCCGCGAGGCCTACGAGCGCCTTGCGGCGGAGGAGGGGGTCTTCGTCGAGCCGGCCTCGGCGGCGTCCGTGGCCGGGGTCATCCACCTGGCGAATCGCGGCTTCTTCGGCGATCAGCCCACGAGCATCGTGTGCACGCTCACCGGCCACGGGCTGAAGGACCCGGACTACGCCCTCGATGCTGCGCCGGACCTCACCCCGGCGCCGCCCATTCCCGACGCGATCCTGGAACGAGCCGGACTGCCGGCCTTCAGCGACTGACGACGGATCACGGACCCGAGACCCGGAACCCTCCTTCCCGAGGTGCGATGATGAGCGAAGCGTTGATGCGGACCGATCTGCCGGGGGCGCTCTCCCGACGACAGGGGAAGGTGCGCGACATCTACGACTTCGGCGAGGGCCTGCTGATCGTGGCCTCCGACCGGATCTCGTGCTTCGATGTGGTCCTGCCCAACGGCATCCCGGACAAGGGCCGCATTCTGACCGACATCTCTCTCCGGTGGTTCGAACTGACTCGGGGCATCCTGCCGAATCACCTGCTGAGCGCGGAGGTGGCGGACTTCCCCGAGCCCGTCCAGCCCTTCGGCGAGCAGTTGCGGGGACGGACGATGTGGGTCCGCAAGGCTGAGGTCCTGCCGGTCGAGTGCGTGGTGCGCGGGTACCTCGCCGGATCGGGCTGGAAGGAGTACTCGCAGCATGGCACGATCAACGGGCAGGCCATGCCGGCGGGACTCGTGGAGTCCGCGAAGTTCCCGGAGCCGCTCTTCACCCCCTCCACGAAGGAGGAGTCCGGTCACGACATCCCGATCGACCTCGAGCGGACGGTGGAGATCGTCGGCGCGGACCTCGCCGCCACGATTCGCGACAAGGCGCTGGAGCTATACTCCTTCGGCGCCGAGTATGCCGACTCCCACGGCTTCATCCTCTGCGACACCAAGTTCGAGTTCGGGCTGGCGGACGGCGAGCTGATCCTGGTGGACGAGGTCCTGACACCCGACTCCTCCCGCTACTGGGACAAGGCCGCCTATGCGCCGGGCAAGCCGCAGGAGGCCTTCGACAAACAGTACGTGCGCGACTACCTCCTCACCCTCGACTGGGACAAGACCTACCCCGGCCCCGTTCTGCCCGAGGACGTGGTCGCCGAGGCGAGGCGGATCTACGAGGCAGCGAGGGACCGGCTGTTTGGGCCCTGACGTCCAGCGCCCAGGCAGCCTGCCACAACCATGAAGCTCCTGGTGCTGCACATCACCGGGCTGGCGGGTGATCCGCTCGAGGAGTTGGACGGGCGAACGCTGCTGGATGCGGCGGCGACGCCGGCCCTCGACGAGATCGCGCGGCGCGGGAGCTGTGGCACGATCCGGCTGCTTCCCGAGCCGACGGTCGCCGGAGCGGGGGCTGAGCTGCTCTCGCTGTTGGGCTACCTGGAGAGCGAGGCGGCGATCCCGTCGCTTGGGCCCTTGGAGGCGGTTGCGGTCGGTGCGCCGGTGGGCCCTCGTGACGTCGCGTTTCGGGTGAACCTGGGCAGTATGGCGGAGGACGGGGTCATTCGCGATACGCTCGGTGGTGGCGCCTCGGCCGAAGAGGCGCTGGTGCTCATGGAGCGGATCGACGCGAAGCTATCGAACCGTCGTCTGCGGTTCTACCCCGGGCGACACTTCGCGCATGTGATGGTGTGGACGGACGGTCCCACCGAGGTGCGGTGCACACCGGCTCCCCTTGCGTGTGGCCGGGCGCTGGTGGAGGCGCTTCCGGAGGGTGACGGCGATGGCGCGCTGCGGCAGCTGATCTGGGACTCGATCGACCTGTTGAGCGGGCATCGCCTCAACCACCGGCGCCGGGAGGAGGGCCTCCCGCCCGTGGACCTGCTGTGGCCTTGGGCCCCTGGTCGGCGGCCGGAACTCGAGCACTACGTCGTCCGCGCCAGGGAGCAGGCGCTCGTGCTGGCTGATCGCTTGGAAGTCCAGGGAGCAGCGAAGGCGGGCGGGATCCCGACGCGGGAACCGCCGTGGGAGTTCGGCCAGGCGCGGGCCGCCCTGATTGAGGCGGCGGCCGCGAACGGGCTGACGTGGCTCCACGTGGACCTGCCCGAACGCTTCGAGCATCCCACCGACCCCGAGGCGCACCTGCGGGCCTTCGCCGCCTTGGACGCGGAGTTGATCGCGCCGGTCTTTACCGAGGCCAGAACCTCTGCCGAGGCCGTGCGTCTGATTCTGGTGGGGACGTGGCCCGAGGCGCAGTGGACCCCTCGGCCTCCGGCGCTGTGGGGCGTCTGGCCGGCGCTGCGCAATGAGGGCGGCCTGGATGTGTTCACCGAGGCGGCGCTGCGGGAGGAGGGAGCGCGGGTGGACGAGACGGAGCGGCTGCTTCAGGAGGCGCGCTCCGCTACGAGGTAACAGCATGGGGCTGCGCCCGGGGATTGTGGAATACCTGGAGGAGAGCATTCTGCGAGCCGGCAGCCTCCGGCCCGGAGAGGCGCTCCTGCTCGGGGTGAGCGGGGGTCAGGACTCGACGGCGATGCTTCTGGCGCTCGAAGCGCTTCAGGCGCGCCTGGACCTGCGACTTGCGGTGGGCCATGTGAACCACGGTCTGCGCGGTGAGGAGAGCGGAGCGGACGAGGCATTCGTGCAGGCCCTGGCGGACGAGCGGGGCCTGCTGGTGAGGGTGGCGCGTGTGCAGGTCGATCCGGGCCCGGGGCTTGAGGTCGCGGCGCGAGGCGCCAGGTTCGCGGCACTCCGTTCGATGGCGCGTGAGACGGGGGCGGAGCGCATCGCGCTCGCCCACACGGCCACCGATCGGGCCGAGACGGTGTTGATGAATGTGTTGCGCGGCTGCGGGCTGGAGGGGCTGGCGGCGATGCCCGCCGCTTGTGATGACCTCGTGCGGCCGCTGCTGGCCGTAACCCGCGAGGACACGGAGGCCTACTGTGCCGCGCGCGGGATCGAGCCGCGGCAGGACAGCACGAACCGGGACGAGAACCTACTCCGCAACCGACTGCGTCTCTCGCTGATCCCGGACCTGGAGCGAGACTACCGCCCGGGAACGAGTCGGGCGCTCGTTCGACTGGCTGAGATCGCTGAGGCGGAGCTGGCCTGGACGGACCCGCTGGTGGGCGAGGCGCTCGCGTCCGTCAGAACGCTTCGGAACGATGCGGTGAGCCTCCACCGTGCCGGCCTGGTGGGGCTGGCTCAGGGCCTACGGTATCGCGTGCTCCGGCGCGCAGTGGCTGACATCCGAGGCGGCGCGCAGGATCTGTCCTTCGACCATGTGCAGGCCTTGGAGACGCTCGTCGTGGAGGGTCGGACGGGCGCCCGCGCCGAATTGCCGGGGTGCTGGGCCGAGCGGACAGCCGAGGCGTTGGCTCTTCGGGCGGGGCGGCCACGGGAGGCCGCCGGCTTCGAGACCTCGTTGACCATTCCGGGCGAGGCCGAGACGCCCGCTGCGGGCCTGCGGCTGCGGGCGCGTGTGCTGGCCGTGGACCAGTGCGATCCTAGAGCGCGCGGACCGTGGACGGCGCACCTCGACGCGGCGGTTGCGGGGCGGACGCTGGTGTTGCGTGCCCCGCGATCGGGCGACCGGCTGCAGCCCTTGGGCAGCGCCGGGACGAAGAAGCTACAGGACTTGCTGACCGACGAGAAGGTGCCGCGGGCCGAGCGCGAAGGTGTCGTTGTGGCCGCGACGACCGAAGGTCAGATCGTGTGGGTCGTGGGTCACCGCATCGCGGAATGCGCCAAGGTGACTGTTGCGACGCACCACGTCGCGGAGCTGATCGCCGAGCCCTTGCTGTGAGACCCCACGGCGGCCGGCCGTGGACGCCTCCGGCCAAAGGAGCAGCTGGATGCGCTCAAACCAGATCGTGCTCATTCTGGTGCTCATTGTGGTGGCGTTTGTGGTGTTCCAGATCCCCAAGTTGCAGGAGCGCCAGAAAACGAGGCGGTATGAGAGTTTCACCGACTTCCTGAAGGACTGGGAGACGGGTGAGATTGCGACGGTCAAGATCATCGGCAACGAGCGCGCCGAGGGGCGGCTGCGCGACGACACGCCCTATACGGTCAAGGTGCCGAATGACCCTGAGCTCTGGCGCGAGCTGATGCGGCGGAACCAGACCGCGAAGATCGCGCACGAGAACGCGGCCTGGGCGGACAAGGCGCTGGGTGTCGTCGGCAGCTTCCTCCTGCCGCTGGTCCTCATCTTCGTGTTCTGGATGCTGATGGTTCGCCAGATGCAGGCCGGTAGCGGGCAGGCGATGAGCTTCGGCCGCAGTCGGCATAAGACGCTGAGCGAGAACTTCGAGCGCGTGACCTTCGACGACGTGGCGGGGATGGCGGAGGTGAAGGAGGAAGTACAGGAGATCGTCGACTTCCTCCGCCAGCCGGAGAAGTTCCGCGCACTGGGCGCCAAGATCCCGCGCGGCGTTCTGCTCCTCGGCCCACCGGGGTGCGGGAAGACGCTTCTGGCCCGGGCGATCGCCGGGGAGGCCAACGTCGCGTTCTTCTACATCAGCGGCTCCGACTTCGTGGAGATGTTCGTCGGGGTCGGCGCCTCGCGGGTGCGGGACCTCTTCGAGCAGGCCAAGCACAGCCTGCCGGCCATTGTGTTCATCGACGAGATCGACGCCGTGGGTCGGCAGCGCGGCGCAGGCCTCGGCGGCGGGCACGACGAGCGCGAGCAGACCCTCAATGCCCTGCTCGTGGAGATGGACGGGTTCGATCCGAACGCGGACGTGATCATCCTCGCCGCGACGAACCGGCCGGATATCCTGGACCCGGCGCTGCTCCGGCCGGGGCGTTTCGACCGGCGGATCACCGTGCACAACCCCGACGTGCGGGAGCGGCGGGAGATCATCGATCTGTACCTGAAGAGCAAGCCGTTGGCCGAGGGGGTCGACGCGGAGGTGCTGGCCAAGCGCACGGTCGGTTTCAGCGGCGCGGACATCGAGAACCTAGTGAACGAGGCGGCGCTGCTCGCGGGACGGCGGGACAAGCACGCGATCGAGATGGACGAGTTCGGCGAAGCCGTCGAGCGCGCCATCGCCGGTCCGCAGCGCAAGAGCCGCGTGATGAGCGAAACCGAACGGAAGGTGCTGGCCTACCACGAGGCCGGCCACGCCCTCGTCGGCAGCCACCTGCCCGACTTCGATCCGACCTACAAGGTCACCATCCTACCGCGCGGCATGGCCCTCGGGTACACGCTCAATCTGCCCGAGGACGACCGGTACCTGGTCAGTCGCGACGATCTCCTGAAGTACATGTGTCAGGCCCTCGGCGGACGCGCCGCTGAGGAGCTGGTCTTCGGCGATGTGACCACCGGTGCGCAGGACGACCTGCAGCGCAGCTCGGACATGGCGCGCCAGATGGTGTGCGAGTACGGGATGAGCGAGCAGCTCGGGCCGGTCACCTACGGCAAGAAGGCGGGCCCGATCTTCCTCGCGCGCGAGCTCTACGAGGAGCGCAACTACAGCGAGGAGATCGCGCGGAAGATCGACCAGGAGGTCCGCGAGCTGGTCGATGGCTCGATGGACCGTGCGCGGCGCATCCTAACGGACCACCGGGACCAGCTCGACAATCTGGTCGCCGTGCTCCTGGAGAAGGAGACGCTCGACCGCGCCGAGGTGGAGGCGATCCTGAAGTACGGTCGCCTCCCTCTGCCGGCCGAGGGTGAGGCCCCGGCCGCCGAGGCGAGCGCGCCGCAGCGGACCCCGGCGGCCCGGCCGGAGCGCAAGCCGCGCGAGGGGCTCCTGCCGCCCCCGATGCCGGACCCGACGGCCTCGTAGGAAGCAGCAGGGACTTGGGCGCTTACGCCGAATCATAGGGAAACATGAGCCGGCGCCGCTCCCGGGCGGGCCGGGGAGGGACGCCTCGTTTGGAGCACATGCAACACGAAGCTGTGGAGCAGGCTGAGGCTGCGCTCGTCAAGGTGCGTCACGCGCTGGACGAGGATCGAGTTGAGGACGCGGTGGCGTGGGCGCGAGAGGCGGTCGGTGTGGCCCCCGGGTACACCCGCGCCATCTCGGGGCTTGCGCGGGCGCTGAAGCAGGCTGGCCGCGGCGCGGAGGCGCGACGCGTGCTGGCGGACGCTCCCCCGGACCTCGCGGGCACCACGGGCGACCTCGTTGAGATGGCCACTCTCTGCCTGCGCGAGGGCGCTCAGGAGCCGGCCAAGGAGATCCTACGCTGCGCCCTGGAGGCCGACCCGCGCCGCGAGCGCGTGGCGGAGGTGCTCGCAGGCGTCTATCTCTCCGAGCGCGACCCGGCGGCCGTCATCGCAGTGTGCGAGCCGTTCCGGGCCCGCGGCGAAACCACGCCACTGCTGCTGCGCCTGCAGGCCGCCGGACACGAGCAGCTCGGCGACCTGCCCTCCGCGCTCGATTGCGCCCGCCTCTATGCGCAGATCGCGCCCCTCGATCCGCGCGGCCACTACCACCTCGGCTCCCTGGAGCACCGCCTCGGGCATCTGGCCGAGGCGATGGAACGCTATGAGTTGGTCCTGGACCTCGACGGCGGCAGCAGCGAGGCCGTCGAAGCGGCCTCCGAGGGGATCCGTGCCCTCGACGCGATCCAGCTGCGGCAGATCACGGCGCTGGCGGTCAGCGACCAGACCTTCCGCATTGCGCTGGCTCGGGATGCGCGCGACGCGCTCGAATCGCGCGGCTTCGTGCTCAGCGACGAAGGCCTGGCCATCCTCGCGAACCTTGACCCCGAGATGATCGTCCGCGAGACGCGCGGCGGCGGATACGACTTCCACTGAGCGGCCCCGGCGGAGCCACGTCTCGGGGCATGGGTGGAGAGCCGATGGTTGCCCGGCGGGAGGCGGCGCTTCGTACCTGGTACTTGGGTCTCGGGAGCAACGTCGGCGACCGAGAGGGTCGGTTGCGTGAGGCGTTGCGGCGGCTCGGGGAGACGCCGGGCATCGCGGTCGAGGCCGTCTCGCAGGCGTACGAGACCGATCCCTGGGGCGACGCCGACCAGGGCGCGTTCCTGAACCTGGTGGCGCAGGTGGCCTCGTCCCTCGACCCCCCGGCCCTGTTGGCCGAGGCGAAACGGATTGAGCGGGAGGTTGGTCGACAACCCCGGCGCCGCTGGGGTCCGCGCGAGATCGACATCGATCTCCTTTGGGCGGGCGGGCTGCGCGTCGAGACGCCCGAACTCACGGTACCCCATCCCCTGATGGCCGAGCGGCAGTTCGTGCTGGTCCCGCTCGCCGAACTTGCCCCGGCGCTGCAACTGCCGGACGGCTCGACCGTCTCATCTCTTGTCCGAGACGATGGCTCGGTGCGGCCCTACCAAGCCGCCCACCGTACCTCACAGGACGAGGCGCTCCCATGCTCGGGCTCTACGCCTACGAGGTCCGCGACAAGGCCGGCAACGCCCTGACGGGGCAGATGCAGGCGGAGACACCCCAGCTGGTTGCTGCGCACCTGCACGACCAGGGCTACATCGTCGTCCGCATCAACGAGGCGTCCGCCCCCGTCGCGGCCGCCCCCGGGCGCCGGCCCTCCACGACCTTCGGCCGTGTCGGCCACGCGGCCCTCGCGCAGTTCTACCGCGAGCTGGCGACCCTGGTCGGGTCGGGGATGACCCTCATCCAGGCTCTCCATGTGATCGAGGAGAACACGACCCATCCGACACTGCGCTGGGCGGTGCGGAGCCTTGTGCCCGGCATTGAGCGCGGTCAGCGGCTCAGTGAGAACATGCGCCGTTTCCCGGAGGCCTTCTCGCCGCTGTCGGTGGCCATCGTCGCCGCCGGGGAAGCCTCCGGCAAGCTGGAGGAGATGCTGCGGTCCTTGGCGGAGTACGCTGAGTACGACCTCGAAGTGCACCGCATGATCCAGCGTGAGACGCTGTACCCTAAGATCCTCGCGGGGGCCATCCTGACGCTTCCGCTGGTGGTGGTGCTGGTCATCTCGCTCAGCGCTCTGGGCAGCGTCTTCCGCAGTGCGAGCCTGCTCATTCCGGTGGCCGTGCTGGCGGGGCTCCTCGGCTGTACGGTTGTGGGTACGTTGCTCGTACGTTCGTACCAGCAGTCCGACCAAGGCCGCACGCTCATCGATCGCCTCCGCCTCACGCTTCCGCTCTTCGGAGGCCTGAACCAGAAGATCGTCATGTCCCGGTTCTGTCGCGCGCTCTCGGCGCTCTACTCGGCGGGAGTGCCGATGCCTGAAGCCGTGCGGCTGTCGTCGGACGCGGCGGCCAACCTGGCGCTGGCGGAGGAGTTGCGGGCGGCAATCCCGCACCTCAGCCAGGGCGGGCGGCTGAGCGAGGTCCTGGTCACGTCTCGGTACGTGCCCTCCACGGTGGTGGCCATGCTGCGCACCGGCGAGCAGACCGGGGACATCGACAAGACGCTGGGGAAGGTGGCTGAGTACTACGACGACGAAGCCAAGACGAAGATCCGGCAGCTGGCCACGGCGATCGTGCCCGTCTGCGTCATCATCGCGGCGATCTTCGTGGTGCTGATCTTGGTGACGTTCTATGTCAACTACTTCGGTTCGATACTGTCCGCTGCAGGCGGCGGCTGACCTCCGTCTCCCATGACCCCTCCTGACGAGACCCTCGATCCGTATCGCGTCCTGGGGCTGCAGGTTGGCGCCGACGAGGAGGCCGTCCGCCGGCGGTACCGCGAGCTGGTCCGCCGACATCACCCCGATGTGAGCCACGACAGCGAGAAGGCCCACGAGCGGTTCGTGCGCATTCAGCAGGCGTACCGCGTCCTGATGGATCCCCAGGCGCGCGCTCAGTGGGAGCGGAAGCTCGGCTTCGGCGTGGCGGTGCCGCAGGTGACGGTCGAGCGCCCCCGCTCGCGGTTCGAACGGCTGATGGTGGAGGGTCGGGAGCTGATGGTGCAGCGGCGGTACCGCGAGGCCCGCGACGCGATCGCGGCCGCCATCGAACTCGACCCCTTCAGCGCGGAGGCGTACCGCCTGCTCGGAGACATCTACATGGCGGGCGGCAACACGCAGATGTGTCTGGAGTTGTACCGCGAGGCGGAGTTGCTGGAGGGCCAGAGCGCGCCCCCTCCGCCGAAGCCCGCGCCCCGGCCGCCGACCGTGGCGCCTTCCGCCCCGACTCAGCCGGCTATCCGGCTACCGGTGCTGCTCGCGGGGGCCGTCGTCGCCGCAGTCTCCCTCAACGTCATGCGGCTCGCGGGGTTCCCCGAGCACGTCTGGGCCTTCGTGAGCGCCGGGTGCGCCGCCGCGTTTGCCCTAGCCGCCACCGGCGCGGCTGGGGGCGTGATCGAGCGCTTCGACGAGCTGCTGGGCCTGGCGGATGTGCGCGAACCCGGTCGCGCTGCGACGCCGGGCGGCCTGTACATTGTCGTGCTCAGCGTGCTGTCGCCCTATGTGGGGCTGGTGGCCTACGCGGTCACCTCCATCGTCACCGAGTCCTACTCGCGCGGGATTCTGAAGGTCTACGCCACCGCCTTTGCCGTGGCCTTCGCCGCCGCACATGCCACGGGCTGGTCCGGGGCCATGGTCGCGGTGGCCCCGAGCGTGGCCTTCGCGGCCGCATTGGGGGGCTGGCTGATCGGCAGCGCTCTGGCGCCGGGTGAGTGGTGGCGAAGATGAGCCGAGGGAGCTGAACCCAACATGCAGGTCTCACGTACGGTCCGCGACACTCGCGCCGCGGTCCGCGCCGCCCGCGCTGCGGGGTCGTCCGTCGGGTGCGTGCCGACCATGGGCGCGCTCCATGACGGGCATCTGGCTCTCGTCCGGCGGGCGCGCGAGGAGTGCCGGTTCGCCGTGCTGACGGTCTTCGTGAACCCGACGCAGTTCTCGCCGGGTGAGGACTACGGCCGGTACCCTCGGCAGGAGGCGGCCGATCTGGCACTCGCGGAGGAGGCCGGGGTGGATCTTGTGTTCTCTCCGGACGCGGCGGAGATGTACCCGGAGGGTGCGCTCACCACGATCCACGTGGCCGGACTTACCGACGGCATGTGCGGGCCGCACCGGCCGGGTCACTTCGACGGGGTGGCCACCGTTGTCGCCAAGCTCCTGAACATCGTCACCCCGGACCGCGCGTTCTTCGGGCAGAAGGACTTCCAGCAGCTCCAGGTCATACGCCGCATGGTGCGGGACCTCGACCTGCCGGTCGAGGTGGTGGGTTGCCCCACAGTGCGGGAGGTTGACGGGCTGGCGCTGAGCTCGCGAAACGCCTACCTCACCCCGGGCGAGCGCCGCGCGGCGCCCGCTCTCTACCAGGCGCTCCTGGAGGCGGGGGACACCGTGTGCAGCGGTGGGACCGGCGCAGAAGCCGAGGCGGCCTTCCGGACGGCGCTTGCGAGGGAGCCGCGGTTTCAGCTACAATACGTCGAGGCCCGGCGGCCGGAGACGTTGCAGCGCGATGACCGACCGGGTCCACCGATGCTGGTCGCGGCCGCGGCCTGGCTGGGCAAGACGCGGCTGATCGACAACGTCCTGGTCGAGAAGGAAGCCTCCGGATGATGCGCACCCTGGCGAAGTCCAAGCTCCACGGGCTTCGCGTCACCGATGCCGATCTGCACTATGGCGGGAGCCTTACCCTCGACGCCGACCTCATGGCGGCGGCCGACCTGGTCCCCGGCGAGCGTGTGCAGGTCGTGAACCTCGACAACGGCAATCGCCTGGAGACCTACGTGATCGAGGGCCCGGCGGGCTCCGGCGCGTGCGTGCTGAACGGTCCGGCGGCCCTGCGCGGGGCGCGGGGCGACCTCGTGCACGTCATCTCTTACGCCCTCTACGGGGCAGAGGACGACATCCGGGGCTTGCCCAAGTCCATCGCTGTGGACGAGAGCAACCGACCGATCGCTCGCTAGGCACGGAGCAACGGCATGACCGCATCCCCGTGGCTGCGGAGAGTCGTCGCGATGGCGCTCGAGGAAGACCTCGGGCGTGGCGACCTCACGGGCGCTCTCTGCGTGCCCGCGGAGACCGGTGCGCGGGCGGAGATCGTCGCCAAGGCCGCGGGTGTCCTGGCGGGGATGGAGGCGGTCCACGAAGTCGCGCGCCAGGTTGACGAAGCCCTCCTCGTCGAACTGCTCCTCGCCGACGGCGCCTCCGTCGAGCCGGGTGCCGTCATCGCGCGGGTCACGGGACCGGGACGTTCGGTCCTGGCCTTCGAGCGGACCGCCCTGAACTTCCTCCAGCAGTTGAGCGGCGTCGCGACGCTGACCCGGGCCTTTGTTGAGCGCGTGCGGGGTACACAGGCCTCGGTGGTCGATACCCGCAAGACGGTCCCTGGGCTGCGCGCACTTCAGAAGGCTGCGGTCCTTGCCGGGGGCGGCCGCAACCATCGGTTCGGCCTCTTCGACGCGATCCTCATCAAGGACAACCACCTGCGCCTGGCAGGCGGCGTCGCGAACGCACTAGCGATGGCCAAGGCCGGCGCGCCCTTCATGGCCAGGATCGAGGTCGAGGTGACGACGCCCGAGGACGCGGAGCTGGCCGCCAGGCTCGGGGCGGATGTCATCATGCTCGACAACATGGACCCGGCGACGGCGCGCGAGAGCGTGTCCCGCATCGGGGGGCGCGCGCTGACCGAGATCTCCGGCGGAATCCGGCTGGACACGATCCGCAGCTACGCCGAGCTGGGCGTGGACCTGATCTCGGTCGGGGCGCTCACCCATTCGGCTCCGGCGCTCGACTTGAGCCTTGAGGTCATCGAGTGGAGCCCATGAAGACCGCGGCGACCTTGCGCAGTCTCCTGTTGGCAGCCGCGCCTGTTCTGGCGGTCGCTGCCTGCGCGCAAGACGACGGTTGGCAGAACGTGGCCCTCGGCAAGAGCTTCACCTGCTCTTCCCCCGGCGGCATCGCTTGGCAGGGGCTGACTGACGGCGAGCGGGAGAGCGACGAGCCGCCTGGGTGCTTCGCCACCGGGCCGGATCCGGACTACCCGAAGAAGGTCGTCATCGACCTGGGCGCCGTGTACGAGGTCGAGCAGATCATCGTCCACTCCGGCGCGAACGGCAATACGGCGAAGGTCGAGGTCTGGGCGTCGAGAGACGGCGTGACCTACGAGCGGATGCGGTTGCCGTACACGTTCCCCAACAAGATCGCTCAGAGCATGAGCGCCAAGTTCCCGCCGCGCGCGACGCGGTACGTGAAGGTGGCGCTGCTGGACAGCTACGGCGGTGGTTTGGGCGGCGACCACGTCCTGTTCCTGCGGGAGGTGGAGGTCATCGGCCGGGCGACCGCGGCTACGGCACAAACCCGCAGCCGCCCGAAGACCGAAGGGCCGCCGCCCCGCGCCGCGCGCCTCTTTCGCGCGTACGCGCTCCGGCCGCAGACCCAGCTCCGCTTGCTCGTCATCGGTGATGAATCGGGCTTCGGGGCGGAGGGCGGCCTGGGCGGCGCTCTCGCCGCGAAGCTGCAGCAGCGCTTCTCGCTGGCCGGCGTTGAGGTCACGGACCGGTGTGAGCCCGGCTACACCGCGCGCCGTGCCGCGATCTACCCCATCTCGCTGGCGGACGAGTCGCCGGACTTGGTCGTAGTCTCCCTGGGGACGGCCGATTCGCTGGCGTTCAGCCCGGCCGAGTTCCGCGCCGAGATGGACGAGCTGCTCACCAAACTCCTTGAGCGCACGCACGCCATGATCGTCGTCGTGGCTCCGCCGCCCCTCCCGCATGCCGCGACGCTCCCTCGGGCGGAGGATGTGGCCGGGGCTGACACCGCCGACGCTGCGTGGCAGCTAGCGGGCCTGGTGAAGGGGAGGGACATTGCCTTCGTGGACGCGGCGGAGGCCCTGGGCAAATCGGGGCTTGACGTGACCGATGGTTATGTGGACAATCTGACCTTGACAGCCGAGGGCCACGCCGCCGTCGCCGACGCCATCGTCGAAGTCTTCCGCTGAAGCATGAGACACCGCAACGCCCGCCGCAGGAGGTGGTCCGAAGTATGGGCATCGGACGCGTCCTCGCCGTAGTAGTCCTCGCCGCCGCGATCCTCTTCCCCGGTGTCGAGCTGATCCGTTTCCTGTTCTCGGACATCCTGGGTCTGTACCAGGAGATGAGCCTGACCGACTGCCTTCTGTTCTTCGTGATTCTGCTGCTCTGCGCGCTGCTTCTGCAGCGGCGGACGCCGGAAGAGCCGCGTCTGCGAGCGGTCGGGAACCGCGTCGAGACGAAGCCGGAGAGCCGTCGGGACACGACCTCGCGCTCTGCGTCGCGCAGCGCCCGCCCGGCAGCCCCGGCCCCTCGCCCGAGCGATTCGCCGCCCGCCCGTCCGTCCACCCGACGGCCCGGATCCGACCGCTGAAGGAAAGCCCCGAGTGCGCCCTGCTGAGTGCGAGCACTACTTCTCCCCTCGTCCGAGCAGCCCGTCGGCTGAGGGCGAGGTGGCCGTCGAGTTGATGGGCCACCGCTTGCGCTTCCGCACCGACACGGGCGTCTTCTCGCACCGATTCCTCGACCGTGGCACGCGGCTGTTGCTCAAGAGCCTCCCGTACCCGCTGGAGGGCGAGATCCTCGACTGGGGCGCCGGGTACGGGCCGATCGGGGTGACCGTTGCCGTCCTGAGCCCGGAGGCGCGGGTCACGATGGTGGAGGTCAACGAGCGGGCAGCAGCCTTGGCGCAGGCGAATGCCGAGCTGAACCAGGCGCAGAACGCCGAGGTTGTCGTCGGGGATGCCTTCAATATTCTGGGGGACCGGCGGTTCGATGCCATTCTGACCAATCCGCCCATCCATGCCGGCAAGTCCGTCGTCTGCGCTCTCATCGAGGACGCCCGGTCGCGCCTCCGGCCCGGGGGGGCGTTCCGGACGGTGGTTCGGACGCAGGATGGGGCCAAGTCTTACCAACGGCTCCTCGGCGAGCTCTTCGAGCTCGTGGCGCTCGAGGACATGCGCGGCGGATATCGAGTCCTCTGCGCCCGGGTTGCCGGCCTCCCGGCGCCGAATCCGGAGTCCTGACCCCGCCGCCGAGCCGTTTGACAACCAGCCTCGGCGGGCTATAATGGCCGCGATCCCTCCACTGCCGCGCGCTATGCGCCGGGAAGCTCCATGCACCTCTTCTTCCGCTTCCTTCGTTTCGTCCGGCCGTACCGCTGGCGTCTGCTTTGGGCGCTGTTTCTCGTCTTCGTGAGCCACGGGCTGACGATGCCGATCCCGTGGATCGGGAGAGTGCTCATCGACCGTGTCCCGGAATGGACCGGAGGGACCCTCGCCGAGCAGGAGGCCGGGCGGCCCGAACTCCTCCAGCTCCTGCTCGTGGTTGTCGGGACCATCCTCGGCCTGTACGTCCTCAATGCGTTCATGTCCTACGTGCGGGCCATGGCGCTGACGTTCATCGGGAACCGAGTGCTCTTTGACGTGCGGTCCGCGGTCTACCGGCACTTGCAGCGCCTCTCGATGCGGTACTACGAGTCCCGCTCGACCGGTCATATCATGTCCCGCGTGCTCTACGACGTCGACGCCGTGCAGTCCATCTTGTCCGGTGGGCTTGTCGACCTGCTCTCCAACGTCATCGTGATCGCGGTCGTGATCCCGGTGCTGTTCGCGGTGAACGCGAAGTTGGCGCTCCTGTCGATGTGCTTCATCCCGCTGTACGTGGCGAACTTCCTGCTGTTGAGGCGGCAGATCCGCCACGCCGCGGTGGAGGTCCGCGACCAGTATTCTGAGGTCTACTCGACCCTCCATGAGAGCGTGAGCGGCGTGAAGGTCGTGAAGTCCTTCGTGCGCGAGCGCCATGAGGCCCGCCGCTTCGCCCGGGAGTTGCGGGAGCAGGTCAAGCTGGGGATGCGGAGCGCCAGGTGGGGCACCCTCATGGGGGTCAACGCGGGGCTCATCACCAACATCGCCACCTACGCCGTCCTGTACATCGGCGGTCGGATGGTGCTGAACGCCCAGCATCCCAGCCCGAACGCCATGACCTACGGCGACCTACTGGCCTACCTGGGGTACCAGGGCATGCTGTTTGGGCCGGTCATCGCCTTGGTCACGATCAACCAGACCATCCAGTACGTCATGGCCGCGATCGAGCGCATCATGGACACCCTCGACACCGTCCCGGACATTAAGGACAAGCCAACCGCGAAGAGCCCGGCCTACATCGAGGGGAAGGTCGAGTTCCGCAAGGCGGATTTCGCGTACGAGCCGGGACAACCCGTGCTCGAGGACATCACCTTCATCGCGGACCCGGGGAGGATGGTCGCCCTGGTCGGGCCCTCCGGGGGCGGGAAGAGCACGCTCGTCAACCTGATCCCGCGTTTCTACGATCCGACGAGTGGCGAAGTCCTCGTGGATGACATCGATCTGCGCGACATGCGGGGGTCTACGCTGCGCCGGAACATCGGGATGGTGCTGCAGGAGACCTTCCTGTTCCACGGCACGTTGCGGGAGAACATCAAGTACAGCAAGCCCGAGGCGACCGACGAGGAGGTCCTCCAGGCCGCGATCGCGGCGAACGCACACGACTTCATCATGGAGTTCCCGGACGGCTACGAGACCGAAGTGGGGGAGAGGGGCGTGCGGCTCTCGGGCGGGCAGCGACAGCGCATCAGCATTGCCCGCGCCATCCTGCGGAACCCCCGCATCCTGATCCTCGACGAGGCCACCAGCGCCCTGGACTCCGAGTCGGAGTTCCTCATCCAGCAGGCCCTGGGGGAGCTGATGAAGGGCCGCACCTCCTTCGTCATCGCTCACCGACTCTCGACCGTGATGAACGCCGACCTGATCCTCGTGCTCGATGAGGGCCGAATCGTCGAGCGGGGTGTGCACGCCGAGCTGGCCACCAAGCCGGAGGGGCTCTACGCGCACCTGTGCGAGATCCAGTTCAAGCGGGCCGAGGAGAAGCTGAAGGAGTACCAGGCGCAGGTCGAAAGCAAGAAGCCGTCGTAGCCTGCGGAACGGACGCGGCCGGCCATGCTGGTGGTAGCGCTGACGGAGTTCCGACGCCTGATGAGGAGCGGCAGGCTGCTGATCCTCATCACCCTCACGCTGTTGCTGGCGCTGCTTGCGGTTGTCGGCACGATCTGGTGGTGGTCGAACGACCTTGCGAAGCCGGCGGAGGTGGAGTGGGGGGGAGGTGGGGGGCTCGTGGTCGCCGAGCAACCGCTCGGTCTGCGGATGACATGGGTCACTCTGGTGCTGCTGCTCCCGATCTGCTTTGTGGCGATGCCGGTCCTGACCGCTGACATGGTCGCCGGCGAGCGGGAGGACGGCACGCTCGAGATGCTGGAGCTGACCGCGCTCCGTCCGCGCGATCTGGTCCTGGGGAAGTTCGTGGCCGCCGCGGCCGCGATGGCCGTCCTCTCCGTATCGACCCTGCCCCTGCTGCTGGTCGCCGACCTTGCCGGCGGGCCGAGCCTCGGCGGCGCGCTGGCTTTCGTGGGCGCCGCGGTGCTATACTGTCTGCCTTTCGCCGCGGTGGGGATCGGGAGATCGGTGCGCAGTTCGACGCGCGCCGAGGCCATGCGCTCCAGTTTTCGCGACATGCTGCTCTGGCCGGCCGTGGGGCTGGCTTTCGGCTGTGGTGGAGCGGCTTTCGTCGGGATCCTGCGGATGATGCTGCAGAGCTTCATGACCAGCAGTCCTGTCGGGTTCTGGGCGGTCCATGTACTCAGCTTCCCGGCCGGCCTCATGTGGACCGAGGTGTACGGGCGCCTCGGACGGACGCCCTGGTTCTGGATCGGGGTGCCCATCGCGGTGACGATCCACTGCCTTCGGCGGGCGTGGATCGCCGCGGCATGGTTGGAGCCGACCCGCGTGGCCGAGCAGGTCCAGGCCCGCCGGCGCGCGCGGGCCGACCTCGAGGCCGCCCGGGCCACCGGCGCGCAGACGGCCGTGGGAGCTGCTCCGCCCCCTCCGCTCGCGGGGCCGGCCTATGAGGCGCGGTCCCGGTGGGCGGCCGCGTCCCAGGGAGTGCCGAACCCAATCGAGGTCCTGGCCATCCTACGAAGGCGGGATGCAGCGTGGTACTTCGCGCTCTTCGCGTGGGTTCTCCCGCTGCTGGTCGTGGGGCTGCCGGTCGCCGTGGATGGCAGCCTCGCCCGGGAGCGCAGCATCTTCCCCAGCCTGGGCGCGATGTCGTGGATGGGGTTGCTGCTGGCGTACGTGTGCATGGTTACCCCGACCATCGTGACCGCCGAACGGGAGGGCGGCACGCTCGATTCGCTCCGCATGACACGGCTGACCCCGCCCGACCTCATCTGGGGCAAACTCAAGGCTCGCTTCGTGGAGCTGGGGGCGCTGATGGTCGGGGGCGCCGTGTTCCTGTCGATCTTCTTCGTCTGGGGCTCGCTGTCGCTGCCTAGCCTGCTGCTGCTGTGGGTCAGCGCACCCATCTACGTCGCCGCCTACGCGGGGTTCGGCGCCGTCGCCTCCATCGTCTCGCGCCGCAGCACCCAGTCGATCCTGGCGGGCTGGGGGCTGCTGTTCGTGCCGGTGATGCTCAGCCTCGCGATGGTGGACATCGCCGGCGCCATCGGCCACTGGGGCTTGTTGCCTCTGTCGCCGCCCCTGGTGGCCTTCCGGTGCCTCGTGTTCGACCTGCCCGACCCCGTCGGTCCCTCACTGTGGCTGCCGCGGGCCCAGGCCTATGGCGTGTGGGGCCTGTCGCTCGTGATGCACGCCGTCCTCGCCGCGGTGACGTGGTGGATCGCCCTGCGGCGGTTCGACCGTTTCCTCTTCGAGAACCGCGAGACCCAGCGATGAGGGGCGCTGACGCTGCACGTGCCCGGGGGATGCTCCTGGCGCTCCTGGCGTGCCTGTCGTGGGGCACGGTCTTCACTTGTGGCCGCTACCTCACTGGCCCGCGCGGCGTCGATCCGCTTCTGGTCGCCGCGGCGCGGTTCACGGTCGCCGGACTGGCCCTCCTGGTCTATGTGGTCGCGACCCGCCGCGGCGCCCAGTTGCTCGCCTCGATCGAAGACGCGCCCCGCCTGTTCCTTCTCGGTCTGCTCGGCGTTGTGGGGCTCGGCATCGCGGTGTTCACCTCGACCCAGTACACCTACTCGATCAACGGCGTCTTGCTGATGAACTCCAACGGTATCTTCATCGCCGTGTTGGCGTTCCTGGCCGGCGAGCGTGTTCCGAGGGCGCGGTATGTCGGTCTGGCGGTAGGGCTGGCCGGCTGCCTCCTGGTGGCGATGAGCTGGGGCGGAGGTCTGGCCCTGGGCGGGCGCAACGACCTGCTGGGGTGCGGCCTGGCCCTGGGGGGCGCCGTGTCCTGGGCGCTGTACACGGTGCTCGGGAAGGCGCCCGCGCAGCGCTGGGGCGGGCTGGTTGCGACGACCGGGGCCATGTGCCTCGGCGCGGCAGTGATGTGCCTCATCGTCGTCCTGCGGGGCACGGAGCTGGTGATGTCGCCCCTGGATCTGCTGATCGTGGCCTACGTCGGGGTGGTGCCGACCGCCTTCGGCTTCGCGTGCTGGTACGTGGCTTTGGAGCATGTTCCGGCGAACCTGATCGGCCCGCTGCAGTACATCGCGCCGGTGCTGGGGATCGTCCTGGGTTGGCTGCTGCTGGGGGAGCCTGTGCGGATCGGTTTCGTTCTGGGCGCCGGGCTCGTGTTCGGGGGGGTCTGGCTGGCGATCCGGCGCGTCGCCGACGACGAGTAGCGCGGCGTAAGAAAGGCGGGCCCCGCCTCAAGGCGGGGCCCTGTGCATCTGTGGGACTGTGAGACAGGTGGTCAAGGAGACCGCGGTGCGAGCTTCTTTCGCCTCGACACCTGCTCACAGGAGTGCAACGACCCTACGGGGCACTCCCCTCCTTGCTCACTGTCCCACAGTCGGATGTGCTACCCACTGAGCATCACCTCCTTGAGAGAATCGGGTACTGTACCGTAGGTTCTGCAAGAAGGGATGAGTCATGGTATCTCCTTGGGATGGGTCGCAACCATCGGAAGGGAGAAAGGACCATGACTCGACGCAAGCATACTGAGATTCCGGGTTGGTGG